>Ga0164313_10005037_pt1 | contig 11710 bp, 10 predicted proteins | sample GuaBasSedimGuay4_FD_113735 | JGI IMG/M metagenome (GOLD analysis project Ga0164313, IMG submission 113735) | Subseafloor sediment microbial communities from Guaymas Basin, Gulf of California, Mexico - Guay4, Core 4569-4, 0-3 cm | ecosystem: Environmental > Aquatic > Marine > Hydrothermal vents...
ATCGAGAACTGGATGACTTCTCCCTTCGAAAGCTCTTATGCGGATGCTGAGCTGGCCATCGAGAACTGGATGACTTCTCCCTTCGAAAGCTCTTATGCGGATGCTGAGCTGGCCATCGAGAACTGGATGACTTCTCCCTTCGAAAGCTCTTATGCGGATGCTGAGCTGGCTATCGAAAGCTGGATGACTGCCGCCTTTTAGGCGATCAGATCAGACCTTGCATCTATATATCACAAGAGGCTGCCTTTCTCAGGCAGCCTCTTCTATTTTAAATGGCGGAGCTAAGCTTAAAAGGGTGCCGGACCGTCAAAACCATTGTTCGTTCTAATATCATTATTGGTCAGACCTTCTGCTTCCTTATTCATCTTGGAGGAGATGGTGAAACCATTCTCATCATCGTCGACCATGGCCAGGGTGTCGTCCATGTCCACAAACTTGGCAAACTCACGTACGAATTTCAGGTTGATATCGCCTGTGGGACCGTTTCTGTGTTTGGCAACAATTATCTCAGCAACTCCTTTCAATGAGTTACCTTCCTCATCAACATCAATGCCATAATATTCGGGACGGTGGATAAAGAGAACCAGGTCAGCATCCTGCTCAATGGCACCTGATTCGCGAAGGTCAGAAAGCTGCGGGCGCTTGTTCCCGGAACGCATTTCCACACTTCGGTTCAGCTGAGATAGTGCAATAATGGGGACATCCAGTTCCTTGGCAATGCTCTTTAGAGAGCGGGAGATATGACTTACCTCCTGCTCCCGGCTACCTGAATCCTTTGATCCGGTCATTAGCTGAAGGTAGTCGATCACAATGGCTTGAATATCATATTTCTGTTTCAATCTCCTGCATTTGGCCCTGAATTCAAATATGGAGATGGCAGGTGTGTCGTCCACATAGACCGGAGCCTTCTCCAGGTCCTTGATCTTATACTCCAGCTGCTCCCACTCATAATTCTCCAGACGGCCCGTCCTGATCTTGTCCGAGGCCAGTTGAGTTTCACCAATAATCAAACGGTTGACCAGCTGGATGGAGGACATCTCCAGGGAGAAAAATGCCACCGGTCTGCCATGGTCAACCGCCATGTTCCTGGCCATGGAGAGTGCAAATGCCGTTTTACCCATAGAGGGACGGGCTGCAAGAATTATAAGGTCCGATTTCTGCCAACCGGACGTGAGCCGGTCGAGGCGTGTATATCCCGATGGGACCCCGCTCAAACTATCTTCCCTTTTCCCTGCTTCTTCGATCTGTTCCAGGGCAGTTTTGATCAGGTTGTTGAGTTTTATTGTCTCCTTCTTAATATGCCCCTCAGCAATATTCAGCAGCTCCCTTTCAGAAAAATCCAGGAGGTCATCCACATCCGAACCTTCATCAAAAGCGCGTTCCTGAATATCAGAGGAAACCCGGATCAGCTCCCGCTGTATAAATTTCTGAGCTACAATCCGTGCATGATACTCCAGGTGGGCAGCAGAACCAACACGTGAAGTCAACTGGGAAATATAGACTGCTCCACCAACCGCTTCAAGCTTTTCAGTCTTTCTAAGTTCCTCTGTGACCGTAAGCAAGTCAATGGGCTTCTCCTCCTGGGAAAGTGAGGTTGCGATCTCAAAGATTGTCTGGTTCGATTCCTTATAAAAACTGCGTGGCTCCAGGATATCAAGTACCGAAAGGATGGCATCCCTTTCTAGCATAATAGCACCAAGAACAGCTTCTTCCAGGTCCAGGGCCTGGGGAGGTATTTTGCCATAGTCCATGGCGATGGCGGGATTCTTTTTCGAGGTACTGTAATGTTGCTTAGCCATAAAATTCTGATTTGGGCTGTAAAGGTAAGAATCCACCCACGGCGGTTCTTTGACCCCGCTATTTACTTTTGCACAGAGCCTCCAAAGTTTTAATTAACAAATGTTGAAAAATGCCATACCTTTATGATACATGATATACTTTTCACCTGCCAAGATCAACCTGGGATTACAAATCCTCAATCGAAGAGATGATGGATTTCATATGCTCCGTTCGGTGATGTATCCCACTGGTCTATGTGATATCATCGAAATCAATCAGCTTCCCAGGGAGGATATTCCGCTTAGTTTCTCTCAATCCGGAATCCGCTTTGAAGCCGACCTGAAAAAGAACCTTTGTTTGAAAGCCTGGAATTTAATGGCTGCTGAACGAAATCTTCCCCCTGTAGAGATTCACCTGCACAAACAGATTCCCGTTGGGGCTGGACTTGGAGGAGGATCTTCCAACGCATCCACTGTATTAAACGGACTGAATCTTCTGGCCTCCTCTCCTGTATCACCTGAAAGATTGGAAGATCTGGCCGGACAACTGGGAAGTGACTGCCCTTTTTTTTTGTATGAGTCGGCTATGATGATGGAGGGCCAGGGTGATCTGCTGAGCCCGGTGAATGTATCCCTTAAGGGTTTCTACCTGGTCCTACTGTTTCCGGAGATTCACATCTCCACCGCTGAGGCCTATGGCGCGGTCTCGCCGCACTACCCGGATTTACCCCTGCGACATTTGATCGAAACACCAGTAGACCGGTGGAATGGCAGGGTAAGAAATGACTTTGAAGAAAGTGCCTTTCAGAAACATCCTCTTCTTAAAGAGTTGAAAGACTCCCTTTATAGTTCCGGAGCAAAATTCGCATCCATGAGTGGAAGCGGCTCATCGCTTTATGGAATTTTTGATTCAGCTCCTCAACTTCCTGAAGAGATCCAAAAGTATGTGATCTGGAAGGGCCTAGCCTAACCCATCTCAATAATCAGATGAGATTTGGAGACCATTTCGCCTTCACTCACATGGATCTTCAGCACCACACCATTAACCGGTGAAAGAATCTCGTTTCTCATTTTCATGGCCTCCAGGATTAGTAGCGGCGTACCGGCACTTACCTCATCGCCTTCCTTTGCCATGATCTTCTGTATGTTACCTGGAATGACCGCTACAATTCTCTTCTCATCGGGCTTCTTCCATATCTGCCTGTTCTTGAACTTGGTGGTCAGCCTGGTGGTATACAAAGCACTCCCGATCTCCAGCGATTCCAACCTGGGTTCACTCGAAGAGCTCTTTTTTGATGACTTTTCTTTGTTGCTCATGATTGGCTGTTAAAATGGTGGTATCCCATGTTTTTTTAATGGCATTCCTACGCTCTTCCCTCCTGAAACATCAAGGGCATGAAGCAATGACTTCCTGGTCTCCCATGGTTCGATAACTGAATCGATATATCCCTTTGCTGCAGCCACATAAGGGTTGGCGAACTTCTCCTTGTACTCCTGGACCTTCTGGGCCCTCATTTTATCAGGATCTTCTGCCGTAGCAATTTCCTTCCTGAAAATAATATTGGCTGCCCCCTCAGGTCCCATAACAGCCACCTCTGCATCGGGCCATGCAAGTACAAAATCAGCCCTGAGATGCCTTGAATTCATGGCAATATACCCTCCTCCATAAGCTTTACGGATAATCACCGTGATTTTAGGAACTGTTGCTTCGCTATAAGCATACAAGACCTTAGCACCGTGCCTGATTACCCCAGCATGTTCCTGGTCCACTCCCGGAAGATATCCCGGCAGATCGACCAAAGTAATTATGGGAATATTAAATGCATCACAATACCTGATAAACCTACCTGCTTTGCAAGAGGAATCCACATCAAGCACACCGGCCAGTACAAGAGGCTGATTGGCCACAAAACCCACCGTACGCCCATTCATGGTTCCAAAACCAATCACCATATTGGCGGCCCAGCTCTCCTGGATCTCGAAAAAATCCGATCCGTCAGTTACCGCCCTGATCACATTCCGAACATCATAAGGCTGTCTCTTATCCGTAGGGACAATTTCTGAGATATTATAGTCCTCAAGGGGTTCCAAAACTTCTTTCATGGCCGGAACATCGGTATTGGACCAGGGAAGATAAGAGAGTAATGATTTTATCTGATCAAAACACTCGTCCTCAGATTCTGCAAAAAAGTGTGCATTTCCAGTAATTTCGCTATGAACACGGGCACCTCCCAGCTCCTCCATGGAGATATCCTCACCCAGGACAGTTTTGATAACCTCCGGACCTGTAATAAACATCTTGGATATGTTGTCCACCACAAAAACAAAGTCAGTTAAGGCCGGGGAATATACAGCTCCCCCTGCACATGGACCAAGTATTACAGAAATTTGTGGAATTACACCCGAGGCCAGTGTATTTCGGAAAAAGATCTCTCCATAACCCGCCAGTGAGTTTACTCCCTCCTGGATTCTCGCCCCACCCGAATCATTGATTCCGATCAGTGGCATTCGCATTTTCAGGGAATGATCCATGATCTTGGTGATCTTCCGGGCATGCATAAATCCAAGCGATCCTCCAGCCACAGTGAAATCCTGTGCGTAAATACAAACAGGTCTACCCCCAATGGCTCCGGTTCCCGTGATAACACCATCACCATGAAGTTTCTTCCGGTCCATACCAAAGTCTCTCGCCTCATGCTCAACAAACATATCATACTCGTTGAAGGATCCTTCATCCAGAAGTTTGATAATACGTTCCCTGGCGGTCAGTTTCCCCATGGCAACCTGCTTCTGAATGGCCTTTTCGCCACCACCCTGCTGCACCTCTTCGCGGCGCTTCTTAAGTTCCTGAACTTTTTTGTCTGTGGACATTTCTATCAGTTTAAATTAGTGCTACAATCTTACAAAAAAAATGCTTTTCGAAAAGCTGTTTCATAATACATATTGAGCCATGCCGGGCACTCCTACCTGGGTGCCAGTCGCATAAGAAACAGAGCTATAATCAGGAAAAATACGTTGGGTAGCCAGACAGCCGCTACTGCCGGCAATAATCCTCCAATGGCAAACTGTTTGGAAAACTGAGTAAACAAGATATAAGTAAAGCTAAACACCACCCCTATGGCAATTTGCAATCCAATACCTCCCCTCATCTTCCTGGACGATACAGCTACTCCAATGAGGGTCAGGACAAAAGTAGAAAAGGGAAAAGCAATGCGGTTGTGGCGTTCAATCAGATGGGAGGTTACATTGGTCTCCCCCTGCATCCGCTGTTTCGCGATAAATTCATCCAGCTCCTTCAGGCTCATGGTTTCCACGATAGTTAGTCTCATTTTGAAATCATCTGGATGCATGGCAAGGGTAGTGTCAATTTGTTTTCCCTCCTCAATAGTTTCATGAAGACCATCGATGGTACGGATATAGTACCTTCGTGCCCTCCACTTGTTCACGGTGGTATCCCACCTAATCTGGTCAGCAACCATTTTGGAGACCAGTTCCCCTTCCTCAAACTTCTCAATTGTAAACTGATAGCCTACCTTTGATACATTGCTGTAGCTGTGAAGGTATACATATATACCGGGTTCTATCTGCCGGTGAAAATCCTTTGTACTGAAACTGATGGGGCGCTTCCTTACATACCGTTCCTCAAAGTCCAGCTTCACCTTATTGGCACCTGGGATCACCTGGTCGCTCAGATAAAAGGAGACTGATGCAATAAGTACAGCTGAAATAAAATAAGGCATTAAAAACCTTCGGAAACTCATGCCACTGTTCAGAATGGCAATGATCTCTGTATTATAGGCCATGCGGCTCGTGAAGTAGATCACTGCTATAAATGCAAAAAGCGAGGCGAAAAGTACACCGAAGTATGGAATAAAATTGAGGTAGTAATCAAACAGGATGACATTTAACTTGGCCTCGCTTTCAATAAAATCATCGATTTTCTCAGTCAGGTCAAAGATCACTACAATTGCAAGGATCAATGCAATGGCCAAAAGGAAAGTGCTCAGAAACTTCCGGATAATATAGATGTCCAGAATTTTCAGACCAAAAAACCTTATAATCTTGTACTTAAACTTAGTATCATTTTTTCCTTCCATGCAGTGAATGTGCCACTTTTAATTTCTTCAAATGCTTTTTTAACCAGCCAGAGATAGAATGCCAGGTTGTGCAGACTAGCGATCTGCATACCGAGCATCTCACCGGATATAATTAAATGACGCAGATACGCTTTGGAATATTGCATATCTACGAAACTATTGCCAGAGATATCGATGGGAGAATAATCGTCCATCCATTTTCTGTTCTTAATATTAATGATCCCCTCCGAGGTAAACAACATACCGTTCCTTCCGTTTCGTGTAGGCATTACACAATCGAACATATCTACCCCCAGGGAAATAGCTTCCAGGATATTAACAGGGGTGCCGACTCCCATAAGGTACCTTGGTTTATCATCTGGCAGTATTTCATTGACCACCTCAATCATCACATACATATCTTCTGCAGGCTCGCCAACCGACAGTCCTCCAATGGCGTTCCCAGCTGCTCCCTTCTCAGCTATGTATGCTGCACTTTCCTTTCTAAGCTCCTTAAAAACACTTCCCTGAACAATGGGGAAGAAAGCCTGCTGATGTCCGTAATGCGGCTCCGTGGAATGAAATTGCTTTAGTCCCCGGTCAAGCCACTGATGTGTCAGCTTAAGCGAGTCCTTAGCATATTTCAGATCGCAGGGCCAGGGTGTACACTCATCAAAAGCCATCATGATATCGGCACCAATTACCCTTTGAGTATCCACAATATTTTCCGGGGTAAAAATGTGTTTAGAACCATCAATATGTGAACTGAACCACGCCCCTTCGGGTTTTAGCTTACGATTGGCTGCCAGGGAGAAAACCTGGTAACCTCCACTATCAGTCAGAATGGATCGTTCCCAGTTAATAAAATTGTGCAGGCCACCGGCTCCTTTCACGATCTCAAGACCTGGGCGCAGGTAAAGGTGATAGGTATTGCCAAGAATGATGGGGGCATCGATATCGTTTTGCAACTCCCGCTGATGTACTCCTTTTACAGTGCCTGCGGTACCCACTGGCATAAATATAGGAGTCTGAATCTCAGAATGATCTGTAATAAGTTTGCCGGCCCTTGCCTTACTACCTTTGTCCCGATGTAAAATTTTAAACTCCATTGCTTATCCTGAGATCAGCCAAAGATAAGCAATTGTTGAAAACCTGCTTTTTCTTTTCCCTAATTGGCAGCTAAATTTACAGCTGCATGAATATTAGAGATTTTATCGACGGGACTCTTCTTTACCAGTGGATCATACTTGCCTTTTTCCTGATAGCCTTCCTGGTTCAACTTGGGATCTATCTTTTTGTTTTTCTGAGGGTTCCGCTTTACAGTAAAAAAAAGAAGAGAGCTAAATCCCCGGGGATATCTGTGATCATCTGTGCGAAGAATGAAGAGAAGAACCTGAAGCTCTTCTTACCTCAAGTCCTTCAGCAGGAGTATCCGGACTTTGAAGTGGTGGTCGTAAATGATAGTTCTACCGACAATAGCGAAGAGCTACTCATGCAGCTTTCCGCACAATTCAAGCATCTACGTTATACCTCTATCCCGGCAGATGACAAGCTTAAACGGGGAAAAAAGCTGGCACTTACCATAGGATTGAAAGCAGCCTCTTACGATCATGTCTTGCTGACCGATGCAGATTGTTATCCTGCCAGTGAACAATGGCTGAAGCTGATGGCCTCAAATTTTTCAGGCGATCATAAGTTTGTTTTGGGATATGGCGGATATGAGCGAAGAAAAGGCTTACTCAATAAACTTATCCGCTACGAAACAACTTTTACAGCCATACAGTATCTCTCCTATGCCATTAAAGGGAGGCCATACATGGGGGTGGGACGTAATCTCGCTTATGAAAAAGCACTCTTCTTTGATAACAAAGGATTTGCGGGACACTACCACCTTTTATCCGGAGATGATGACCTGTTTGTTAATGAAAATGCCACCAGGCTTAACTGTGCGGTTGAATTCTCCTCTGAGAGCCATACACTGTCTGTGCCGGAAACCACTTTCCGAGCCTGGATCAAGCAGAAAAAGAGACATCTGTCTGTCGGGAGTCATTACAACCCTGGTTCCAGGATCAGGCTGGCCAGCGAATGGATCAGTCGGATCATCCTCTATATCACGCTGATCTGGATCTGTGTATCATCAAGCTGGAGCATACCCGTTGGCATATTGTTTGGAATGTTACTAATAACCCGGCTGGTCATATTCAGAATGGGAATGCGCCGCTTGGACGAAAAATATTTATTATTACCTTCGCTGCTGCTCGATCCGATTTTCCCTGTACTTATGGGCGCTATTTGGTTAAGTAGCAGATTTGAAAAAAAGTACCAACCATGGAGATAAATACCAATCTTTCTCTTAAAGCTCAGCAGGACGTTGAACTGGTCCAAAAAGCCAAAAAGGGCGACCAGCTTGCCTATGCTGAATTATTGGGAAGGTACCGTGATGCGATCTATTTCATGCTGCTAAAAATGGTAAATAGCCCGGTAGATGCTGAGGATCTTACCATCGAAGCTTTTGGAAAAGCTTTTAAAAACATCGATCAGTACGCTCCCAATTTTGCATTTTCCACCTGGTTGTTTAAAATAGCAACCAACAATTGCATCGATTTCATTCGGAAAAAACGGGCCAGTCATATCTCTCTCGACCAGACCATTGATGGTGAGGATTCGCTTGCCCCTTCTACCCTGATCCAGTCAGACGATCCGGATCCGGAAACCTATTTGATTAATAAACAGAAAATCAAGCATATGCGAAAGGTCGTCTCGCGCCTGAAGCCCAGGTACAGACAACTGGTTGAATTACGCTATTTTAAGGAGTACTCCTATGATGAGATTGCGGTAGAACTTGATATTCCCATAGGCACCGTAAAGGCACAACTCTTCAGGGCCAGGGAACTGCTTCTCAATATCATGAGCAGGTCCCAGGAAAAGCCTTAATAGCCGGTTCCGGAGACCCTTATGGACCTGATACTAAAATATTTCCCTGAGCTCACCTCCCAACAGATCAAGCATTTCGAACAATTGATGCTGATTCTTCCCCGGCTCAATGAAAGGGTGAATGTGATCTCCAGAAAGGATATTGCATACCTGGAAGAGAGGCACATTCTGCACTCACTCTCTATTGCAAAACTTCTCCGTTTTGACTCCAATGCCAGGGTGCTTGATGTGGGCACCGGAGGAGGTTTTCCAGGGATCCCGCTTGCTCTAATGTTTCCTGAAGCTTCCTTTACACTGGTAGATTCCATTAGAAAGAAAATAAGCCTTGTTAGTGAGATCGTGGAAGAACTGAATTTGAAAAATGTCACCCCGGTGAATCAAAGAATGGAACAATTAAACCTGAAGGCAGACTTTGTTGTTTCAAGGGCCGTTACCGCATTTCCCAAATTGCATCTGTGGACTCAAAAGCTTATTGAGCCCGGCAGCGGCCAGTCCATGCCCAACGGTCTGATCTCTCTGAAAGGCGGAGACCTGAATAAGGAGCTGATGCCATTCAAACAACAAGTAGAAGTCTTCCCCCTTTCAAGCTGGTATGAGGAGTCGTTTTTTTCTACAAAAATGATTGTATATCTAAAAAAATGACTTACTTTTGCACCCTCAAAACATAGAATTATGAAGCGTACATTTCAGCCATCCAACAGGAAGAGAAAGAACAAGCATGGGTTCAGGGAGCGGATGTCTTCAGCCAGCGGACGTGGCGTGATTGCAAAAAGAAGGAAGAAAGGCCGTAAGAAGCTGACCGTTTCCGATGAGCCAAGGCACAAAGCATAAAGCATAAGCTTTTTTACTCATTATGAATAACTGACCGATCCCCGGTTGGTTATTTTTTTGTCAAGTTTTTTATAATAAACATTACCTTTGGGCAAAGCTCGAAATATGGATTTCTTCAGGTTTCTTCTTACAAAAAAGTTCTTGCGACATCTGGGGCTGGCAGTGGCCATTTCCCTGGTATTGCTATTGGGAACCCTGCTGTGGCTTAAAATATACACCCATCACGGGAAGACCATCGTAGTCCCCGATCTCGCAGGCCTTACCATGGATGAGGTGGATGATGTAACATCCTCCAGGCACCTGAGATTTGAAGTGGTCGATTCGGTTTTCTCAACGGAGATGCCAAGGGGAACAGTGATAAAACAGAATCCTAAGGCCAGATCAAGAGTTAAAAAGAACAGGAAGATATTCCTGACCATGAATGCCGTAAATCCGGAGATGGTCTCCATGCCCGAGCTAATTGGGCTCTCCTTCCGGCAGGCCAGACTCGCTTTGCAAAATGCGGGGCTGATTCAGGGTACCATCCAATACAAACCCGATTTCGCGAAAAACAATGTGCTACAACAAATGTACAACGACTCCGTTATTAACGGTGGAACCGTAATCACCAAAGGAGCGGTTATAGATCTGGTTCTGGGTATGGGGCTAAGTAGCAAAACCACCCGGGTACCCGACCTTGTGGGACTGGGATTGGAAGAGGCATCAGCGATTATCTCTGATTACTTTCTAAATCTCGGAGCCCTTACATATGATCTCAGCTTTGAAGAAGCTGAGGATAGTGCCGGAGCTTTCATTTGGAGGCAGTATCCGGACTTCGATGAGTTTAAAAGATTGAACATGGGCATGGAGATGGATATCTGGCTTACTTTAGACTCCACGCGTATGCCTCAGGCCGATTCGACTCTTGGTGATGACATAGAAAGAATGGATGAATAGAACCGGATGCGTTTTAGTCTCTTTCCTGTTCTGTTTCCCTGGGGTTCTCAGGTTACAGGCACAGGAAGTCATTACTCCTCTTCAAAGCAACCCAAGGGCTGCTGAACAATACAAGGATTTTAGCAGCGCCAAAAAATCTGCCAAGGCCGTTCTGTTGGAACTCCCCTTTTTTGATGATTTTTCAAATAGCTCTCTGATTGCTGACACCGGGAGATGGAGCAATGCTTATGCATTTGTGAACAACAACTTCTCTGTCAATCCCGTCACCAACGGGGTAGCCACCCTGGATGCTCTGGATGAAGTTGGGTCCATCTATTCCCACGCGGTCATATCATCGGGTACTTTTGTTGCCGACAGCCTTAGCAGTCACCCCATTAACCTGGCCTACCCTGCGTCGGACAGTATTTACCTCAGTTTTCTTTATCAGCCGGGTGGAATTTGTGACCTGCCGGAAGAAGACGACTCGCTGATGGTCGACTTCTATGCAAGTGATTCAAGTGAATGGATCAATGTATGGCGCATTCCCGGTTCGGAGCTTCAGCCCTTCAAACATGTGATGATCCCGATTACCGATAATCGCTTTCTTACAAGTGAATTCAGGTTCATGTTCAGAAACAGGGCGAGTCTTCCAAGGAACAGTGAAACACCGGACAAACGGAGCAATGTGGACTACTGGCATGTGGACTATGTGCGATTAGACAGAAACAGATCTGCTGGCGACACCATTCTCAGGGACGTAGCTTTTAACACACCGCTTAGTTCCATTTTTAAAGAGCTTAGCGCTGTTCCCTGGTCCCATTTTGAATCAGCCTACAATACAACCCTCTCACCAGAGGTATCGGTCCAATACAGGAACAATGACTCCATTGCCCGTAATGTAACCCGTTCCCTGACCATCATGGAACCACTCTATGATGAATCAGAGCTCATCGGCATCCCAACAGCCCAGGATATCCCGGCCCATGAGGAAAGGATTGTTGATTTCGCATTTCCCTATGATCTGGACTTTAACAGGGGCGATTCTGCACTGATCAGGTTTAAAGCGGCCCTCCGCACCGATGTATTTGATCCCAAGGTAAATGATACGGTGATTTATGACCAGCTGTTCAGAGATTATTACGCCTATGATGACGGAACCGCAGAGGTGGGCTACGG
>Ga0164313_10005038_pt1 | contig 11707 bp, 9 predicted proteins | sample GuaBasSedimGuay4_FD_113735 | JGI IMG/M metagenome (GOLD analysis project Ga0164313, IMG submission 113735) | Subseafloor sediment microbial communities from Guaymas Basin, Gulf of California, Mexico - Guay4, Core 4569-4, 0-3 cm | ecosystem: Environmental > Aquatic > Marine > Hydrothermal vents >...
CGTGCCTTGATCAGCGCATAGCGTTCCCAGTCGCGGCCTTCACGTTGATAGTACTGTTCCAGCGCGGCAAAACTGCTGACCAGCGGGCCGGAGTCGCCAAATGGCCGTAGACGTGTATCGACACGGAAACAAAAACCGTCTGCCGTGATCTGCGACAGGCTATGAATAACTTTGCGGGCCAAACGAGTGAAGAATTGCTCATTGGCAAAGCCCCGGCGACCATCACAAACACCTTTATCCGGATAACAAAAAATAATATCAACATCGGAGGACATGTTCAGCTCATAACCACCGAGCTTGCCAAGGCCAATGATGATCAGTTTTTGTGCCTCGCCTTCGGCGTTGCACGGTGTGCCGTGTTTTTCTTCAAGCGCTTTGCTGTGATGGCTGACCGCAGCTTCAAGACAAACATCCGCCAGCACGCTCAAATCCAAAAGGGTTTCTTCCACGGGTGCCTCGTGGTTCAGGTCCCGCCAGATCAGTCGCATCATCTCGCGGTTGCGGAACTGCCGCAGCCCCGCATCCAGGCTGGTTTTTTCGATGGTTTGTTGCAGGGTTTCCGGTTGCGGGGGGCTGGTGGTATCAAGCCGACCAGTTTCCCGCAGTTCCTTAAACCAATCCGGGTGACGGTCGACAAGTTGACTGAAAAAAGGGCTGCATTCGATGGCGATATCAGACATAACGGGGAGTATAACGAAACCGCCGGCATGGGCCGGTAGTTTGTTGAACAGCTTAAGTCGTCAGAAGGAAAAGGCCTTGGTCAGGGTCAGGGTCAGATTGGTGTCGGATTCACCGCCAAGAAGGGTTGAATCGCTATAGACCACTGCAAATGCATAGTCGAATAGATCGGTTTCTTTGACACTGAGCGTGTTGCTGTAACCCGCCTCGTAGTAGGAGCCATCAAAATCGTCTTGAAAGGTACCGATCTTCCCGTAAAAATTATTATATGAGCCTGTGAGCGAATAGAACTGGTAGCTCAGGGTTGGGCCGGCAAAATTGTCATACTCGCCAATGGCTGCATCAAAGGACAAGAATTTCCAACCAGCACCCAGGTTTATTTCCGCATAGGTATCATCAAAGTCGCCCGTATAGGTGTACAAGGTGCCGCCGACAGAAAAATTGAACTCGCCCACTTCAAAGCCATATCCACCGTAATAATCGATTTCGATCCCGTCGCCAACATCAGCGCCCCAGGTTCCCAGGTAGAACCCACCGGCTTCCAGATCGAGGCCTCCGGATGCCGAAGAGGACTTTTGTGGAATTCCACGGTATATATACTCACTGCTGAAGCCTATATTGGCTGAGAAATCTGCCGCGTGAGTATTTTGAGTGTGCGACGTAATAAAAAGGATCATTCCAGTACAAAGGATTTTTCTCAACACGATGTCTGCTCCAGGCTCTATATAAAGATGCGGCCTTCACATTTGTAGCAACCGCTTGAACTAAGAACTATGCAGGAATCACGCCAGACGTAAGAAGTGTTTTATATCAAGGACATATATGAATCAAAAGCTTGGGGCAGGGAATTTGTACGCATCATAAGGGGGCGGGGACGCACTGCAATGAATCATCCGGACTTGTTACCATTCATACGAAATGAACCGGTTTCTTTAATCCTGATTGACCGGCCAAAACCACCAGTATCAAGCTTGGCCTCAAATTCGTATTCGAGATCTTCATTGGGAGACTTCATTAAATCCATGATCAGGCGAACGCCAGCCAGCATATTGGCGGTCGCTGTCAATTTAACCGTTTGCTCCGAATAACCCTCGAGCAAAGGAAAATCCTTGCCTACTCCTTTAACCACGTCATGCCCCTGAATAGAAACGGTGTAGACGATGCCTTCAAGTTGAAACGCACTCGTGTTGGGGTTAAGTATATGCAAGCCGATTTCGAATCGGGGAACCATTCCGTCTGACGGAAGCGCCCGGAAAGAGCTTATTGTGACCGTGGGGTTCTCATAATCCGGATCCATGGTCGCGCAAGCCTGGATCATCAGGAAGGAGAAACACAATACAAAAGTCCTGAATGGAAACCGGATGCTTTGTATAATCATGCTTTTAGGACTCCGGAATTCGCTGGGATCGACCATTCTAATGGTACAGAATACAAATTACTTATTTATATGAAAAAAACTAACAAGACAATCACTTCTATTGGGGATGTTCAGGGTTCCGGGTTGTGGTCTGATCTGGCAGGTCAAATCGTTACTGTGCGCGGCGTTGTGACAGGTGTGGGCAGGCGTGGTTTTTTCATACAAAGCGTCCAACCTGGTGCAGACCCGCTGGTTTCAGATGCGATCTATGTCTATAGCCGAAAGTGGCATGCTCCGCAGGGTGCACTTTTGGAGGTCCGGGGTAAGGTCGTAGATTATGCAGGGGAAGAGAACGGCAAGCCGGTGACGCAACTTAAACTACATGAAACAAGATTGATAAAAAAACGGGGGCCCGATATTAAACCCGTTGAATTGACCGCAGAAAATGTGCCCGGTGATTCGGTCGAACTGGCCAGGTTTCTGAATGGCCTGGAGGGCATGCTGGTTAGCATTTCTGCGGGTCAGACCTTTATTGCACCAAGCAATTCTTTTGGCGACTACGTGCTGATTCTTGATGCAGACAAGCCTCTCAACGGAGTCAGAAGAACCGCCCGGGGAGGGGTGTTGGTTGACCATCAAAACCCCTTACGCTGGTATCCCGGGTTTCGGGTCTTAAACTATGCCGATGGGCCACGTTTGAACGTGGGAGCAAAGTTACTATCAACGGTGAGCGGGCCACTTAACTATCGTGTTGAGTCGTACCAGATAGCGTTGGATCAATCGTTTGAAGTGGAGCCTTGCCCTTTTTCCCTGAAGGCCAGCAGGCTAAAACCAGAAGCAGGATCTCTGACGATCATGACCATGAATGGTTTTAACCTGGATATGCATGTTGAATCCGGTGATTTGGTGAAGAACCCCCGGCAGGATGTAGATGACGACTGGGGTGACGGGCGTTTTCATTCGCTGGCACAGGCGGTGGTAGCGCAAGCCCATGTGCCTGATATCGTGGCATTGCAGGAGATCCAGGATAACGACGGCGCTGAGATGACCGACGTGATTGACGCGAGTTCAACTTATGCTGCGCTGATTAAAACGATTGAGCAGCTTTGTGGTGTCAGTTACCGGTGGGTGGATATTGCGCCTGCAGTTGGAGCCGATGGTGGCCAGCCAGGTGGTGGTATTCGAAATGGGTATTTGTATAACCCTGTCAGTGTCGATCTGGTAGAAAACTCTGTACGTGCAATCGGTGCGAATGAGTCGGCATATGAGGGCTCCAGAAAGCCGCTCGTGGTGCATTTCAGGGAAAAACAATCCGCAAGGGAACTGGTGTGCATCAATGTGCATTTGGCCTCTAAACGCCATCAGCGTAGTATCTTTTCTCCCGAGAATGCCGGTATTGATGCCAGGCTGCCCGTGCGAATCCAACAAGCAGAAATTGTGCGGAATGAATTGACTGCCTTGCTGCAGCAGGGGCTGGATTATTACGTTACCGGTGATTTTAATGACACGGAAGAAAGTGAAACCCTGGCGCAGTTACTTGGAGATGAAAGTGTGAACCTGGTTGAACACCTGCCGCCTGAGGAGCGTTATGACTACAACCATCGTGGCAAGTTGCAGGTGCTGATGCATGGCATCGTGCCCAAAGAGTTAGCTGAGCGCGCTGAATACGAGATCATCCATGGCAATGAATTACTGGGCGTACAGCCAGGGGAGTTGGGCAACAAGCCCAGTGACCATGCCTATGTGATCGCGAAAATCAGGATGGATTGAAAGAAAGTCTAAGCACCCAATAGATGCATGACCACACGCCGGTTTTGCCTGTGCAACCTGTGCTCAAATACATATATCCCCTGCCACGTCCCCAAAACAAGTCGGCCCTGCGAAAACGGGATCGTCAATTGAGTTTGCGTCAGGGCTGATTTGATATGTGCGGGCATGTCGTCCGGCCCTTCGGCAGAATGGCGATAGGGGCCATTTTGCGGTGCGATGCTGCTGAAAAAATCCTGCAGATCATCCTGGACGTCCGGATCGGCATTTTCCTGAATGGTCAGGGAGGCCGACGTGTGTTGGATGAACAAGGTGAGCAGGCCATCCTGCATGGTTTGCTCATTGCACCAGGCAACAACCGGTCGGGTGATCTCATACAGCCCTGGGCCGCTTGTTTCGGTGCTCAATGTTTGAGTTACTTGAATCATCCAGCTAGTGTACGGGACAATAGGAGACTTGCTTATGAAAATCGCTGCTGAACAGATCGGTACTAACTGTGCCGAAGCCGAAATTTACAATCGAATGCTAACGCTGGATAACAAGCACATCCTGGAGTTAGGCTGTGGTTCAGCTGAAATTACCCGAAACATTGCAAAAAGCGGTGTCAACCGAAAGATTACAGCACTGGAAGTCGATGAACTCGCCCACGCGAAAAACCTGCAGATTACGGATCTGCCCAATGTGACATTTGCGCTTGCCGGTGCACAGGATATTCCGCTGGACAACGACTCAGTTGATGTCGTGTTTATGTTCAAATCACTGCATCACGTACCCGTTGAATTGATGGAACCAGCCATGCGGGAAATTCAGCGGGTACTTAAGCCGGGCGGTCTGGCCTATATTTCCGAGCCGGTTTTTGCCGGGGAGTTTAATGAAGTGCTACGGTTGTTTCACGACGAACAAAAGGTGCGTGAAGCTGCGTTTAGCACGTTAGAAAAGGTTGTTGATGAAGGCTTGTTCAGTCTCGTTGAAGAAGTATTTTTCAATACACCAAATACATACGAAAGTTTTGCCGAGTTTGAAAGCCAAACAATAAATGCAACACATAGTCAGCACAAGCTTGATGAGGAGCTATATGCCCTGGTCAAGCAACGCTTTGAACAGCACCTCGTAGATGACGGTGCGCACTTTTTGATGCCTATCCGCGTGGATTTATTGCAGAGTACCTTTAGGAAGTTCAATAGATAAATGCCCGCCCGTCATAAAACAGGCGGACCAGTATTCACTCAGCTTCGGTGGGCAATAACCTCGTTTGCGGCGGCACAGGTGCTTCGAACAAACCGTTAATTATGAATGCCCCGGCTACGGGTACGGGGTTGGAGAACCCCGGCTCTACCGGAAACGTCAACAATTCTGCGATAATCGCACCCTTGCCCACCTGGGCCTGGCTAAGTGATACACAGCCACCTTGCCCGGGCTCAAGGGTTCGATCTTTACTCACAATCGGCTCAACGCTGTTGCCGGCCCGGTAAAAGTTGACCGTTACATCAGAGCTGTACTCGCTCATCCAGTTATTGGCACAGACCTCAATACGTTTTCCTTTGGGAATCTTGAGCGGGCCATAGGTGGTCGCGGTCGTGCGCCCTTCGTCCTGAAGCAGCACCTGGGGCCTGGGCATTTCAAAAATCCCGTTAATGATGGTCGCGCTCGCTACGATGTCCGTATCACCCGGTTCACCCAGCACGTTAATGGCGGCAAATACGGGCGCGTCACCTGCCTGTTCATATTTCAGCCTGAAACAACCACCTTCACCGGGGTCCAGCCTTGCTTCCCGGGTGATGGATTTGCTGTTTTTTATGCGCACAAAACTCGCGGTCAGGATGATGTCATTAACCGCATATTTTGAATTTACGCAGACTTCAAAATGACTGCCTTCGTGCAACACAACCGGGCCAAATGTCAGAATGTTGGTATCCGCGGCGGACAACGCCGGGAGTAATGTGGCCAATACCAGTACCTTGGTTACTTTCATTTTCATCGCTACTTACCTCGTTTTCAATTTCAAATATTAACGTTTAGTCAGACCTTCCCTGGCTTGGTTTTTTTGCTTAAAATCGCCGCCAGCCAATGCCAAACAGACCAATGAGCACAGCTAACAAGCTGAGCCCCGGGAATGACAGCGTTGGTATAGACTGCAACTGCTCAGGTTCTGGAGGGACGGGGATATTGTCATCCACACAAAAGACCATGACATCAGTGACATCAGCCGTTTCAATTATCCCGCTGGCATTGCTGACACTACAGGTCTGCCCCGTGGGCTGGATGGATACAGCAACGTCATATATAGCGCCATCGGCAAGGGCAGCAGCGAAAGTGAAGTTGCCATCAGCATTTCTCAACAGGTCATCCAATCCATTGTTTTGCAAAGTAAGGCTGCCCGTTAACCCGGAAACATCGCCACCCACGGTATAGGACGGCGTGGCCGTTATATCGCATTCCGCAGCATAAACTGCTGGTGATGCCTCCGTGGTGCCATCACCATTATGGATACACTGAACACTCCCGGCATGAAGACCAACCGTCCCACCGGAATCACACATGACCTGGATTAATAGTGGCACGGGATCACCCTGCTGCTTATCCCAGGGCAAAGTACCTATCAGGGTAAATACATTATCAGGGTCACTGAGCTCAGAACATTGACCACTGAGAGTGGAACCAGGCGCACCCACATTACTAATGAAGATATCTTGCCTGGGATTGGTGCCATTCTGGACGACACTGAACTGCACGCCGGCAGCCGTGGTTGGAACTGATGAGTAATCCGGTGAGGCGACAGCATCAACCGTAACCACAATGGCATCCTCACCCGAGTGTGATTGAAGCATCATCGGAGTAACTACCGTGTTTGTAACCTGATAGGTATAGTCACCGGCATCAGTTATAGCGGCCGTTTTGCTGAAAACTCGCTCGGTGCCTTCCGGGCCCGGAATCAATATACCGCCTTTATACCACTGATACTGATCATTGCCCGATGGGTTCTCGGCCAGTTCCGGGGTGATGATCAGCGCTTGTGCGGATACAACACTAATTACTCTCGGTGAATCAACGTAATCATCCTGTGGGTTGTACTCATAGACCCTGAGTTTTGCCTTATAGTCCAGGTGTTCGGGCTCAAAGTCCGTGAAGACAAATTTATTCTCAGTAAAATAAAATCTGATCAATGCTGCATTGCCGTTTAAATCAGGAATGTCACCGCTCAACCGATTGGCATTCAGTGCCAGGTTAAACAGGTTACTTAGACTCTGAAATTCCACCGGAATTGAACCCGTTAATAAATTGTGGTCGAGTGAGAGGAATTGCAAATTTGCCAAATTACCCAGTTCTTTGGGTATAGCTCCTGTTAACGCATTCGACTGTAGGTAAAGTTGTTCCAGCGTAGCAAGATTCCCAAGGGTTGCCGGAATTGAGCCGGTCAGCTGATTGGTATGGAGGTCTAAATAAGTCAAACTGCTCAAATTCCCCAACGCGGGTTGAATGGAACCATTTAGCTGATTGCTATAAATTGCCAAACTTTCCAGGCTACCAAGATTGCCAATTTCTACAGGAATTGAACCGACTAGTTGATTTGAATACAGCCTTAAATCAACCAGGTCCGTCAAGTCACCTAACTCCGGAGGAATGGTTCCAGCCAGATTATTCTGGTTGAGCAGTATTTCAGTAATCTGACCGCCGTTTACGACAATGTTGTACCAGGTATCAATTGGAGTATTTGTATCCCAGCCACTATTGTTCGTCCAGCCGGCACCATTGGTGCTATCCCACAATGCTTCCATAGCCTGACATTCTATTTCCGGGACACCGGTGGCTATTGTGTCGCTACAATCGGTCACTGAAAAAACCGCATGTGCCGGAGATAAAACGATTCCTGCCAACATCAAAACTACCACTTTGATCCTGGCATTAAATGTATGCTTCATACCAAACCCCTAACTTATGATGAACTTCCTATCAAGAGCTTAAGTCTCGTGTAACTAAGTGACAATAGTGACAAATACCCACATCTATGAGCACTGGTACTCATTGTTTAAATCGAAAGCAGTGTAGAAAGGCAGGGTTTTTACACTGGCGCTTTGCTCCGGTCGCAATACAATACGGGTATGTATTTGCGAGCAATATTCATATCAACAGTTTTGCTGTTGCTATGTTCCTGCACAGAAGCTGCCGATTCCGGTGGATCGCCTGTTGATATATCCGCTCAGTTCCAATGGGCCAATTCGGCACAGGATGCACATGAGCCCATGGATGTTTTGGCCGGCAGGGCCGATCTTGATTTTTATCCACTGGACTATCCACAGGACATCGCAGAATTTGGCAAGGACAGTTGGTTGAAGGCCCGACTGTCGAAAGTGGACATGAGCCTGAAAGCCGACATACTCGAGATACCGGGACAATTGTTCAGTTACGTTGATGTGTGGTTTAAGTTGTCCAACGGCGAAGTTTTGCATGACTATTCAGGTGCATGGTATCCCTACGTGGAGCGTGGCGTTAAACACGCCGGCGTTGCATTCCTGTTGCCAGCCAATGGACCGGAGCCCGTTAGTGTTCTGATCAGGATGAGGTCAAAGACGCCAATGCCGGTCAATTTTGCCGCCCTCCTGTGGGCTGAAAAAGATTGGAATGATTACCTGTTTAATCAGCGTGCCTGGTATGGACTTTTCCTTGGCTCCATATTGATTCTTTCTGTGTACAATATTTTTCTGGCGTTCAGTTTCAGGGACAAATCCTATTTTTATTATGTCGGCTATATCCTTTCCCTGACGTTCATTGTGGTACTGGTCAGCGGCCTGGCTGAGGAATATTTGTGGCCATTGGGCAAAACCCGTTCTTACATTCTGATGCCTTCGGGTATCGGCATATTTTTTGTAGTGAACTTTGTAAACACCTTTTTGAACATCAAGCAGTTAAAGCCGCTCTGGTACCGGGTTTCAAGCGGCCTGGCCATCACCGCGCTGGTGTTTGGATCGGTGATGGTGTTGGGTGTTCGCGTGCCGCTGATAGCGGAATCTTTCACTACAAATTTCATGCATATTCTAACGGTGCTGGGCGGCATGTACTTTATTGCGGTTTCGCTGGGTAGTTACATGCTGGGCATGAAACAGGCACGCTTTCTTGCTTTGAGTATGCTGGCTTTGCTGGGTGGTATGGTCGTCTATTTTCTCTACACCCACGGCGTGATCAAATACAACATATACCTGGTCCATGCGATGGAATTGGGCGCATTGATTGAGGGCGTGCTTTTGTCGCTGGCGCTCAGCGACCGGATCAACCTGCTTTCAAGCGAAAAAGAAAGGGTGGAACTGGAGGCCCTCGAAGCGCAGCGAACCTTCTCCAGGCGTCTGATGCAAGCCCAGGAATTGGACCGGGAAGGGTTTTCAAACACCATGCACGACTCTATCGGTCATGGCATGCTGGTGTTGAAACAGAATCTCGAAATACTGGCAGGCTCAGATAACACCAACCAGACGGCAGTGGAAAAAACCCGGGCGGATGAACTTCGCCAACAGGCTGGCTACTGTGGCGAAATTCTGGATGATGTACGCCGTATCTCACATGACCTCCATCCACACTTACTCAAGCGTCTTGGACTCAAGTCTGCGATTGAATCGACCATGGAAAGGGCATTTTCGACACAGGACATTGAATGGCAGGCTGATATCGACGATATTCCAGCGGGAGTCAATGAAAACCAGGAAATTATTATCTACCGGGTTATCCAGGAATGCCTGAATAATATCTTGAAACACGCAGATGCGACCGAAGTGATCCTTGCATTGCGAAATGATGATGACATGATCAAGGTGAATATCAAGGACGATGGCAAGGGTATCGACACCAGCGAAGGCCCGGCAACTGGTCTGGGGTTGTATGAGATGAAACACAGGGTTGAGTTATTCGGAGGTTGGTTTTTGATTGAATCACAGCTTGAAACTGGCACTCACATTAGCTTCGGGATACCTGTCACCTGAACATTGGTACTTAATGAAACAGGTATAATTGTCCATTGAGGGCCGTTTTCTTTCTGTTTGGTCTGGATTAGACTTGGGGCCAGGATAAATATTGTAAAGAATTATGTCAGAACAGCAAAAAACACTGCTGATCGCGGACGACCATCCGATTTTCAGACAAGGTATGAAGCAGGCTCTCGAGGCAGTTCCGTGGCTACGGGTTGTGGCTGAGGCTGAAAGCGGTGATGCTGCGCTTACCCAGATCAGGTATCTCAAGCCCGACATTGTGATACTGGACATTGCCATGCCCGGTATGGACGGCCTTGAAGTTCTCGAGAAACTACGACAGGACCAGCCGGATATGATGGCAATCATAGTGACAAGCTATGATGATCAGGCTTATCTTGAGCGGGCGCTGGAATTAGGTGTTAATGGTTACGTCATCAAAGATGGAGCGGCCGAGAATATAATTCAGTGTTTCGAGACAGTGAGGCGCGGGGAAGTTTATATTAGCCCGTCCCTGGGTGCGCGCACTCCGAAGTTGCCTACACTCGTTAGCAGTGAATCGAATTCGCTGGATACACTAACCGGGATGGAACGCATAGTCCTGAAGAAAGTTGCCCGGTTTCAAACCAGCAAGGAAATTGCAAGAGATCTGGGTGTCAGCTTCAGGACTATACAAAATCATCGCGCGCACATCTGCACGAAGCTCGACCTGAAAGGCCCCCACCAGTTAATGAGCTTTGCGCGTGAACATAGCGAGTTACTGGATGACCAGAGTAAACCTAACTCCTGAGTCAAACGCCATTCCGGCGTAAGTGTCTCAATCGGTTTTCCGTCATCGATACCAGCGGCATGTCCTTCCCCGTAGCGTGACGTTCCTGATGGAGTAAAACAGGCCCGTTGTGCCGCGGGCCGACGGATTGTGTAAATCGATCTGGTGCGCAAAAAGGCTTCTTCGCCCGGCTTACGCAGCGTTTGCGTGGCTCATTACACCGGTCGCAAGCGGTAACTTCAGACCACGCTCTTTCAGGCGCTTCAGATAAGCCTCACGGGATTGATAGCGGGATAGCTTGCCGGAAGTGGTGCGCGGCAGAGATCCCGGCCTGACCATGTCAATGGTGACATTGATACCGAAATGCTTATGCATTAACGCACTTATCCGGTCTGCCAGGCGCTCGCGTAGTTGCTGGTTTCTCAACTTGGTTTCCACCACCATGATCGCCAGTTCCTCATCCCCGGAACCGATGATTGAGAAAGCGGCCACCCCACCCAGGCGAACATCTTCCATGCGCTGAGCGACAACTTCCATATCATTTGGCCAGATATTACGGCCCTTGATAATAATGACATCCTTGCTGCGCGCCGTGATGAAAAGACGATCACCAACGCGATAACCGATATCACCCGTATCCAGCCAACCGTCTTCGTTCAGAACAGCCTGCGTGCTTTCGCGGTCCTGGAAGTAGCCACTCATCACACTGGGGCCTTTGAGAAAAATTTCCCCGCACTGACGTTGTTCTAGCTCATTGTTTTGCCCATCACGAATTGAGAATTCAAAACCTGGTAGCACCGGGCCGCAGTCAGCATAGGCGGCGACACGACTGCCTGATGGGTCGAGCGGGACCGCTTTGCCGGTTGAAGTCATTGCATCCTGGTCGACGTAATCGATGCTTAAGCCCTGCTCCAATGGTGCAAAGCTAACCGCCAGTACGCACTCTGCCATGCCGTAACAGGCCACAAAGGCCTTTTCATTAAAACCGCAAGGTGCCAGCGTATCTGCGAACTCCTGTAAAGGTACCGGGTTGATCTGTTCCGCGCCGACACAGGCCGCGCGCCAGCTACTGAGGTCGTAACGCTCGTAATCAGACGGCCTTAATCGACGTGCACACAGGGCATAACCGAACGTCGGGCTGGAGGAAATCGTGCCACGGTTGTCCGAGATCAGCTTAAGCCA
>Ga0164313_10005039_pt1 | contig 11707 bp, 11 predicted proteins | sample GuaBasSedimGuay4_FD_113735 | JGI IMG/M metagenome (GOLD analysis project Ga0164313, IMG submission 113735) | Subseafloor sediment microbial communities from Guaymas Basin, Gulf of California, Mexico - Guay4, Core 4569-4, 0-3 cm | ecosystem: Environmental > Aquatic > Marine > Hydrothermal vents...
AAGTGCTGCGGCAACGGTGTTTACTTCGTCATACAGTTCCGTGTAGGTCCAGCTTTTGGTCTGGTTGACCTCGGTGGATTCCCAGACCAATGCTGCCTGGTCGCCGCGGCTCTCAAGGTGGCGATCAATGGCGTTGTAGCAAAGATTGGTCTGGCCGTCCTTGTACCAGCTAATAAAGGGTGGCGTACTGGCGTCGAGGATTTGAGTCGGTGGGCGATGCCAGTCGATACGCTCGGCCTGCTGCGCCCAGAACTCTTCAGGTTGCTCAATGGATGACCGATAGGTCTCTTCGTAAGATCTGGACATGGTTCCTCCTGTTAGGGGTATGGATGAATTTGGCGCAGCGGTACGCTGAATAATTCGCGGGCTAATTAAGCATTAGCGCAATTAACGTAGATTAACGTATCGGGCATCTGTATTTTTGGTTGCTCAAGTATGCCTCAGGAGCACACTTTTCGTCAGCGACTGTCACTGTAGTTGGCTCCGCCAGGATGACTCGTAAGTAACTGGCGGGAAAGAGGTAAATTAGGCAAAATATACCGCCGATTTTTACCGAGACTAATTTACGTTCTCGACAGGCTCCGAATTGTCTGGGCTAGTCGGTATTGTGATTATTCGTAAGTAATTTAAACCGACACCTAAACTCGTTTTTTACAGGAATTCTGATGGCCGAATACGTTCGCTGGTTTAACACTCTGGGCATGGGCGATGTTGACAAAGTAGGCGGCAAAAACGCCTCCCTTGGTGAGATGATCAGTAACCTGGCGGGTGCAGGGGTGACCGTGCCTAATGGCTTTGCGACAACGGCTGATGCCTTTCGCACGTTTCTTGCTCATGACGGACTCGACCAGCGCATTCATAAAGCTCTGGCGGAGCTGGATGTTGACGACGTGCCCGCACTGGTAAAAACAGGTGCTGATATCCGCCGCTGGGTGATCGAATTACCTTTCCCGGCAGAGCTGGAACAGGCCGTGCGCCAGGCTTACGATGAGCTGTCTGCTAAGGTGCCTGCCGCCGTGGCGGTGCGTTCGTCCGCTACCGCAGAAGATCTGCCCGACGCATCGTTTGCCGGGCAGCAGGAGACCTTTCTGAACATTGTTGGTATCGACAATGTGCTGGTGGCGATCAAAGAAGTGTTTGCTTCTCTGTTTAACGATCGGGCGATTTCTTATCGCGTGCATCAGGGGTTTGATCACGCCGAGGTTGCCCTGTCCGCCGGTATTCAGCGGATGGTCCGTAGTGATATTGGCGCTGCTGGCGTTATGTTTACCCTGGATACGGAGTCTGGTTTTCGCGATGTTATCTTTGTTACTGCTGCTTATGGCCTTGGCGAAACGGTGGTGCAGGGCAGCGTAAATCCAGATGAATTTTATGTTCATAAACAGACACTCACAGCAGATCGGCCAGCCATTTTGCGGCGCACTCGTGGTAGCAAAGCGCTGAAGATGATTTATGGACAGACCGCCAGCGCTGGCAAATCGGTGGTGACCGTTGATGTCGACCGCGCTGACCAGATGCGTTTTTGTCTTAGCGATGCTGATGTTGAAGCGCTGGCCCGTCAGGCGCTACTGATTGAAGCACATTACGGCCGACCCATGGATATTGAGTGGGGCAAAGATGGCGAAGATGATCAGCTCTATATTCTGCAGGCGCGACCAGAAACTGTAAAAACCCGCAGCGATAGCCAGGTATTGCGTCGCTACCAGCTCAAAGAGCAGGGTGATGTGGTCGTCAGTGGCCGCAGCGTGGGTCAGTCAATCGGAGTCGGTAAAGTGCGCATTATTGCCGATGCGTCGGAAATGGATCGCCTGCAGGCCGGTGAAATATTGGTCACCGACATGACCGATCCCGACTGGGAGCCGGTGATGAAGCGGGCATCCGCGATCGTCACCAATCGTGGTGGCCGCACTTGTCATGCGGCGATTATTGCCCGCGAACTGGGCGTGCCGGCGGTAGTGGGCTGTGGCAATGCCACCGACGTGCTTAGCGATGGACAGCTGGTAACCGTTTCCTGTGCCGAGGGTGATACTGGCCATATCTATGCTGGTGAACTGAATAATGATGTCACTGAAGTGGCGCTCGATAAAATGCCCGAGCCGCCGACTAAAATCATGATGAATGTCGGCAACCCCGAACGGGCGTTTGATTACGCGAGCCTGCCCAATGCGGGCGTCGGCCTGGCCCGGCAGGAGTTTCTGATCAACCGAGTCATCGGTGTGCACCCGAAGGCGCTAATTAATTACGCCAGCGAGTCACCAGAATTACAACGCACCATTGATGAAATCACCGCCGGCTACGCTAGCCCCACCACCTTTTTCGTGGAGAAGCTGGCCGAGGGCATCGCCACACTGGGAGCTGCATTTCATCCCCATAGCGTGATTGTGCGAATGTCCGATTTCAAAAGTAATGAATATGCCAACCTGCTGGGTGGAGAAGCCTACGAGCCGCATGAAGAGAACCCGATGCTGGGGTTCCGCGGGGCGTCGCGTTATATCTCAGAAGACTTCCGCGACTGTTTTGCGCTGGAATGTGAAGCACTGAAGAAAGTTCGTGATGAGATGGGCCTGACTAATATCGAGGTGATGATTCCGTTTGTCAGAACCCTCGATGAAGCCGCTAAAGTGATTGAGTTACTGAAAGAGGAGGGGCTAGAGCGGGGTAAGAATGGCCTGCGCCTGATCATGATGTGCGAGCTGCCGAGCAATGCCTTGCTCGCAGACCAGTTTCTCGAGTATTTCGACGGTTTCTCCATCGGCTCCAACGACCTGACTCAGCTTACCCTGGGGCTAGATCGTGACTCTGGCCTTGTGGCTGGCAGTTTTGATGAGCGCAATGAAGCTGTGAAAATTCTGATGAAAATGGCCATCGAGTCCTGTAATCGAGCGGGCAAGTACATCGGTATCTGTGGTCAGGGCCCGTCGGATTTCCCAGACCTTGCCGCCTGGCTGATGGAGCAGAACATATCCAGCATTTCCCTGAATCCCGATACCGTGGTCGATACCTGGCTTTACCTCGCCGGTGAGCAGGTGTAACGGCCCTTACTAGCTGCTGGTATGGCGCAGGTAAAAATATACGGACTAAAATCGGTATTGCCGGCGAATCGCGAACGTCTGTCTGCGGCGGACTTTATCTATCCGGCGGATCGTAGCGAGGCCTACACAATTATCGAAATTTCTATCTTCGAAGGCCGCTCCGCAGCGGCCAAAAAGGCACTCATCCATCTGCTCTTCTCGAATATAGAGCAATAGTGCGGCGTCAAACCGCAGGACGTGGAAATTACGATTTCAGAAACGCCAATGGCCAGCTGGGGTATTCGTGGCCTGCCTGCTGATGAATTAGCGCTGACTTATAAGGTGAAGGTCTAAAACGCTGACATCAAACGAAGCCCGGGTAACCTGTAGAGTTAGATTGGCTCGTCGAGTCCAGGAGACGCCCATGTAGCAGGGCCGACAATACCGTCTACCGTCAGACCGTTGGTGTTCTGCCACTCTTTTACTGCGCGCTCTGTCTGGTCTCCAAAAACTCCATCGATGCTTAAAGAAATGCCATTATCCATCAGCGTAACCTGCAGTTCTCTGACAGCTGGTTGTTGGTCCATTGGAACTCTTAACCGAAGCATGGGGCGTGGGCTTTCAAGGTCAGTAGCTCGCGCATCTCCGGCGCCGGTCAGCAATGACTCCGTAAGTTGTATATCGCGACAGCTAAGCGGTAGGCTCAACGACCAGTTACCGGTGCTGATAATTTCCTGCAAAGCATCCATGCGGTAGACGGTCTTGTTCAACAATGTGTTGGAGTGGTTTGCTAACCCACTGCGGCGGGTTGCAATGTCCCGTGTCATCCACAGATGCTCGCCCACTTCAGTGGGTGCGCCGAAGGCATTGGTGGTACGGTCGTGCATGGCGTGCCAGGAACCATGTATACGGCTGTCGTAGACAACAGCGAGGGAGAGTACTTCGTTCGCGCCAATAAAATTGGCGCTCTTGACAGCCGGAGCTCAGTAAACGTTATCGAAGAAGGAATATTGAACGCGAATCATAACCGGGTCATCCCCCGCCATGCGCAGGAATCTGCTGAACTTAACTTCGTGATCCATGGAATTGTCTCGGTCATCTAGCCGTTGCAGGAAAGCACTCAGTTCATCGCCAAACTCGCAGCCTATCGCGTTGACATACGAATTAATCAGCAGGAACAGATTGCCGCTGGCGAGGGTCGTTTGCGCTCGCCCGTATGTCAGGTGGCCAGTGTCTCCTGGTAACAGGGTGACTTTGCCGTACTCGCCTCGGGCAGAGCCAGTTTCAAATATATTAACAATCGCTTGCGCTGTGGCCTTTTGCAGATCATCCATGGGCCCAATCCTGTAATCTCTGTCTGGTACAGAGGTGGAAGTGGTCGCAATAACGGCTGCTGGTAGCGGTTTTGGTGGATCTGCAAGTTGCTGATGAGACTTTCATATGAACGACGGTCCTACATATCTAGCGGTAGTAATCGCGTCCTAACCTATCAGTTTTTCCGGTGTGGTCGATTTCCGTCTCACTCTATTGACCATCCAGCTCACCAGAAACGAATTTTGGCGCACGGGCAGGCGTTGAGTTTATTGAGTGCAGAGGAGGTATCGTCCTCTTCGTCTTCTCAGCCCCATGGTCGTTACAAACGTGTTCCCCCTGGTTTGACAACTACCCTGCGCTGGACCAATTTACGTAGGACTCAACCAATGCAACAACGGAGCCAGACACCCTCTTGGCCGCCAAACATAACTATCGTGAGAGGGTTACTTATGTCTCAGCACTCTGTAACTGCTTGAGATATTTTTTTCGGAATGGTGATGTCTGTGCTCGCTTCCCCGGCGACTGGTCTCTGAGTCAGCTACCCGATTTCCAGACCTTCGGGGTACCCTCAACATCGGCGGCCAGTGTCCTGGCATCCCTCAATTGGCCGACCCATGCCCGGGTCCAGGCTTTTAATGGCTGTGATTTGGTCTGCCGGGAAATTCAGCTGCATCTCGACCAGTTTGCTCATCGCGCCCATGCGGTTGCTCTGTTGTTGATTTCGGGCATTGAGTGAATCCGGTCTATGTACGAGGTCTCTAAGTCTACGGAGTTTTTTAGGTAACAGTGTCCACAGACCTGTTCAATCGCCGCAGGGAAACGGGTAATAGCGGTAGCCTTGATCTCGCTACCTTTTTTGCGGGTCCGGGCTGCTACAGCCTTAGTGGTAGTTAAGTAATCCAGCAATAACTCATATTAAACCCCCATTGCCTCTTGTAGCGCCTGGCCAATAGCCTGTTCGGTGGCATCGACCACTTGCGGGGTGCTGCACTGGCTGATGGCGGTGTCGGGGTCTTTCAGCCCGTTGCCGGTAAGGGTGCAAACCAGGGTGCTGTTATCGGCAAATTTACCGTTGCCGGCGTCTTTGATTAGCCCGGCCAGTGAGGCGGCGGAGGCGGGTTCACAAAAAATGCCTTCGCGTTCGGCGAGTAGTTTTTGTGCGGCGAGAATCTCTTCATCACTGCACTCGTTAAACCAGCCGCCGGATTGTTGCTGAGCTTCTACGGCCAGATCCCATGATTGCGGATTGCCGATGCGAATGGCGGTGGCGACGGTTTCTGGGTGCTCTACCGGTGCGCCGCGCAGGAAGGGTGCGGCACCGCTGGCCTGGTAGCCGCACATGGTGGGCTTGCTAGCGGCCGTGCCGTTGTCAAAATATTCACGATAGCCCATCCAGTAGGCGCTGATGTTGCCAGCGTTGCCGACGGGTAGGCAATGATAATCGGGGGCGCGACCGAGGTCGTCGACAATTTCGAACGCGGCGGTTTTCTGACCCTGCAGGCGATAGGGGTTGATGGAGTTCACAATGGTCAGCGGCAGGGTCTTGCCGAGTTCTTTGACCAGGCGCATGCCGTCGTCGAAGTTGCCACGAATCTGCAGAATGTGGGCGCCATGCATCATTGCCTGAGCAAGTTTGCCGAGGGCAATTTTACCTTCGGGAATCAGCACAAAGGCGCGAATACCTGCGCGCGCTGCATAGGCGGCAGCGGCCGCTGAGGTGTTGCCGGTGGATGCACAGATGATTGCCTGACTACCTTCGTCGACGGCCTGGGTAACGGCGACGGTCATGCCGCGGTCTTTAAACGAACCAGTGGGGTTGAGGCCTTCGAATTTGACATGGATGTTGAGGTTGCCAGGAATGGTCGCCGGAATGTTCTGCAGTTGAATCAGTGGCGTGTTACCTTCGCCCAGGCTGATCTGCCGGGCTTCTTTGCGGATCGGGAGGAGTGACTGGTAGCGGTCAATCAGACCGATATAGCGATTGCTCATGTTGATTGCCTGGTGTTGAAATGTTCGACGCGAATCATGGTGACTGCGCCAACAATGGTCTGTAAAGCCTCTATCTGTTTGATCGCCTCGACCATCTTTTGTTCGATTACCCGGTGGGTCAACATAATAATGGTGGCCTGGGTGTCGTGCTGCACGGGCTCGGTTTGCTCGATCGCTTCGATACTGATGCCGAACTGGCCAAGAATGCCGGTAACTTCTGCCATGACGCCAGGTTGGTCAGCGGCGCGCATGCGCAGGTAGTAGGCGGATTCAACGGCCTCGATGGTTAGTAGGGGAATATTTTTGAGTCGTTCCGGTTGAAAACCGAGGAAGGGCACTCGCTGTTCTGGTGTTGCGGTTAAGGCTCGCGCGATATCGAGTATGTCGGCCACCACGGCAGAACCGGTGGGGCCGCCGCCTGCGCCTGCGCCGTAGTAGAGGCTCTCGCCGACGGCATCGGATTGAACCTGAACGGCGTTCATGACGCCGTGAACATTCGCAAGGAGCTGAGTCTGCGGGATTAATGTCGGGTGCACGCGTAAGGAGACCCCAGACTCGGTCTGCTCGGCGATGCCTAGATGTTTGATGCGGTAACCAAGTTTCTCGGCGTTGGTGACATCTTCAGCGGTAACGGTGCTGATGCCCTCGGTAAACACGGCAGGAAAATTCAGCGGAATGCCAAATGCAATTGAGGCCAGAATGGTGAGTTTGTGCGCGGCATCGATGCCTTCAACGTCAAAGGTCGGGTCGGCTTCGGCGTAGCCAAGCTCTTGCGCTTCACGAAGTACGTCGTCAAAGGCCCGTCCCTTGTCGCGCATCTCGCTAAGAATAAAATTGCCAGTGCCATTGATAATTCCGGCGACGCTGTGAATGCGGTTACCAGCAAGGCCTTCGCGAATGGCTTTGATAATTGGGATGCCGCCGGCTACGGCCGCTTCATAGGCGACGGTAACGCCGTTGGCCTGGGCTGCTGCAAACAGTTGATTGCCGTGCTCTGCAATCAAGGCTTTGTTAGCGGTGACCAGGTGTTTGCCTGCGGCTACGGCTTGCAGGCCGAGGTCTAATGCCAGGTCGGTGCCACCCATCAGCTCGACAACGATGTCGATGTCCGGGTGGTTGACCAAATCAGCCGTGTCTTTGAGTAATTCAACGCTGCTTAAATCGCATGAGCGCGGTTTGGATGGGTCACGTACGCAAGCGTGGCTGACGACGACTGGGCGGCCGACTCGGTCAGCGATATCGGCGGCGTTGGCCTTGAGTATTTCTACGGTTGCGCAGCCAACGGTGCCGAGGCCAATGATGCCGATGTTCACTGGCTTCACGATTTTGTCTCCTGAGAAATAAAACGTTCTGGATTGCGTAGCAGCCGGCGGATGCCACGTACGGCCTGGCGGCTACGGTGTTCGTTTTCGATTAGTGCAAAGCGAACAAAGTCATCGCCATATTCGCCAAAACCGATCCCCGGTGAAGCAGCCACCTTGGCTTCTTTCAGCAATAACTTTGAAAATTCGAGAGAGCCCATATGGCGAAAAGGTTCGGGTATTTGCGCCCAGACGAACATGGTTGCCTTCGGTGGGGTGACCTGCCACCCGGCATCGAGCAGGCCGTCGCAGAGTACGTCGCGTCGTGACCGGTACATGTCACTAATTTCCTTGACGCATTCCTGGGGGCCTTCCAGTGCGGTGATGGCGGCTATCTGTATCGGTGTGAAAGTGCCGTAATCGAGATAGGATTTTATTCGCGCGAGTGCCTCAATCAGCACCGGATTGCCGCACATGAAGCCGACACGCCAGCCAGGCATGTTGTAACTCTTTGACAATGAAAAGCATTCGACCGCGACCTCTTTAGCGCCGGGGACCTGCAAAATAGAGGGCGCCTGGTAGCCATCAAAAACAATGTCGGCGTAGGCCAGGTCGTGAATAACCCAGATTTCGTGCTCTTTGGCCAGTGCCACGACTTTTTCGAAAAAGTCGAGACCAACGCATTCGGTGGTTGGATTGCTGGGAAAGTTCAGCACCATCATTTTGGGTTTCGGCCAGGCGTTACGAATGGCCTCTTCGACTTCGGCGAAAAAATCACCGCCGGGTAGCATTGGTACGTGACGAATATCTGCGCCGGCGATGACAAACCCGTAAGGATGAATAGGGTAGGTAGGGTTCGGGACCAGCACGGAGTCGCCGGGGCCTACCGTTGCCAACGCGAGATGAGCAATGCCTTCTTTGGAACCGATGGTGACGATGGTTTCTGACTCCAGGTCGAGATCGACACTGTAGCGATCCCGATACCAGTTACAGATCGCCCGGCGCAGGCGGGGAATTCCCCGTGACATTGAGTAGCGGTGGGTGTCCGGGCGCTGGGCAGAGGCGATTAGCTTGTCAACGATGTGGCGCGGGGTGGGTTGATCTGGATTGCCCATGCCAAAATCTATAATGTCTTCCCCGGCCTGTCGTGCCTCGGCCTTCAGGGTATTGACGATGTTGAAGACGTAGGGTGGTAGACGGTCGATGCGTGGAAAGTTTTCGATCATATTGATTGGCTATTGTTGGTGGCGAGAACGCCGGTTGTCCCCGCGTTTAAACTGGGAGAAACGCGCAGGTGTCCGGTGGAGGCTCGGCCGCTTATAATAAAATTTGTCTGGTCGCGCATCAGCCCAGCATGTTGGCCCAGGCTATTTTCCACCCAAAAAAGAGAGACGCGATTTTACATGAAATTTACTCAGGAAAACGGTGGTGGCCGCTATCGGGTTCGTGGTTACGACGCGACCCAGGTGACGGTTGAGTGGGGTGTTGTTGATGAGCAGGGGGCGCCGCAGCTAATGTCGGAAGCGTTGGGCAGAAGCTTCATACTTACTCCTGACGCATTATTAACTGCCGACCTTCCTGAGTCGGTTGGCAAACTTAGTAATGAACACCTGCAGCCGTTGGTTGATGCTAAAACAGAGGTGCTGTTGCTTGGCGCGGGCTTGGCCTCTGTGTTTCCAGCTCCTGAGCTGGTTAGCTGGCTAAGTCGGCAAGGCATTGGTCTAGAATCGATGAATACTGCTGCTGCATGCAGAACCTATAATTTGCTAATGCTTGAGGATCGTCGTGTCGCGATGATGGTTTTATTCGATTGATTTTTGCGGTTGGATTTTTTAGATGGTGGAGCTACTAGTCAACGGCGTTTTGGCAAATATTTTTGCGGGTCGACGGGTTTGCCGTTACGACGAATCTCGAAATGGAGCATCGTTCTGCCGTCTATGCGTCGGCCCATACGGGCGATGGTTTGACCGGACTTGATCCGTTGCCCCTCGCGGACGTTCATCACATGGTTGTTGGCATAGGCGCTTAAATAGCGCTCAGAATGTTTGATGATGATCATTCTTCCATAGGCCTGGAGTCCTTCGCCGGCGTAGACGACGACCCCGGATGCGGCGGCTTTGATCGGTTGGTTTAGTTTGCCAGCGATATTGAGACCCCGGTTATGGCCCAGCGTGGGCGAATAGGTGGCGGCTAACTTGCCCGTAGTTGGCCATTGCCACTTGATTTGGGTTGAGCTTCTGGTGGCTGGTTTTTTGACTTGCCTCTTTTTAGACGGCTTTTTGGTGACGGGAACCTTTGATGTCCGTTGAGGTGGTGAGCGGGCGACTTTGGTGGCTCGTTTTGTGGTGGCAGGTTTGGCTCTTTTTGAAGTGGCGGGGGCAGACAGCCTAAGGTGATGACCGGCGATGATTTTGTCTGGAGAGGAGAGACGGTTCCAGCGTGCGAGGTCCTTATAATTTAGGCCAAATTCCCAGGCAATAGAATAGAGCGTGTCGCCCCGCTGGATTAGATACTCGTTGGGGCGCCAGCTGGCTGCGCTGCCGCGCTCCGATACCGGCGCCAGGTTGTTGCTGCTGCAGCTGGAAACCAGGATTATCGACAAACAGACTAGCCAAAAACCGGGTCGCATTAGTGATTTGCCGGTCAGCTATTTTGCAAAAGAGATGGGCAGTTGTTAACCACGGCCTGTGAGCATCGGTACAAAGCTTACATAGTCAAGCAGCTCTTCTTTGAACTGGTTGCCCTGGCGAGTTAACCGTAATAATTTTTGTGATCCGTGAGCACCAACGGGCACAACCATGCACCCGCCGGGTGCAAGTTGCTCCAATAATACTAGCGGTAAATCCGGGGGGGCTGCGGTAATGATAATGGCGTCAAACGGTGCAACATGCGGTAGGCCTTTGTAGCCGTCAGCGCAGCGCAAACTGATGTTGGCAACCTGCATTTTGTGTAGCAGTTTTGCTGTCTGCTCATATAGGGTGCGGATGCGTTCGATGCTGTACACGCGTTTAAACAGACGGGCGAGAATCGCAGTCTGATAACCGGAGCCTGTGCCAATTTCTAGCACCTTGTCATGCTTTTCTGCACGCAGAATACTCTCAGACATGCGCGCGACTATGTAGGGTTGGGAAATGGTTTGATTGTTGCCGATGGGCAATGCGGTGTCTTCGTAAGCGCGGCTGGCAAGTGCCTCGTCGACAAACAGGTGCCGAGGTACAGAGCGGATAGCGTCGAGGACTGCAGCACTGGTGATGCCTTGAGCGCGAAGACGCTCGATCAGACGGTCGCGAGTACGCTGCGAGGTCATGCCAATGCCCCGCGTTTGCGGTTTATCGGTCATTACAGATTGGCTCGAGCAACTCAGCAATTACCGATAGGTTGAAAAAATAAAAATGGTCGGGACGACAGGATTTGAACCTGTGACCACTTGACCCCCAGTCAAGTGCGCTACCAGACTGCGCCACGCCCCGGCGACTTAAATTTAAATCGAGCTGAAAACCGTCACTCAGGATTTCAGGATTGCCAGAACCTCTTCCAGTTCATTGCGCAACTGGCGAATGATTTGCTGGCTTTGGTGCTGATCGTCTTTGGCAGTTTCGCCAGTAAGTTGTTGCCGGGCACCACTGATGGTGAAACCACGGTCATACAGCAGAGATCGTATCTGCCGAATTAAAATCACGTCCTGACGCTGATAATAGCGTCGATTCCCACTACGCTTTACCGGCGACAATGAGGGGAATTCCTGTTCCCAGTAACGCAGCACGTGTGCTTTTACACCGCACAAATCACTCACTTCACCGATGGTAAAGTAGCGTTTGCCTGGTATAACGGGGAGCTCACTATTGTTCGATGGCTCCAGCATAGCTCTCTATCCTGCGTTTTAGTTTTTGTCCGGGTTTGAAAGTTACCACACGCCGCGCAGAAATGGGGATTTCCTCGCCGGTTTTAGGATTGCGTCCGGGCCTGGGCGTTTTCTCGCGGATGTTGAAATTACCGAAGCCAGAAATTTTTACGGACTCTCCTTCCGACAGAACAGCCCTCACGGTATCAAAATAGAGCTCAACAAGCTCCTTTGCTTCGCGTTTGTTAACG
>Ga0164313_10005040_pt1 | contig 11706 bp, 15 predicted proteins | sample GuaBasSedimGuay4_FD_113735 | JGI IMG/M metagenome (GOLD analysis project Ga0164313, IMG submission 113735) | Subseafloor sediment microbial communities from Guaymas Basin, Gulf of California, Mexico - Guay4, Core 4569-4, 0-3 cm | ecosystem: Environmental > Aquatic > Marine > Hydrothermal vents...
CGAACGGGTTACGTTTAAGGTGGTTGCCAACTCTTAAATAATAAAGCCAAAGAAATTATATTTCTTTGGCTTTAGATGTAGCGGCGACTTAGGTGTAACAGGCTTAGGTTTTACGGTTGTCCTTCTCATCATCTTCACGTTCTATGGCATCCAGCTCTGCTTCCATTTCCTCGTCTGTCATCGCTTTATAGCGTGGCTCTTCAATGTCATCTGAAGGCTCTTTATCACTTGCTGGCTCATGACTCTCTGTTGTAGTATCAGTTGTGTCGTGTTGTTGCTTGTCCACAGATGAGTCATTGTTATCCTTTGAAGGCTTTTCATTGTTTTTTTCTTTTTCCTGCTCTCTGGCTTTTCTATTGCCAATGATGCGGGAGAAGACTATCCCCAATTCAAACAGCAGCCATATAGGAATGGCAAGCAGTGTTTGTGAAACGATGTCCGGTGGTGTAAGGAGCATTCCAAGAATAAAGGAACCAACAATAACATAAGGGCGTTTTTCTGCGAGTTTGTCTGCATCAGTAACACCGGTAATGGTCAGAACAATGGTGACGACAGGGACTTCAAAGGCCAGACCAAAGGCAAAAAACATTTTCAGAATAAAATCCAGGTACTGGCTGATGTCGGTCATCATGGCAACACCTTCCGGTGTTGTGGCAGTAAAAAATGCAAACATCAACGGGAAGACAATATAAAATGAGAAAACAATGCCGCTGTAAAATAAAATAACACTGGATGCGATTAATGGCAGGGCAAGGCGTTTTTCATGCTGGTACAGGCCGGGGGCAACAAAGGACCAGAACTGATAAAAAATGTAGGGAATGGCAAGAAAAATTGATGACACCAGGCTAAGTTTAAAAGGGGTTAAAAATGGTGCGGCAACACCGGTAGCGATCATCGTACTGCCATCAGGTAACTGGTCAAGAAGTGGCTGAGAGACCAGATGATAAAGATCATTGGCAAAAAAGAACAGCACCACAAAAAAAGCAATGACAACAATGACAATGCGTAAAATGCGATCACGAAGTTCAATTAAATGAGCCATGAAAGGCTGCTCATTTTCCATTGTTGTGTCGGTATCCTGCTGATTTTCGCTCATGATTTGTCTGTGTTTGTCTGTGGTTCAGATGAGGTATCTTGTTTTTCTGAATCAGGTGCTTCTGCTTTTTTTGCTTTACTGGTGCTATTGTCAGTGTCTTTGCTGGAATGAGATTCTTCAATATCAAGAATATCATCCATAGTAACACTGCCCCGGAGTGATTCAGTTTCTGAACTGATTGCAGAGTTTACAGAACTGGCAGCATTTTTAAATTCATCGGCCAGTTTTTGCTGATCAGCCAGAATTTTCTTAAGATCTTCATCTTTAAGTTCTTTGCTGATGTCATCTTTGATATTGGCAATAAAGCGATTAGCCCGGCCAACATACTTGCCGACTGTTCGTGCAACAGCAGGCAAACGTTCAGGTCCGACGACCAGAAGTGCAACAATTCCAATGAGGGATAGTTCCCAAAAACCTATATCGAACATACTTTACTAAAGTCCTATTTAAACATTCTCTTTAGTTTTGTTTTCGACAGTACCTTCAATGGTGGTGCCCTTATTTTCTGACAAAGAATCTTTGTCTAACTGAACTTGATTTTCAGTGGTAGATTTATCATCGGTGTTTTTTTCTTCTTCGTTCATTGCTGATTTAAAGTTTTTAATTGCACCACCTAAATCACCGCCGATATTGCGTAATTTTTTAGCGCCAAACAAAACCAGTACGATAGCCAGGATAATAAATAACTCTAAAGGGCCAAATCCCATGGGGTTCTCCAATAATAAGTAAGCAGATCTATAATAAAAAAAGTTAAATAAAACAGTTAAATAAAAATTTAAAAACCAGGCAGGTTTTTCCCGCCAAGCAAATGGATATGCAGGTGAAAAACTTCCTGACCACCTTCTTTTCCAGTATTAATAATAGTACGAAAGCCACCGTTCAATCCTTGATCATTGGCAAGCTCGGGTAATTTTAACATCATATAGGTGATGAGATCATGGTGAGATTCATTTAATTGTGCCAAACTTTCAATATGATCTTTGGGGATCATGAGCAAGTGAATATCTGCCTTAGGATTTATGTCTCTAAACACCAGGATCTTGTCATCCTGATAAACAATATCTGCAGGAATATCACCGGTAATAATTTTGCAAAAAAGGCAGTCGCTCATTGTTGTTCACTCATTTCTCTTTATTGACTCAAGTTATTACTGGCTCAAGGCTTACGACTTGCTTTTTCATCAATGCCCGACAATCCAAAGCGACGAGCCAGTTCATTTAAAATATCATCAGGGCCCAGACCATGATGGGATAACATAACCATGCTATGAAACCATAAATCGGCGGTTTCGTAAATGATTTCATCTTTATTTCCATCTTTTGAGGCAATTACCGTTTCGGTGGCTTCTTCCCCCACTTTTTTTAGAATGGTATTGAGGCCTTTATGATGCAGTTTAGCAACATAAGAAGTTTCAGGATCAGCATTTTTACGCGCTTCTAATGTTTGTGCAAGTTGTTCCAGAATATCGTTTGACACATCTACTCCTATTAATTTACTTATAGATATCGTCAGGATTTTTTATAATGGGCTCAACAGCTTGCCATTGATGAGAGCCTTCAGCGGGTAAAGAACCTTCGTTTTGACTGAGTTCAAAGTAGAAGCAGCTTTCTCTGCCCGTATGACAGGCAATACCACCAATTTGCTCAATAGTCATCAGAACGACATCTTTATCACAATCTACGCGCAGGGATTTAAGTTTTTGCACATGACCTGACTCTTCACCCTTGGGCCATATTTTTGCCCGTGAACGTGACCAGTAGACTGCACGTCCCATTGCAACTGTCATGGCCAGTGACTCACGATTCATCCAGGCAAACATGACAACCTTGCCGGTTTTTTCATCTTGAGCAATTGCCGGGATCAGCCCATTTTCATCCCATTTTAATTCATCAAGCCAGTGACTATTGCTGTTGCTTTTGTCCGTGCTCACAAGCGAACCTCAATGCCTTTTTCAGCCATATGACGTTTAGCTTCACCTACACTATATTCAGCAAAGTGGAAAATACTGGCGGCTAGAACAGCATCAGCATGACCTTCAATTACGCCATCGACAAGGTGATCCAGGTTGCCAACACCGCCTGAAGCAATAACGGGTACAGCAACATTGTCACTGATTGTTCGGGTCAGCGCTAAGTCAAAGCCTTCTTTTACGCCATCATTGTCCATACTGGTGACCAGTAACTCTCCAGCACCATAGGAAACCATCTTTTTAGACCATTCTATGGCATCGATTCCCGTTGCCTTACGACCGCCATGAGTAAAGATTTCCCAGCGTGGCTCTTCTGTGTTGCTTTCAACCTGTTTGGCATCGATGGCAACGACAATACATTGATTGCCAAATTTTTCAGCGGCTTCACGGACAAAATCAGGGTTGGCAACCGCTGCAGAATTGATGGCTACTTTGTCTGCGCCGGCATTAAGCATCATGCGTACATCTTCTACTGTGCGGATACCGCCGCCAACGGTTAAAGGAATAAAAATTTCACCCGCTACCTGTTCGACAACGTGAACAATGGTATCCCGGCCTTCGTGAGTCGCGGTAATATCTAAAAAGGTCAGTTCATCAGCACCTTCCATATTATAGCGTCTGGCAACTTCAACGGGATCGCCGGCATCACGAATATCAACAAATTGTACGCCTTTGACGACTCGACCTTTATCGACATCAAGACAGGGAATTATGCGTGTTGCTAGTGCCATTACTGCTCCGGGTGAAATAATTATTTATTTTTCCTGGTTTCATTTACCAAGCAATTCATCGGCTAATTTTTGGCCAGCTGTAAAGTCCAGAGTGCCTTCATAAATTGCCCGGCCAGTGATTACACCGGAAATGCCATGATGAGCAACTTTACAAATATCTTCAACATCTTTTAAGTCATGAATTCCACCAGAGGCGATGACTGGAATATCAATGGCCTGAGCCAGTGCTGCTGTATTTTCAACATTGGCACCCTGCATCATACCGTCTCGATTGATGTCAGTATAAATAATGGCGTCAACACCATCATTTTCAAAGCGTTTTGAAAGATCAAATAAATTGACATCAGAAATTTCAGCCCAGCCTTTAATCGCTACCTTGCCATCAACAGCATCCAGGCCAACAATTACATGCCCTGGAAATTCTTTGCATAACTGAGTGACGAAGTCAGGATCTTCAACTGCTTTTGTGCCAATAATAATATAAGCAACACCGGCATTAAGATAAGCTTCTACCGTTTCAATCGTGCGTATACCACCACCAATTTCTACGGGCAAATCAGGATAGGTTCGGGTTATTTCCTGAATGATTTCGCCATTAACAGGCTTGCCTTCAAATGCCCCGTTTAGATCAACCAGATGAAGCCTGCGGGCTCCTGCGTGATACCAACGCCCGGCCATTTCAACCGGGTTATCAGAAAAAACCGTATCATCATCCATGCGCCCCTGACGTAGTCGTACACATTGACCGTCTTTTAAATCAATAGCAGGAATTAATATCATTTTTATCTCACTGTATTCTGTTAATTAATAAGAGTTATATTTAATTGTTATGTTGAAAAAGCCGTTTTGATTTGGCCGCAGGAGCCATCATGAACCGTCCCAATCAATGAAATTAGAAAATAACTGTAAGCCGGCATCGGCACTTTTTTCCGGATGAAATTGTGTTGCAAAAATATTATCCTGAGCCAGAGCGACACAAACAGGATGGCCATACTGGGTCGAACCCGCAATAGGATCCGGCGTCTGGGGAACGACAAAGTAGCTGTGAACAAAGTAGAATCGCTGATTCTGAGGAATATTTTTCCATAGGGGGTGTTTGATCTGCTGATTGACCTGATTCCAGCCCATATGAGGGATTTTCAAGCGGTTATCAGAACCGGATGATTGCGAAAGCGGATCATGGAGGTCATCAGCAAAACGCTCGACTTCTCCGGGGATAATATCCAGACAGGGGACACCTTCATTTTCAGTACTCTGCGTCATCAAAGCCTGCATGCCGATACAGATCCCCATAAAGGGTTTATTGGCGGCTGCATGCTTAATGGTGTCAATTAAATCAAGGCGCTGCATTTCGCCCATACAATCACGCATGGAACCGACGCCGGGTAAAAGAACCCGGTCAGCATTGGCAATGAGTTGCTGGTCTGAAGTAACAAGCACCTTTACGGCGCTGTTTGTTGCGGGGGCAGCATGTTCCAGCGCTTTAGCAACGGAATGCAGATTGCCCATGCCATAGTCAATAACAGCAACCGTAATAGAAGTAGTCATAGCTTTGAAATCTTTTTTTTGACGTTCTTGGGTATAATATAAATTCAGCGAGGCTGTATTATAAACTACCCTTGGTAGAAGGGATAGTACCCTGCATTCGGGGATCATCACTGATTGCCATGCGTACTGCACGACCAAAAGCTTTGAATACGGTTTCAGCGATATGATGGCTATTCTGGCCACGGATACAATCGATATGTAACGTCACTAATGCATGATTGACAAAGCCCTGAAAAAACTCATGAAATAATTCAGTATCGAAACTGCCAACAGTCTCACGCTTATAATCAACATTATCTTCCAGCCCAGGGCGACCAGAAAAATCAATCACAACACGCGATAATGCTTCATCAAGAGGTACATAGGCATGACCGTAGCGGCTAATGCCTTTTTTGTCCCCCAGAGCCTGCTTCATTGCCATGCCCAGAGTGATACCAATATCTTCTGCTGTGTGATGAGCATCAATGTCCAGATCGCCTTTCGCTTCAATAGATATGTCAATCATACCGTGACGTGCAATCTGGTCAATCATATGTTCTAAAAATGGCACTCCCGTATCAAACTTACCCAGTCCTTGGCCATCAAGGTTAATATTCACTTCGATGCGGGTTTCATTGGTATCACGTTTAACAGAAGCTTGCCTTTCGGGCCTGTTTTCCGACATTAGTTGTTGAGCTCCATTAGCTTAAAATAAGCTGAATTAGTCGCTGAGTTTTTGTAACTTCATACTCAGTTTTTCCCTATATTATAGAAGTATCATAAATATTAGCAATATCTAAGATTGTTGTTGTTGTTTTAGGCATATTTAGTATAGAATTGACATTTATCAATTGTTTAGTCGATATGACGGATGCAGGTACATTGATGCAGCAAAAGACACAACATAGTAAACTCAGACAAAAAAAAGTTGTTGATTTTCATTCTGTCAAAGTTGCATGTAAAGAATGTAGTTTACACCAGCTATGCCTTCCCCGCTCGATTAATGGTGCTGATCTAGAAAAGCTTGATAATATTATTGAACGCAAAAGACCCTTAAAACGTAATGAACATCTTTTTCAGGTAGGCGGTTCTTTTACTTCCATTTATGTCGTTCGTTCAGGTTCTCTGAAAACTTATTCTCCTACAGTTGATGGTCAGGAGCAGGTAACGGGGTTTCATTTGCCGGGTGAATTACTGGGACTTGATGCCATTGGTAAAGGTAAACACCCCTGTGCAGCCAAAGCACTGGAAACCACCAGTGTCTGTGAAGTGCCTTTTGAACATCTGGAAGGACTAACGCAGGAATTGCCAACACTGCAACACCAGCTATTACGTTTAATGAGTAAAGAAATATATGATGATCAGGAATTGATGCTTTTATTGGGCAAAAAAACTGCCGAAGCTCGCCTTTCTGCTTTCTTACTCAGTATTTCACTACGCTTTAAACAACGAGGTTTTTCATCAATTGAATTTTATCTCAGCATGTCACGTAATGATATTGCCAATTATCTCGGCCTGGCAGTTGAAACAGTGAGTCGCATGTTTACTCGTTTCCAGGAAGATGGCCTTATCGATGCAGAACGAAAACATATAGTGATTAAAAATCGTGAAGTCATGCAGCAGATCGCTGGTATGAATGAATGCTGTGATGACTACCCGGATGAACAATCCCGTCAGTTGGTGTAATCTGGATCTGAGTTGCTGAAAGATACAAGCTATTCAGGCTAAGAACAGAGTTTTTTTATGGCACTGGATAATTGTTCAGGGCTGATTGGCTTGGTAATAAAATCATCCATGCCTGCTTTCAGACAGGCATCTCTGTCGTCGGTTGTGGCATTAGCCGTCAGTGCAATAATAGGTATATGCTGATTGTCAGTTTCGCGCGCTCTCCATGCTATAGCAGCATCCAGACCATTCATTTCAGGCATCCGCATATCCATAAAGGCAATATCATAAGTGTTTTTGGCAAGCTCCTCAACTGCCTGAACACCATTAAGCACCCGTTTGGTTTGATGTCCGGCATCTTGAAGAAGACTGCTTAACACCATGGCATTAATATCTTCATCTTCAGCAATCAATATATTAAGGGAAATATTATTCAACTCACAGCAGTGACTCTTTTCTATTTGAATGCTTTTATGATTTAACAGTTCTAACAACTCATCACCGAATCGTTCAAAGTTGATGGGCCTGGTGATATAGGCATCAAACAGGGGGCCGCCCAATTGCTGAATTTCTGATAGCTTGCTTAAATAACATAAAAAAACTTTTTTAGGTCTGGAGGATTGGCCATATTCCAACTCATTAATCTTATCGGCCACTTTTAATGGGGTTTGTTGCTCTCGACTGGAAGATAAAAGAACCAGTTCAAAGGGCTTATTATGCTTAACTGCCTGCTGAATGCCATTAAGCAACTCTGATTCTGAATAGAAACGTTCCACGGTAAAACCAAAATAAAGGCAATAGCTTTCCAGGGTTTCATAAAGAGTATTTTTGCAGCTAACAATGGCAACTTGTTTATTTGTAAACAGGTGCTTGTAACGTGCTTCAATATTGCCCTGTTTTTCAACCGGCATTGGCAGCTTAAACCAGAAATGACTGCCTTTACCCAACTCACTATTAACACCAATGGTGCCGCCCATAAACTCAACTAATTGTTTAGATATCGTTGTTCCTAGACCTGTACCGCCAAATTTATGTGTTTGCAGATCTTCAGCCTGGGTAAAACTATCAAAAATTCTTTCCTGCTGCTCTTCATTGATGCCTATACCGGTGTCAAAAATATCAAAACATATAGTAATGTTTTCGTTAGTAGACTTGTTAGCAGACTCCTCTGCAGTTACTTTTAAAGTCACTTCACCTTCTTCGGTAAATTTAATCGCATTGCCGAGTAAGTTGAATAAAATTTGTCTGATACGTTGACTGTCGCCAACCATAAATGATGGCAGATTTGGGTCAATATAGACAATAAAATCTAAAGAATGGTATTCGGCATTAGGAGAAAGTACGGCAACAACTTCATTAATTGTGTGGTGTAAATCAAAAGTACAATGCTGTAACTGCAGCTTATTGGCCTCTATTTTTGAAAAATCAAGAATATCATCAATCAGTGCATGCAGGGATTTTGATGCATCCAGTAATGCATTAGTATATTCTGTTTGCTCTTTAGTTTGTTCGGTTCTTTGTAATAGATGTGCGGTACCAATAATGCCACTCATTGGTGTGCGAATTTCATGACTCATGGTAGCAAGAAAACTGCTCTTGGCTCGTGTTGCCTGCTCAGCAGCTTTTTTTGCTTCGCGTAACTGTTTTAGCATTGAATGCAGATAGATGGGCATGGTGATGAGTACAAAGATCTGTGCAGAAGATGCTAACGGATTTTCAAACCAGGTATGCTCAAGAAACAGGACATAATTATATTCCAGCATCACCAATGCGACGGCGGCAAGTAAATAGTTTGAGCCATAACGTGTTCCGTAGGCAATATACAGCCAGATATAAATCAGGATAAATTCACTGCCGCTGCCGCCACTAAGAGTGATTGCATAGGTTGTACAGGTGAAGTCAAAAAACAAAGTAAAATAACGCCGGGGAGGGCAGTTAGGCTGGCGAAAAATATCAATACCAACAATGATAGTGACGATGAAGAAAAAGAAAGAAAATGTATTGTATTGGTTCTGGGTAATGGTTAGTTCGCCATTAGACATACCCAGCCAAAAATAGAGTGCAATAAAGAGTCCCAAACCAAAGCGAACGGCGGTAGAATAAAAATCTTTTGACTGTCGAACTGTCGAAAATGAATGTTGTTTCATAAGTTATTTATTGTAAGTTGACAGGAAGTTTAATAGGATCGTACCGCCTTGGCTAAATCTGGATTTTTCAGCTTATGTTGAGAATTAGTCGAATATTCTCACTTAATCGCCAGCAGAAGTAAAATAAAAACCCTATTTATTGCAGTGCAACATCAGAAAATATGAACTCGATAACAATTATCCCCGAAAACAAATGCAGTTATTGTCCAGGCACCAAGTGCTGTCAGTATGTGACGCAACAAATTGACAGCCCCAAAAAGAAAGCTGATTTCCAGTTGATGCTCTGGCAGGTTTCCCATGCGAATGTCGAATTTTATAAAGATGAAGATGGCTGGTTTCTTATGTTTCTCACACCCTGTGAACAGCTTAAAGAAGATGGCGGCTGCGGCATTTATGATCAGCGTCCTGATATTTGTCGTGACTACTCAAATGATTATTGCGAATATGATTCACCCGCAGAGGAGGGCTTTGAGCTTTATTTTCAGAGCCATGATGAACTGCTGGCCTATTGTCGCAAACGCTTTAAAAAATGGGACAAGAAGCTAAAGAAAATGGAAAAAGCAAGTTAGGTATTTATGTTTTAAGGCATGATTTCTTTAAATGAGTGAATAGCCTGAAAAGCACTGACATCTTTTAAACCCGCCTGGCTATCAGGCCTATAGATTGCCATTAAGTGTTTAATGCCATATTCTTTTGCTGAATTGAGTGCCACCAGATTATCATCGATCAGCAAGGTTCTTTGTGGATCATAATCCTCTAAAGTCTTAAGCTGAGCCCAGAAATCCTGCTCTTCTTTTGGGATGCCCAGTTGATGAGCGCTGATAATATGATCCAGCAAACCGGATAAGGGTGTATTTTTCATTTTCAGAGCCAGGCTTTTTTGATGGGCATTTGTCACCAGCACACGACGTTTACCTGCTTTTTCCAGATTTTTCAGAAATTCCACCACAAAAGGATGCACCTGAATGAGGTGTTTTACTTCTTCTTTAAGTAACGCAATATCCATATCAAGTTCTTTGCTCCAGTGATCCAGACAATACCAGTTAATGGTTCCTTCAATGGATTTGAACAGAGGGATTAATTTATCAAGTGCTTCCTGCCTGGATAGCCCATGTTTTTCAGCATAGCGCTGCGGTACATGTTCAAGCCAGAAATGATTATCAAAATGGAGATCCAGTAAAGTACCATCCATATCAAGAAAAACACTGTCTATTTCATTCCAGTCCAACAAAGTTTTTGCCTTCTATTTATGATTCAAGAAAACTGCTATTATAACAACTTTAGAATTATAGGGCTGTTCTGTGTCAAATAAAGTGCCAGTATCATCAAAAACACCGGTCATTACTGGTTGTAAAGTGGTCGCTCAAAGTCGATTATTTCGTATTGAGCAGCTGGATATTACCTTTAGTAATGGTGCAGAGGTGGTTTATGAGCGTCTGAAAGGTTCCAGCAGAGGTGGTGTTCTGGTAGTGGCTTTACAGGATAATGAAACCTTTTTGATGGTCAGGGAATATGGTGTCGGTGTTGAAAATTATGAACTGATGTTCCCAAAAGGCCGAATTGAAAATGATGAACCTGTTGAAGCAGCTGCCAATAGAGAGCTTCAGGAAGAAATAGGTTTTGCCGCCGGAAAACTTACCCTGGTAAAATCCATGACTTTGGCCCCGGGTTACATGGGACATCTGACCCATGTTGTATTGGCAGAAGATTTGTATCCTGCTACACTTGATGGCGATGAGCCGGAACCGCTGGAAGTGGTTTCCTGGAAGTTTAATAAAATCGATGAGTTATCATCACGCGGCGATGTGACAGAGGCAAGAACCATTGCTGCTGCCTATATGGTCAAAGCATTACTTGAGAAACGTCCTATTGAAAATAAGTAAAATATTAGGTTTTCATGCAGTTAACTGAGAGCAATTCGGAACAGGAATTATCGGATTCTGTGCAAGCGGAGTTGCGCCGGGTTTTACCGGAGACCATAGAACTGGCGCGTCTGGCGGGCGAGTTAATTATGGAAATATATGAAACTGATTTCCATATTGAAAACAAGAAAGATAATACACCCGTCACTAATGCTGATTTTGCAGCGAATGATTTGATCGTTAAGAGACTTTCTGATCTAACGCCGGATATTCCCATCTTATCTGAAGAATCAGATGAAATCCCCTACGCAGAAAGACGCAACTGGGAAACTTATTGGCTTGTCGATCCCCTTGATGGTACCCGGGCATTTATAGAAAAAACCGGTGAGTTTAGTGTTAATATCGCACTCATTCATCATCACCAACCCGTAATTGGTGTTATTTACAGCCCCGTTAAAAAATCCAGTTTTTATGCCTGCAAAGGAAGTGGCGCATTCTATTTGGATGATACTGATCAGTCTCGTAATATTCAGGTCTGTACTCAATGTCCCGTAGACAAGTCAAGAAAAATAATTGTTGCCGGCACACACTCCTCACGGTGTATTGCATTGCAGGTTTTTCTGGATAATCTGACAGCAGAATTTAGTGGTTATGAAATGAAGTATATGGGCAGTTCATTAAAATCATGTATGATTGCACAAGGTGAGGC
>Ga0164313_10005041_pt1 | contig 11704 bp, 8 predicted proteins | sample GuaBasSedimGuay4_FD_113735 | JGI IMG/M metagenome (GOLD analysis project Ga0164313, IMG submission 113735) | Subseafloor sediment microbial communities from Guaymas Basin, Gulf of California, Mexico - Guay4, Core 4569-4, 0-3 cm | ecosystem: Environmental > Aquatic > Marine > Hydrothermal vents >...
CAACCTCGGAAGGTAAAGCAACCATGCCACCATAGATGATCGTCACCTCCGTTTTCTTAGTAAATGCCGTCCATCCTGAAGGGTAATCTGGTCTATCACAATGATATAAAACACCATCAACCTGCATAATCTGAGCTTTTGCACCTGTTTGTGTACCGAGTTGGCAAGGTTTACTGAAGTCATAACCTTCCTTAGCTAAGGTTTTACCCGTATGATCTAGATAATGGGGCGAATAACCCAGGTCAATTAAGTGATTAACTTTGGCATTCAATCCTACCTCGCACTCAGTATTAACTAAATCGACTAATGCCTGAGCTTCATCAATGTACCAATTATAATCTAAATCCAAGGGTAAATATTTTGAGAGGTTCATCAGTGGTTTACCTGATTCACTTTTATTAACTTTGTTACCAGAGCTAATATAGTTGATGGTCTGCCCTTTCTCATTAGATGAATAATACCACCGTATTGCCTTGCCTAGTTTTTCCCCATTTTTGACAGCTCCCCCATTAACCGTTCTAACTTGTAAAAACTGAGTAATATCTGAACATTGTTTAATGGTTCTGTTGATAGGCGTTTTATCTCGTAGATAGTTGATCGCTGCGGTTTTTATAATGTCAGTAGTAGGGTTGTGGTTCAAGTCCATGGGTGTGAAAACCCCTTTCGTTTTTGCCTTACCTTCCCTCGTGAAACCCACATAATTATTAACATCCCGAAAGTACAAACTTTTATAATGAGTGTATTCCATAGTGAACCCTGTAGCATATTCCCATTGTTCAACGAGCGCATCTTTAAGCTCAAGTTGACTCTCATGACAATAGGTGACAATACCGTCTGTATTCGCTGATATGACGGGTATATCGTTATCCTCAAAGGCTTCTATCAACATAAGTAACGTGAGCTGTCCTGTCACGGTGATATGGAACAGCATATCTGGTGAATAAAGTTTGCTGTGTTTTTCAGAAAGTTTACCAAATGAGCTATTTAAAATAATCTTGTTAGTATCCGTCACCACCTGGTTGCCGTCTTTTTTAGCTTGCACTCGTTCATCTAATACTTTTTGATATATGTCAATAAAAACAGCACCCATGTGCGAAGGGTAAAAACCACCCAATAGTAGTATATTAGGATAATATGATGTTACGTCTTGGTCACTAATGGTATACCCGTCCTTAGATAGGTAGTAACCTGTACCATTGACACTATGTAACCCACCTATACCCATTTGATACGACATATTGCCATATCGAACCACCTGCTTTAATTCAGTAGGTGCTATCAATGAACCCTTGTCACTTAACAAAATGGTTGCTGACTCAATACTAGCCAGTAGGTTTTTTAATTTCGGTGAGGTAAACTTGACCCATTCAGGCGTATGATAAACATACTGGCTAGGCGGACTAGGCGGCTTCTTTAATTTATTACCTGTCTGTAGATAATAACTGTGAGCAAGCAACATCTCAGCTATCTGAGGATCACTGCTTGAGGACGTATCTAAACCATACCTAGCATTAATCGTCTCCCTAAGCCCCATTTGCGGTATTATTAATCGGTGCAGTTGTTGCGTGACTTCTAAATCATTACGGCAATACTTCCTAATCTGAACCATCTGCGCATGGGTGAGTGTGGTGTCGGGATCAATCGGCAACTCCTGCAACTTACCAGACCCTGCCCTTGCACCGTATAATTTTAAACTCGCCTGACCTGGCAACACATTCATAATGTCCAGGGTATCAAACAACGACTGCGATAATTTGTGCAGTTTACAAAATGTCCACGGCATGACTTGATGCAAAATAATATTATCAGACTCAGTTTTTAAAATGGCATTTAAACCATTATCCTCCAAGGTCACCTTACCAGAGTAACCAACCCCACCCGTCAAGGCAAGATTCAGTATCAAGTCATCATATCGCTTATTGTTGAACCCCACCAGTTTATACGGTGAAATGTAATCTAACAAATCGGATGCTTGCCAGCTTTGCTCACTGTTGATTATCTCAAAATGCCGCTCTGTTCCATCCTCTGCTAAAAAATAAGCTAAAAAATAATTTGGGTACGTTTCTAAATCATAGTACAGTAGTGGCTTCATAACTTTTCCTTCGGGCATAAAAAAAGCAAGTACAAAGGTTTACCATCTCACCCGCACAGGTAGCTATTAACCTAATGAGATGGTAAAACTTTGTACTTGCTCAATCACAAAACAATATAACAAAGGAGCCGTTATTATGCACCTTTGTTAATAGAGTGTCAATTAACTAACTAACGCCCTCAATTTCCATACGAATCTTAGCATCAATTGCCTGAGTCATTGTTTCTGATTCCTCAATTAATTTATTCAAGAGGTCACTCGCAGTATCAGCATACCAACAAACCACGTTATCAGCGACATTAACCTCGTAAACCTCAACATTAACTTCAAAACCTTGATAATAAACAATCATAATTCATACCAACCTGGTAACTCAATCTCTAAAATTTCGTCACTGTAACCTGGGAACTGTCCTAAGTCATTGCAGTTTTTCCAGTTCAATAACAATTCATGATACTTAACCCTTGCTAATGCAACATCTTCCTTTTTCAACCGATAAACCGCAGTTAAATAGGGAGCTGTTGATTCAGTAACAACAAAAATAAAATCTAAGGCAGTCAATTGTGTAGCACACCCATCCCGATAAATTGCTTCTTGTAAGTCATAATGATAAGTAGCGACCGCCTTGGCAAATCCGGCAGGACTGGCATTCTGGGCAGATTTCAGGTCAATAATTACCCCGTCTTTATAGTAGTCCGGTCTACAGCGTAGTTGTTGTCCTTTATGATCCCAGAAAATACTCTGTTCAGCAACGCCACCCGTTAATAATTTAGAAGCAATAGGATGACTCATAACTGACTCATGCATCTTAATTGCGGTATCCATAACACCTTGCGATATGACTAACTCATGTTTATGCAATACTTCAAAGTCGGCAAGCTCCATCTTACCTAGTTGGGTACGTTTATTAACATCTGGTGCAACAACCACACCCTCACCACCTTCCAGTGTCAAGGCGTGAAAAGCTGTCCCTAACTCCATTGCTGGCGTTGACTTTTTGGGGGAATCGTCTTTATAGTTAGCGTGAACATAGCTAATTAACATTTTTTTGATAAAAGAGGTGCTAATGCTGCCCTTGTCCGCATGGTAACGGTCGTTACTCAACTTTTGATATAATTTGTTTTGCATGATTAATTTCCTTTTTTAGGTAAAAAAAAACGGTACACCCCTTCTTTAGATATGCACCGTCACTTACGTATTGCCTTACTTAATGGTTACTCGTAACTTTCGACAATTTCCTTACTGTCGTTCATTGCCCAACCAACAATTTTTAAAATGGGTGTGAAAATTTTACCAAATTCCTTATGCTTATAGGTGGTGTTGTTGAACATGATGACCGGGAAGCAGGACTCCGGTGAGTTAATGGTACGCTCACCAACCAACCCTATTAGCTGACTCAGGCAACCAATACCTCCTTTGCTAGAGGCTTTGTACATCCCTTGAGTACCTGTTAAACTTGCAACTCTGACACCATGCTGAACTCTCCACCCGTCACCCTCTTTGACTTTATTAATGGGTAGCTTAGCATTACAATCTTCTGGCGTGGGCATAGGTGCATCTTCAATCATTGATACCAGATGCTCACCTTTAAATTCCCCTGCTTCAAATCCAACACAACCGTATAGATACGACATTGGATTAACTACCCACTTTTCATCTTCTTTGATTTCACTCTCGTCCTCACCATGAACCCACTCACCAAGTTTAGTAAATTTGATATACGTTATTCCAGTATTAGCTGCATCTTGTAGCACACTTGCCTTTTTCTGAAACTTATTTAAAATATCAACATTACTAACCACACTACTGGCTGATTTAATAGCAATCTCGGTGGTTGTTTCTTGCGTTTCTTCTTTCTTAGCTGGCATAATTGTTCCTTTTTTTAATTTGTTGTTTAAGTGAGCTTTAAGTCTAATCTTAATAAGTTTTCATGTCAACAAAATTTTTAATAGATGAGGTGGTAGGTTTCCATACTATCGGGTTACTCTCCAATAAATCATCAACATCTATGAAATACTCATCCTTGTTACTCACTTTAGATTGTAACAATAGCTGCTTGAACTCAAGATTGGTCGCTTCAACAACCTCCTGTAACGTTATTTCATTCAAATTAACCATAGAGAGCCTCTTAGATAAACCAGTGTAACTTAAACCTGAACACGCAGACATCTCTGAAATAGCCCTTATTTTAAACCAGCCTTCTCTACCCCATGCGTTTAAATAAATAGACCACGCATTGCGATTACCATCTTTAACCATACGTTTATTTAATTGAGGGGAATAGTTCCTAGTGCATCTCATGCGTTTTAATCACTCCTTTTAAAAAACACCATCCTAACTATTTTTTATAAAAATAAAAATAGCTAACTAAGGTTATTGTCAACAATACTTTACTATGTTATCGACTGGTCATACGCACATTTTACAAAATAATCAAGACTCGATTTTAATAAAATAAAAGAGTAAAGTGGTTGGTTCACCCAAAAATATAACAATAAAGGTAACAACCACCAGTGAATAAAATAACAGTAATCCAATCGCTAGACAACACAGCAATCGGTAAAAAATACACCATAGGCGACTCAGGTAATCTTGAAAAAATATCTAATGCTAATTGTAACCTCTATTTAGCTGTCGTCTTAGAAGTCAACACCATTGATGAACTAAAAGAAATTATTAAAAACCTAACAGCTATACAAGCAATCATCCTTGGTTATCCAGAAGTCAGCACAGGAACACCCTTCTCACTGATTAGTGAAAAAGAACTGAAAAATAAACTTAATAAACAACCCAACGACCCCCGACCATTAGGTATCCATACCATTGATCAAGAAATTTATCTCGGTCGATTTACTGAAAATTTTAAACCGTCATCCTGGATTCTAATCGACAGGGATACACCCGAAGATTTACCAGAAATTTTACGAGCACACACCATTAACGATTATATCAATCAATGTGAAACCGTCATCCCAGGTTTCAAAGACTGTCAAAAATTAATCGTGCCCTCATCTTCCAACAGAGTGGCTAAAACAGACCAACCTGAACAATTAACCGATTTAACCAGTTGCCACATCTACCTGAAAGTACAAGACCCTGCCGACATTATACGATTTAGAAAAGAACTCTATATAAAGTTGTTCGCAAATCAACTAGGTTATGCCAAATTGAATGACTTAGGTGTAGGGATGAAACGCACCATCATCGACTTGTCAGTGCTCTCCCCTGAACGAATCATATTTGAATCAGCACCACTATTAGTAGGCAAAAGAGCACAAGCACAATACACCATTTTATCCCCAGAATTTACACATCAAGGGCAAGATTGTAAACTAACCGATGCTGGCGAAACAATAGAAGCTGAACCCCTTGACACCTCAGCAATGACCCTATCAACTGAGGAAAAAGACACAGCTCAATCACTCTATCAAATAATGTCAGCATCTAACAATAATAGAGCGGTTGATGTAGAAGTGCCTGAACTAACAATGAGTACCTCCATTGTAACTAAACTGCATGGTGAAATGACGGTAGCTGAATATAAAGCAAGTCAGTACGCTGGTGAGAAACTACGATGCCAGACCACCCCCTTTAGAGAAAGCAGCTCATGGAATGGAATATTAAACACCAACCACCACAATGACCCATGCCTCTTTGACAACGGAACTAAAACCCTCTACACACTAGCTAATCAACAAAATAACCCAGCCTTAGTAAAAGCTAATCTGCAAAAAATAGCACAAGCTACGACTACTAAACAAACAAAACAAAAAACAGAACTCACTCAATCCCTCGTTAAAAATAATTTGCAGAAAATCGCACAACAACAAAAAGTAAAAGCAACCCTACCCTCCGAAAATTTAAAAAATAATTGGATCACTGGTGACGCTGACATACCATGGGAAGCAATACTTGAAAAAGGTACAAATACTATTGAGGGTATTAAAAAAGTTTGCCCCATAGACGATGGTGAATCACTCAATGCAATAGTCGATAATATTAAATATGGTTTGCCTGATTTAATATTATCAGATAAGGGAGATATAGCTAGTTACCAAGCGTGCTCAATTCGACAAATACGTTATGTGATGAATAAAATGTGTATCAGTGTACGATACAATATACTAACAAAAACCACCGATTATAAATCACCCATAATCACTAACAATGAAGGTACTGACACAGAGCACCTAATATCTAATATCAATTATCATGATCGAGCATTTGAAGATGTTTGTTTTAAGTTGAAGTTGAAACATAAGGAAAAAATAATGACAGCAGTTGATCAAGTCGCTCTTGAAAATAGCTATCACCCCTTTAAAAAATGGGTCGATTCAGATAAATGGGATGGGGTTAATAGGCTCCCCCAACTGTATAAAACAATTAACTTATTGGATTCATTCACTGACCCACTGAAAGAAATTTACCTCAAAAAATTTATGCTACAAATAATTACGGGTGTTTATGCACCTAAACCCATCGGTCTAAGAATGTGTTTAACCTTTACAGGTGGACAGGCACTTGGTAAAACTCAATGGTTTAAGTGGCTGGTTGGCGACCGTAGAGCTGAGTCAGAAAATATATTTTTATCAGGATATAGCATTGCCAATCATAATAAAACCTCAGAAATGATGGAAAATAATAGTAAATTTGTCTTAGTTGAATTGGGCGAACTGGATGCAACCTTCAGACGTTCCGATGTGTCAGCACTGAAGGCATTTATCAGTCGTGACGAAGAATCATATAGAGCAGCGTATGCAAGACGAACAATAACCACACCTAGGAGAGTTATCTACTGTGCAACGGTTAATGATGTTGAATTTCTAGCTGACCAAACTGGAAACACTCGTTTTCCAGTGTTGCATGTTAATTCATTTGAGCATGAACTGATGAATGAAATGGAACAAAAAGGCGAGTTACAACAAACCTGGGCGCAAATAAAAACGATCTATGATAATAATCCTATGTCGTTTGAACTCAGTAAAGAAGAACAGTTATTACAAGCAGAAGATGAAGTTAAGTACACTATGCGCTCTCATGCGGAGGAAGTATTAGAGGATTATTTTGAATCAATAGCGGACAGGTCTAAGGCGCTATGGGGAGGCGTTACGATTATGGATTTATTAAAGCGTATCCCTGAACTGACCAAATTTGATAAAAAAGATATGAAGCGGTACATGTTGAATCATTTTGGTGAATCCACAGGTGTCACTAAGCGTTTTATCATTAATAAGGAAACTAAACAACACATCAATCTACATAGAAAGAACGCATATTATGCTCCACTGGGCGATTTACCGAATCCTTGTGCAAAAATAACAAAGCTCGATCCTGGTGGTCATAAAATAATTAAGCATTCACCAGACTTCATAAGAAACGAGAAAATTAGAATGCAACAAATTGATGAGATGAATAGGAAAAAAGAACGAGTTACAAAAGCAAAAATTGCTGCGGATTATGCTAAAAAAGAGCGACAATTAGCTAAAGAAAAAAGGACACAAATTTAGATAAAAAAATATAAGTAAGTAAATTAGTAAGTTACAGAGGTCGATAATTGACCTCTTAGCTCTATTTTAGCAACAACTGCAATTACGAAAACCTTTCATTATCAATCACTTAGAAACTAACCAATCATAAAAAATACGATAACTTACTGATTCTATTACCTAACTGGAGGATTAGTCTAACGCTATTATGGGTGTCTCTTTTTTTAGTGAGGTTGGGTGGGATTCGTCCTTAATTTTAGTAAATTGGGTGAAGGGGCGATACTAGCCAGTGGGTTTTTGATGTAATTATCGTAAAATGTCACGAATTATAACCACTTTGTCGTTTTATAATTTTAAATCAGGACAGTTTTTATCAGCTAAGTTATTGATAACTGAAGTTAAATAAATTTACTAAATTCCATCAATTTACAACTAATGACAAAAACGAAAAATTAAACCTATTTTAAGTTATTGATTTATAAAACTTATATAGATAACTACATTATATACTTACTTAAATATAGGGTAATTAGTAAACACTTCCATGATTATTATTTAAAATTTTTGATGTTAAAAGGAAGGTTGTTTGTTTAGTGCTCTTTTCGTGACAACTTCCATTTTAACATCAAAAATATCAGCGCCAACGCTCCCTAAAATAAAAAACATACTGGCTAAGTCATCCCCCTATCAAACCAACTAACACTTTCTTGACTATTAAACAAGTTACTTGCTACAATTAACTAAATTAATTTAATTAAGAAGTAAATCAACATGGCAAATAATATTGTTGTTTCCACAGGCGCAGCAGATATACTACCCAATGCAATATCTGATTTTCAACAAGTCGCTTTTGATTCAATGCAGTCTGCTAGAGATATTTTAAATAATATCTATAGAGGTAGTCCTAACTCTGGATCAAACGATATTATGGTCGATAGGGAACCGCCCCCAACGGCATCAATTGGTGGTAACAATCCAGCAACTGATCATATAATTTACATCTCACCAAAAGACCAACCCTACGAATGGAAATTCCAACCGTTATCTTTTGGAAACCCACCCGACACTGTAACAATAGATGATGTTTCCATGCGACCTGTCACCGTTGATGTGGGAGAAACCCCAGTCGCCCCAATTATTAATATTCCCGACAAACCCAACGTTATTTATCCTGATGATCTGGAGGATGCGCCATCAATCAATCAATTAATAGTAGATAGTGCTCCCATCAAAGGAAGCGTCACCAAACCCATGTTTAAACCCGTTTCAACGCCTGACGATTCAGCATTGGTGGTTACACCTTTCACACCTCAACGACCCGTTGCTGGTGAGTATACGTTACCTCAAGCGGACTTCATGTTTACTGCCGAATACTACACATCTGACCTACTTGATAAAACGGTTGCTAAAATAAAAGAATTTCTGGCAGGTGGGGTAGGTATACCGGAACAGATATGGGATCAAATATGGTCACGAGAAAATGACAGGGAAAACAGAGCGGGTGTAAAATTGATTGATGAGGTGAACACCAATTGGTCGAAAAGACGATTTCAATTACCGCAAGGTGCTCAAGCTGCCCAAATTAATGAGGTACAGCAAAATATTCAGTCAACTTCAGCGGGTAGAGCGAGAGACATTGCAACCCAGGAAGCCAACTTAGAAATAGAAAACCTCAGATTTGCAGTGCAACAGGGTATCGCCATGGAAAACATGAGAGGCAATCTATTTGTACAGATTCAAGCGCAATCACTAGAAGCTGCCCGCTATGCGTATGGTGCATCTATCGAGATAGCAACCGCATACGCCACAATTTTTAATTCAGAAGTTCAACTGTATCTTGCCGATGCGTCAGTCTATGAAACGGAACTAAAAGCGAGAATTGACAGTTATATCGCTAAATTAGAGGGTGCTAAACTCAACAATATAACCAATGAAACAGAATTAAAACTTTACCTGGGCGAACTTGATGCACTGAAAATTGATATAGATTTTTATAATGCGCATCTGGCAGAAGTGAACACGAATTTAGCTATCAAGAAATCCGACATTGAATTATTTTTAGCAGATGTACAGCGCCTGGGTGTAGAGTTGCAAGAAGTTTCAATACAGTATGATGCCTATAAAACAGAAATGCTTAAACCAGAAGTTCAAAGTAAAATCTATCAAACCAACGTTGACGCTTTTTCTGCACTGATGAATGCCAAAGTAACCGACATAAAAAGTGCATCAACGGAGGCACAAATTAAAGTTGAGAATAATAAATTAAAAATTCAAAAATTTTCATCTGAATTAGAAAGCTACACGGCAAGCATTAACGCCAAAACTTCAGAACTGGACAGTAATGTGCGAGCAGCTCAGGTCAGCATTACTAAATTATCGGCATTAATAGATGATGCTAAAGCCCACAGTGACGCAACTAAAGGGCAATACATGGGTGAGATACAATTACGACAACAAGCCAGCCAAGAAAACATTAATGATGCTAATCTCGATATGCAGCGACTCATGGAAGAAACAAAACGAGTACAAGATCTTACAAAAATCGCCATTGAGATAGATGCCGGATTTGCTGCCGCTTCAATGTCTGCTGTCAATCTCAGTACAAGTATGTCGGATGGTGCTAGTAATAGCGCATCAGCTTAATTTAAAAGGTAATTATTATGTCAGTTTCAATGTCACGTTCCAGAGTCAGCCCTTTATCTGGGAATTTTAATCAAAGTCGCCCAACAATAACACCAAACCAACAACGTCAAAGTTTTAGTGATCCAAGGTTTGACCCACTGCAACAAGTCAAAGCCCCCACGACAAGTTTACCCGCAACCACCGATGTAGGTATTGGTGGTGGGTCTGCTTTTGAGCGTGCCTTCAATGCTAAGAATCGGTCAATGCAGGACAGAACTAACATAGCCCAGCAGGCACAGAACACCAACCAACTAGGAACACTACAACGTGGGAAAAACATGAGGGACGGCATGTACTTGAGGGAGCAGGGAATGCATGATCAATTTAATCAGGGTCAGCAGCAAATGGATCTAGATCAAATGGGCACGATGCAGCAGGGTAGAAATGATAGAAATAGAAACTTTATGATGCGTCAACAACAAAACAATATACAACGACAGCAACGCCAAGGGATGCAGTCTTTGCCCTATAGTGATTATGGTCAGCAACCGATAGGACAACAGGCGACCTTTTTTCCTGGTTCATTAGGGGGTTAGTTGGTTAGTTGGTTGGTTAGTTGGTTGCTTTTTTGGTGAGAACCTGAGATAATACTATTCAGGTTTCGAAGCCTAAAATAATCAAAAAGTCTTTAAGTGTTGTCTTTTTGGGTTGATTATACCCTTTCGAAGCAAGATAACATTTAAGGGCTTTTTTTATGCCCGAAGGAAACACAATGGTAGATTCAAATTTAATACAAAACCCACTATCCTCAGTAATGACGGATAGTAATGGTAAACCCACAATGACCAGTACACAACTATGTGTTGTTATAGTTGATGATGATGGTCAGCCTAAGTACGAGAAGAAACATATCAATGCCAAAATTAAGGATATGTTCGCTGATAAAATAGATGGTCAAATAATCCGACCATCCCTAGATTCAAGAGGTTACGTCACAGATTACAACCTACCTGAGTTAGAAGCTACCATGTTTGTTGCTAAGTGGGACATTGCTTTCCTTGAGCAAGTTGTTACTTTTTTCATCAATAACAAACCACAACTGTCATTACTTGATACCCTAGCTCAAGGATTAGCTCAGATGGCAGAGCTTGAGCGCAAACAAAATAACCAAACCAGCCAACTATCAGCTATTGCTAAACGTCAAGATGAAATGGATGGTGATACTAAATTTATGACTGTCCTGGCGTATGGTCGAGTCAACAAACTGAACCTACCACTTAAAGAAGCAAACAAGATCGGGCGTAAAGCAGCTAAGTTTTGTAAGAAGGAAGGTATCTTGATGGGGAGTGTGCCAGATGAACGATGGGGCACGGTTAAGAGTTATCCTGTCTCTGTTTTAGATGAGTTATTTAGGGGGACATACGATCCTACTTAGTTATATAAAGGACTTGAGAGCTACCAACTTTGGGTAAGGTCTCAAGTCCTTACTGAGCGCAAACGAACC
>Ga0164313_10005042_pt1 | contig 11704 bp, 9 predicted proteins | sample GuaBasSedimGuay4_FD_113735 | JGI IMG/M metagenome (GOLD analysis project Ga0164313, IMG submission 113735) | Subseafloor sediment microbial communities from Guaymas Basin, Gulf of California, Mexico - Guay4, Core 4569-4, 0-3 cm | ecosystem: Environmental > Aquatic > Marine > Hydrothermal vents >...
AAAAACTCACTGCGCTGGAAACCTTCCGGCAGTTTCTCACGCACCGTCTGCTCAATAACTCTTGGACCTGCGAAGCCAATTTGAGCTAGTGGCTCACCGATATTGATGTCCCCCAGCATACCGAGGCTGGCCGACACACCACCCGTGGTCGGGTGTGTTAATACGGATATAAAGGGAATGCCCTTTGCGCTTAACCTGGCCAGCACTGCACTGGTTTTAGCCATCTGCATCAGTGACAGTAAACCCTCTTGCATACGTGCCCCGCCACTGGCAGCAAAACAGACCAGCGGTGCATTCAAACGTAAACTTTCCTGGCCCGCGCGGGCAAACTTTTCACCCACCACCGAGCCCATGGAGCCCCCCATAAAACCAAACTCGAATGCACAAGTAACCACATCGGCACCCTTGAGCTTACCCGCCATAGCGATCAAGGCATCGGTCTCGCCGGTTTTCTTCTGTGCGGCAGACAAACGGTCTTTATAGCGTTTGCTATCCTTAAAGCGCAACACATCAATCGACTCGAGGCTCGCTGCTATTTCACGTTGCTCATCCGGGTCAAGAAATTGGCCGATCCGCAAGCGTGCGGTGACCGGCATGTGGTTGCTGCATTTGGGGCAGACCTGCAGGTTTCTTTCAAGCTCAGGACGATACAGCACCGCCGTGCAGACTGAACACTTGGTCCACAAGCCCTCAGGTACATTACGTTTGTTGCCGCCTTCGGTACGAATTCTGGAAGGTCTTAATTTTTGAAACCAGCTCATATCAGTTTATCTTTTCCCGCTTATTTCGCTTTAAATACTCAGCCATGACCATTCAATGGTTGCTCGCTCAGGCCGTATTGTCCAATGACTTGCGCACCGGCGCAACAAAAGCCGCAGCGATCGCACAGGCTTGTGCTTCGTCATCTGCTGCTGAGAGCACCTCCACCAGCGCGCTGCCGATCACAACTGCGTCAGCATATTCAGACACCGCAGCCGCCATATCAGCATCTTTGATACCAAAACCTATGGCCACCGGCAGATCGCTGAACTCACGTATCTGTTGGACCGGCTGCTCCAGCGCCGCTGCGTTCAGCTGACCGGTGCCGGTAATACCTTTTACAGAGACGTAATAAATAAAGCCACTGGCCGCGCGGGCGATATCCTGCACACGAGCCCGGGTGGTGGTGGGTGCAACCAGACATATGCCATCAAGCCCGGCCTCTGTCATGGCCTCGCCGAGGTCACCGCGTTCTTCAGGCGGACAATCCACCAGCAGTACACCATCAACACCGGCCGCAACTGCAGCCGCCGGGAAACGGGTTCTGCCAAAACGCTCAATCGGATTCATATACCCCATCAGCACCACCGGTGTATGCGTATCGGTCTGGCGAAAAACCTCTACCATTTTCAATACACTTTTCAGGTCGACCTGCTTGTCGATCGCGCGTTCGCTGGCCAACTGGATGACCGGACCATCTGCCGTCGGGTCAGAGAATGGCACACCCAACTCGAGCAAATCAGCACCAGCAGCCACCATTGCATGCATAATTGACACAGTCCAGGCCGGATGCGGGTCACCGGCAGTGATAAACGGTACGAGCATTTTTCGCCCGTCCTGCGCCGCTTGTGCAAAGCGCTCTGCAATCCGCTGGCTCATAAGGTCATTCCTTCAAGTGCGGCAACCGTTTGTACATCTTTATCACCGCGGCCGGATAAATTGATCAGCACACGCTGGTCCGGGCGCATTTCTGCGGCCAGTTTGAAGCCATATGCCAGCGCATGACTGCTTTCCAGTGCCGGCATGATGCCCTCCAGCCGGGTCAGCTGGTGAAATGCCTGTAGTGCTTCATCATCGGTCACGCCAACATAGCTGGCCCGGCCGGATTCTTTTAGCCACGCGTGTTCAGGCCCGACACCCGGGTAATCGAGGCCGGCAGATATAGAGTGTGTATGCATGATCTGGCCTGCGTCATCGTCGAGCAGGTAGGTGCGACAGCCATGCAAAACACCGGTCCGTCCGGCACACAGGGTCGCGGCGTGTTGGCCGCTTTCGAGGCCACGCCCGGCCGCCTCTACACCAAACATTTTTACATCGGTATCAGCGATAAACGGGTGGAATAAGCCCATGGCATTTGAACCACCGCCCACGCAGGCAACCAACGCATCCGGCAGACAATCACACAGCTCCAGCATCTGGCGGCGGGCTTCACGGCCGATAACAGCATTAAAGTCACGCACCATTTCCGGGTATGGATGCGGCCCTGCCACGGTGCCGATGATATAAAACGTATCATCCACATTGGTTACCCAGTCGCGCATAGCCTCATTGAGTGCATCCTTGAGTGTTGCCGAACCGGAGGTCACCGATGTCACCCCCGCACCCAGCAAGCGCATTCTGAACACGTTGATGGCCTGGCGTTCGATATCGACCGCGCCCATATACACCTGGCAGGTCTGCTTCAGTCTCGCCGCGACCGTGGCCGAGGCCACACCATGCTGTCCGGCACCGGTTTCGGCAATGACCCGCTTTTTACCCATATAGTGGGCCAACAGGCCCTGGCCCATGGTGTTGTTAATCTTGTGCGCACCAGTGTGATTCAGATCTTCCCTTTTCAGGTAAATTTTTGCGCCACCTGCGGCTTCGGTGTATCTCTGCGCGTAATAAACCGGTGATGGCCGGCCGACATAATGAGCCAGATCATGGTCCATTCGCTGTATAAACTCATCGTCCTGCCGCCAGCGACCATAAGCTTCACGTAATTCATCCAGTGCATGTATCAGTGTTTCGGAAACAAAACGTCCGCCAAACTCACCAAAATGACCGTTGTTATCGGGTTGCTCGCCAGTCATTATTCTTCATCCATTGTTTAATCATCGCTCTCAGATTCATCCTGCCGCCTGACCGCCTTGATAAAGGCTTCGATCATGGCTGCATCCTTAATTCCGGGGCTGCTTTCAACACCACTCGAAACATCAACAGCATAGGGTTTTACCGTGTCAACGGCACGGGCAACATTGTCCGCGTTCAACCCACCCGCCAACCACAGATCATGTGACAAAGGGCTCAACAAATCCCAGTCAAAGACCTTGCCACTGCCACCGGCCTTACCGGCAGTATGACTATCCAGTACTAATCCGACTGCATTGGGGTAATCCAGTTCCGCCTGCCGTGCAGAATGCTCGTCCTGCATGGCAACCGCCTTCAAAAACGGCACACCAAAAACACTACATTGCTGTCTGCTTTCGCGGCCATGAAACTGTAATACATCCAGCGGCACGGCACTCAGTACCGCATCAATTTCCGCGCGTTGCTGGTCGAGAAACAAGCCGATACGCAATATACCTTCTGGTATATACCTGCTCAATTCAACTGCTTTTTGTGCTGTTATCCGTCTCGGACTGGCGGTGAACACAAAGCCGATCGCATCCGCCCCTGCAGCAACTGCTGCCTGCACATCTTCAACCCGTGTGAGCCCACAGATTTTTACCTTTACCCGCTTCATAACTACACAATTTGGCCCGCAAACGGAAAAGCCTCGGCCTTCGCGGGCAGCGCATATTTTGGTTCATAACGAACGCTCATAAAACAGAGACCTGCCGACTCTGCCGTCACACCGGCAAGTTTGCGGTCCCTGCCCCGGAAAACCTCTTCGAACCATTGTACCGTGTTGTCACCTTTGCCGACCGCAATCAAACTACCAACGATATTTCGCACCATGTGGTAAAGAAAGGCATTGGCTGTAATGTCGATGCTGACAATGTCCTGCTCGCGGCTGACCTTGATCACGCTGACTTCGCGGGTGGCGTGTTGGGCCGAACAACCAGCTGAGCGAAATGCGCTGAGATCATGTCGACCGGCCAATACCCGGCTCGCCTCATGCATCAGCGACTCATCCAGAACCTGCCGGCACCAGCCATAGTAGTTTGCACCAATGGCAGGCTTAACCCAGCGATTCATAATGCGATAGCGGTAGCTCCGGTCACAGGCACCAAACCGGGCATGAAAATCATCATCAACAACTTTTATCCACACCGCCCTGACACTATCAGGCAAGTTGGAGTTGATGCCCAGCATCCACTGCCGGGTGGTACGCTCGGACAGGCTGTCAAAATGAACCACCTGGCCTAGCGCATGCACACCTGTATCCGTGCGCCTGGCACAGATGACGGTAACAGGGTGATTGGCAACAATGCCGAGAGACTTCTCAACACACTGCTGTACAGATGATGCGTGGCTTTGTCTCTGCCAGCCGGAAAACCCGCTGCCATCATATTCCAGTCCTAGTGCATAACGCATGGGCTTTTGTCTGCCTTTGGGGCTTATGCGGGCTGACGCCCCCTCAGAGCTCGTCCATCATCTGTCGGGCTTCGGTTTGTTGCTTTTCGTTACCGAATGTCAGTACTTCATCCAGCATGGACCTGGCGGCCTCCTTGTCACCGAGTGACAGGTAAGCACGTGCAAGGTCAAGCTTGAGTTCCGGATCACTGGCTTCTTCATCCCCATCACCTTCAGGTGCTTCAGGTGCTTCAGCAACGGGCTCTGGTTCCGGCTCGGGCTCTGGTTCATCTTCCGTCTTTGCTTCAGCTTCCGTCTCTGGCTCTGGTTCGGGCACTGGTTTCAGTACGGGTTCAGGCTCAGGTTCGGGTTCGGGCTCCGGCTCTGGCTCTGGCTCCGGCGCCTCCTCAGCTTGTGTCTTTGTTGTCGCCCCGGCTTCGTACTTATCCAGAATTTCCAGTAAATCCTCTGCATCATCTTTGACCGCCTTAACGGCAGCCTTGTCTTCTTCAACACGACCGCTCTCTGCCTGGCCGGCACTTCGTCTGCGCAGACCCCAGACAAGCAGCAGGATCAACACGACACCAATACCTGCCACCCAACCGGTTGCACCAGCATACCAGGGCTGTTTTTCACCGCCCGGAGTAACGGCTATCGGTGCTTCGGGTTTATCTTCAGCTCGCTTTTCGGCAAGACTGGTTTCCATATTGGCCAAATCAGAATCCGCGATATCTATCACTTCTTCCTGTTGCGCGGCCTCAAGCTCGGCTATGCGTTGCTTCAGGTAACTGTTCTCCTGCTGAGCGTTGACCAGATCTTCTTCGCTACGTAACAGGTCCTCTTGCAAGGCCTGATTTTGCAGCTCCGGCTCCACCGCAGTCAGCGCGGCGTCTTCAGCCCCGGTGTCTTCTACTTCGGTGGGAGGTACCAGTTCCAGCCGGCCACTGTCCTCATCAAGCTCGGGCTCTGCCACAAACTCGGGCTGGGATTCCTGAAAGTCACCCGTGTCTGCGACTGTGGGTGTGCCGTAATCCGGAGTCACGGTCTGAATGCCTGTACGGGCTTCTTCATCTTGCCGCATGACTTCAAGCATGGCCTGTCTCGAGGTCAGCTCAGTCACTTCGCTATAGGCCGGCAGACGCAGGATTGCTCCCTGCTTGAGAGAGCTGATATTGTCTTTGCTGAATGCTTGCGGATTTTTACGCTGCAAAGCCAGCATGGTCTGGTTGATGCTGTAACCGGTACCCTGGCTCCACTCGCGGGCAATACCCCAAAGAGTTTCGCCCCTGGCCACCGGCCCGTAAACTTCGCCGCTATCGGCTTCGTCTTCATACTGCCCGGTATCTTCCGGCAGCGCTTCATCCAGCGCTTCGTCAACAGATTCAGTATCCGCCAGAGTGTCATCTTCAGTGATGACTTCACCCGTGACCGGCTCGTCTACAGTTGTATCTTCCTCAGTTACGGTTTCTTCAGTTACAGCTTCTTCAGTTATGTCTTCACCGATTATATCTTCACCGGCCGTATCATCTAACACAGGCTCATTAACTACGGGCTCTTCTGTCGCAAGATCATCTGCCAGCGTGTCTTCCACCGCCAGCTCTTCGGTTGCCAGCTCTTCGGTTGCCAGCTCTTCAGCTGCAGCCTCAGCCACGGATGATTCCTCTAGCGCCTCTGCCTGCGGCTCGGGATCACTGCTAATGACTTCTTCAGCCGCCGCTTCTGCCTGTGGCTCAGGCTCCGGCGCTGCCGGGGCAACATCAACCGGTACCGGCGCAACTTGCGCAGCTGGGGGAGTTACAGGCTCTTTTGCCGCTGGTGCAGAACGAACTTTTGGCTGTGGCGCAGATGATGCAAATGTCGGTGGATCCAGAAACAAGGTGTATTCGCGTAACATACGCCCGCTTGACCAGACAACCTCAACCAATATCTGCATCACCGGCTCGTTGATATTAAGCGCACTTGTAATTCGGATATGTGGTTGGCTGGTATCTGTGACGACCTCAAATTCGAGCGGCACCATGATGGCTGACCGGCTCAGACCAAGTAATTCGAAATCGTCAGCCGATGCAAGACCGGCAGTAATACTTTCCAGCTCACCTTCTGTGCGGCTGATTAGCTCAACCTTGATGTCCAGTGGCTGATCCAGATATGAATCTACGCTTGCACTGCCAAGACCCAGCGCATACAAAACCGGGCTGGCCAAAACCAATATGGTCGCGACTGCCCACTGAATTCCTTTATGCATTCCTGTCACTCCCACACTTCAGGATGGCTGATTGAATTTCCGACGGTTTGTCAGACCGCTCATATGAGTTTACGTTTGCTGGCTTCAGGTTTCCACCGGCAATTTATCTGCAACAATGGTTTTTAGTATCTGAACCGCATTTAAGGCTGCCCCTTTACGAACATTGTCACCCACTACCCACAGGTTGATGCCACGGGCGTGGCTGTGGTCACGGCGCAAGCGGCTGACATAGACCGGATCTTTACCGGCAGCATGGGTGACTGCGGTGACCTGCTTTTCAGGATCAGTATCATCAACCAGCTCTACACCCTCTGCCTTGTGCAATAGTTCACGTACATCATCCATGCTGATATCACGGCTGGTTTCAAGGTGAACCGCCTCGGAATGACCATAAAACACCGGTACCCGTACCGCTGTTGCATTCACACCAATAGCATCATCCCGCAAAATCTTGCTGGTTTCCCATTGCAACTTCATCTCTTCACGGGTGTAATCATTATCCTGCATCGTATCAATAACAGGGATTGCATTAAATGCAATCGGCTGGGCGAAAACCGATGGTTTGGCATCCTTGAAGGTCAGCCGGTCCATGGTCTGGCGCGCCAGCTCTTCCATACCCTTGCGCCCTGCACCGGAAACCGACTGGTAGGTGGCCACGTTGACACGGTCAATCCCTGCAGCAGCATGAATCGGTGCAATCGCCACCAACATCTGGATAGTGGAGCAATTGGGGTTTGCGATAATCGCACCAGCATCCAGATCCTGTAGCAAATCACCGTTAATCTCAGGTACCACCAACGGGATATCCTTGTCCTGCCGGAAGGCAGAGGTATTGTCGATGACGATGCAACCGGCTGCCGAAGCACGTGGAACATACTTCAGGCTGATACCGCCACCGGCTGAGAACAACGCGAAATCAACCCCGTTGAAATCGAAATCATCCAGCACTTCAACCGCAATAAAACGTTTACCGAACTCCACGGTTTTGCCCAGTGAACCTTCACTGGCAAGCGCATGGATATTACAATCAGCAAACCCGTTCTCCGCCAGAATGGAGAGCATAGCCTCACCCACCGCACCGGTCGCACCGACCACGGCAATATTCAAATTCTCACTCATCATTAATTACTATCCTGTTATTAAAATTACGATTGTTAGCCATTCTGGGCCCTTTGCCTGAGCACATGGTCCATCAGCACCAGCGCCAGCATGGCCTCAACGATTGGTGTTGCGCGGATACCGACACAGGGATCATGACGCCCCCTGGTAATCACTTCTATTTCATTACCATTGATATCAATACTACGGCAGGGAATCCTGAGGCTGGAAGTGGGCTTGAACGCAACGCTTACGCGCACATCCTGGCCACTGGATATGCCCCCCAGTACACCACCCGCATGATTACCGATAAACCCGTCCGGGGTTATTTCATCCCGGTGCTCGGTGCCTAGCTGGGCGACACAATCAAAGCCTGCGCCAATTTCCACTGCTTTAGCTGCATTAATGCTCATCATCGCGGAGGCCAGGTCAGCATCCAGCTTGCCATATACCGGCTCACCAAGCCCGGCAGGAACATTAGTCGCGCTCACGGATATCCGTGCACCACATGAATCACCGGACTTTCTGAGCTTATCCATATAATCTTCAAGCTCCGGCACCACGGAAACGTCCGGACTGAAAAACGGATTACTCTCAATGGCATCCATATCCATGACATTATCAGTCCGAATCGGCCCCAGCTGAGCCAGCCAGCCCTGAATTTCAATGCCAAACTGCTGCTGAAGATACTTTTTTGCAATGACACCCGCTGCAACCCGCATGGTGGTTTCACGGGCAGATGAGCGTCCACCACCCTTGTAATCACGAATACCGTATTTTTTCCAATAGGTATAATCCGCGTGGCCGGGGCGAAATTTTTCTGCAATGTCGCTGTAATCACGTGAGCGGGCATCGGTATTTTCTATCAGCAGTGCAATCGGGGTACCGGTTGTGCGTCCTTCAAAAACACCGGAAAGAATTTGCACCTTGTCTTTTTCTTTTCTTTGCGAGGTGTGCCGGCTCTTGCCGGTTGCGCGGCGTAACAGTGCCTGCCGGAATTCTGCTGCGTCAATCTCCAGCCCCGGCGGGCAACCATCGATGACACAGCCAATGGAAGGACCATGGCTTTCACCAAATGTGGTCATCCGGAATAAACGACCGAAGGTATTGTCAGACATCTTGCCTTTGCTCCAGGACTGCGCGCACATCCGCTTGACATGCAATTAGCTGATCATACTCCAGCAGGAATATGCCGTCTCCACCATGGTAAAACTCAAGCCAGAGAAATGGTACCTGTGGCAGCAACTCGAGCAGTGTTTCGGCACTCTCTCCGACCTCAACAATCAGAACGCCCTGCTGTTTCAGGTAGTGTGGCGAAGCATCCAGTATTTTTAACACAATATCCAGTCCGTCTTCACCACAAACCAGGCCGCCGGATGGCTCATTATGATACTCCGCAGGCAGGCGGGCAAAAACCCCGGCGGATACATACGGCGGATTACTGACAATCAGGTCATAACGTTTGTCTTTTAGTGCAGTGAACAGATCGGACTCAATCAGCCGGACACGATCGCTCACTGCGTGGCGCTGAACATTTTTTGCGGCAAGCTCAAGCGCCGCTGATGAAATGTCCACAGCATCAATATCAAGCACAGGCATATACACTGCCATCGCCGTGGCGATGCAAGCACCGCCGGTACACATATCCAGCGCACTGCCACGCCCGTTTTCGTCAGCCTGAATATTCAACCATGGAGAAAACCCTTGCCTGATCAATTCGGCTATCGGCGAACGCGGCACCAGCACATCCGGACTGACGATAAAATCCAGCCCGCAAAACTGTGCGCTACCCGTCAGGTAAGCCAGTGGCCAGCGCTTATCGATTCTGCTACTCAGCAATTGTCTGGCTGCAGCTTGCTGTTGTGCATCAAGCTCCCTGCCCCACTGATCGAAACTGCCATCCAGTGGTGCACCGAGCACATGCAATATCAGCCAGGCGGCCTCATCACGCGCATTGTCAGTCCCATGCCCGAAGAACAGATCGGCCCGATCCATTTCATCAGCACAAAACTCCAGCCAGTCAGTGGCAGTTTTCATAATATTCCCTGCAAAACCCAGTCAGTATTATAATTGACTGTTACGATAAACATATGATCATAATTGAAGGAATCAGATAACAATGATTGAACGCATATTGGCAGGCTTACAAACTATCCTGCCCCAGCATTTCCTGTCCCGTATCGTCTATGCCATCATGCGGGTCAGAATCAGGTGGGTGAAAAACCTGCTGATCCGAACGATCAGCAGACTGGCAGATATCAATGTTGATGAAGCCCTGTCACCGGACCTCGACGATTACGACTGCTTCAATGCCTGGTTCACACGCGCTTTAAAGCCCGGTGCAAGGGTATTCAACCAGGACCCACAGGCCTTTCTTTCCCCCTGTGATGGCAGAATCAGCGAAACCGGATGCTTGCAGAAAAACAGCATTCTGCAGGCCAAGGGCAAAAATTATTCCGTGCAGGACTTACTTGCCAACGACCCGGTATGCCAACAACTCGATGACGGCTATTTTTCCACCATCTACCTGTCGCCACGCGACTACCATCGAATTCATATGCCAATCTCCGGTCGTCTTCAACGCATGATTCATGTGCCGGGACGCTTGTTTTCCGTAGCGCCCTACACGGTTCGGCAAGTACCGGGTTTATTTGCACGCAATGAACGGGTAATTTCCGTCTTTGACACCGATGCCGGACCATTGGTCATGGTGCTGGTGGGTGCCATGCTGGTTTCGAGCACCGAAACTGTGTGGGCGGGTGAAGTAACACCAAACAAAAATAAATATGTGAATGTGACAGATTATCAGGATGGCGCGGTCAGCCTGGCGAAAGGTGCCGAGATGGGGCGTTTTAATATGGGCTCTACGGTTATTTTGTTGATGCCTTCCGGTGCGGTGGAAGGCTTGGTTGAATTAAGGGCCGGGGATGCTGTGAAGCTTGGGCAGAAACTGGGGATTCTTTGAGGCGTGGTACCATCCGATGTGCAGCGTACGCACCGTCATCCCCGCGTATGCGGGGACCTCGGTTATTTATTGCCCACCAGTGAGGAAGTAAACCCGTCATCCCCGCGTACGCGGGGACCTCCATCCATTTTCCATCATGTAAAAAAGAGCCCTTTTTTCAGCTTCACGGGAGCGTGATGAGGTTCCCGCGTACGCGGGAATGACGGTGCGTGATCAACAGGCCATTGGAACCCCACAACTCAAAGAATCATCACCACCCGCATTCACGCCCTTCATTCTGCTCATCCAGCCAAACCTTCAATGGTGCAAAATAATCCAGAATAGCCGTTGCATCCATATTCGGCTGCCCGGTCAGGGCTTCGAGTTCAACCGGCCATGGCTTGCTGCGGCCCATTTCAAGCATCGCGTTCAGACGCTCTCCCGCCTGCTCATTGCCATAGATGGAACAACGGTGAACAGGACCCTCGTCACCGGCAATTTCACACAGGCTGCGATGAAATTGAAACTGCAGGATGCGGGCGAGAAAATAGCGTGTGTAAGGTGTATTCCCCGGCACGTGGTATTTGGCACCCGGGTCAAAGGCATCTGCAGGGCGTTCGTTCGGGGCTTTTACACCCTGGTATTTTTCACGTAGCTGCCACCATAAATCGTTGTAACCTTCAGGGCCTGCCTCACCGGCAAATACCTGCCAGCGCCACTGATCCACCATCAGACCGAAGGGCAGAAAGGCAATGCCTTCCAATGCACGTTTCATCAACAGTGCCAGATCACCGGATGCGTCGGGTACATTTTCCAGCAGACCGATTTTTTGCAGATATTCCGGTGTAATTGACAAGGCAATGGTATCGCCGACCGCTTCGTGGAAGCCATCGTTGGCACTGCCCCGGTAAAGGTAACTTTCTTTGTTATAGGCCCGCTGGTAATAATTGTGACCCAGTTCATGGTGAATGGTCTTGAAGTCTTCCGCGTTGATTTTGATACACATCTTGATACGCAGGTCTTCTTTTTCATCAACATCCCATGCAGAGGCATGGCAGACCACATCCCTGTCTGCAGGCTTAACGAACAAGGAGCGTTCCCAGAATGTTTCCGGTAATTCTTCAAAGCCCAGCGAACTGAAGAAGGCCTCGCCGGCCTTG
>Ga0164313_10005043_pt1 | contig 11703 bp, 12 predicted proteins | sample GuaBasSedimGuay4_FD_113735 | JGI IMG/M metagenome (GOLD analysis project Ga0164313, IMG submission 113735) | Subseafloor sediment microbial communities from Guaymas Basin, Gulf of California, Mexico - Guay4, Core 4569-4, 0-3 cm | ecosystem: Environmental > Aquatic > Marine > Hydrothermal vents...
AGAAATTAGCTGCCTAATAAAGGCAATGACTATGTGGCATGATGCCAGTTATTTTTTAAGTCTTTATGACATGAAATGTAATAACTATTTTACAAACTGATTAGTTACAAGGGAAGTAATTTTTTTCATAATAGTAAGGTTTGTTTAAAATTAGCTGCAAATAAAGTATTTTTTATATGTAATTTGTATGATAAAAATCAATTAATTGTAAATCTTTTAAACAATCATTAAGTATTTAACATTTTTATTTTAGGATTATAAATATACCAATCAGTATATTGTAAGTATATTTGCTTTTTAAATAAATAGTATGCTCACAAAATCTGAAAAAACAACAAAATATATTATTGAAACTATTGCTCCTATTTTTAATAAAAAAGGGTATTCAGCTACATCTATGGCAGATATCACCAATGCTACGGGCTTAACTAAAGGAGCTATTTACGGTAATTTCGAAAACAAAGAAGCTTTGGCTATTGCTGCGTTTCAGAAAAATGTAAATGATCTTTTAAAAAGAATTTCACAGCATCAAGAACAGAGCAGCTCTCCTCTTCAGAAATTATATTTAATCACAGATTTTTACAGGAACTATTATGATTTCAGCAAACATCTTGGTGGCTGTCCCATTTTAAATGTGGGTGTAGATTCTAATAACCAAGACACCGCTTTATTAGAAGAAGTTAGAAGTATCATTATTAAAACTCAAAACAATATTGCCAAATTAGTGAATTGGGGTAAAGAAGTTGGTGAGATAAAGCAAACTGTAGATTCACAAAAGTTTGCAAAGAGGTTATACTCACATATTCAAGGTGCCGTTTTTATGACCTATACGATGGATGATACTGACTATTTGAATCAATCTATGAATGAAATTGATAATTATATTAAAAAGAATATTACTGCTTAAAACAAAAAAGACATTAAAAACTATATGAAACATTTTCAAAAATTATTAGAAAGCAAAGTAAAAATTAGATTTCAGGATTGTGATCCTTTTAATCATTTAAATAATGCTGCATACCTAAACTATTTAATAAATGCACGTGAAGATCAAATATTAGAGAATTATGGCATTGACATTTATAAAATGGCCAGAACTAATGGGATAAGTTGGGTAACTGCAAGCAATCAAATTACTTATATTAAACCTGCATTTTTGATGGAAGAGGTCATTATAGATTCTCAATTATTGCTGGTGAAGAATTCTAGTATAAAAGTAGAGTTAAGAATGTGGAATAAAGATAAAACAGAAATAAAGGCGGTAATGTGGAGTACTTTTGTGCATTTTAATTTGTTGAAACAGAGAACTGAAAAACATTCAGAAGAACTAATGGATTTATTCAATGCAGTTGTAAATCCAATTGAAACTAATGTTTTTGAAGAAAGAATTCTTTCATTTAAGAAACAGAAGGTGTAATAAAAAATTCTATATTGAATAATCTGATTAGTTGCCTATTAAAATAGGTTTATATTTACTCAAATAAACAACCCTATTTTTTATGAAAAATATTCTTCTTTTAACGCTAATTGTACTCCTTACTTTCTCTTGTAAATCTGATAAAAAAGAATTTGTCCCAAATACTATTGAAACTACTGTTTATTACTTAATTCGCCACGCTGAAAAAGACAGAAGCATTAAAAGTGATGACCCAGAACTTACAGATATAGGAATTAAAAGAGCTAATAACTGGGCTACTCATTTTAAAAGTATTAAGCTAGATTATATTTATTCTACAGATTATAAAAGAACACAACAAACTGCATTACCAACTGCTAAGGAGAAGAAATTAGTAATTCAAAGTTACGATCCTAAAAACCTTAATGATAAAATATTTAAAGGAAAAACTAATGGCAAAAAGGTTTTAATTGTTGGACATAGTAACACTACTCCTGCGTTTGTAAATATTATTATAGGAAAACAAGAATACCAACAAATTGATGACAAAGACAATGGGAAATTATTCATAGTCACCATTAAGAATGGAGAAACTTCAGTAGAAATAGAAAATTATAATTGATTATCATAAAAATATTTACTTCCAATTAAGCAATACATTAGGTTACTATTCTAAAAAGAAAATAACTAAATAATAGTATTTTTGCAATCTATGGCAATTCAGAAAACAGTAAAAATTAAAAATCGAAAAGCTCGCTTTGAATACGAAATTCTAGACAAATTCGTAGCAGGTATCGTTTTACGTGGAACTGAAATTAAAGCCATTCGTGAGGGACAAGCCTCTATTGCCGAAGCATTCTGTGAGTTTAGTAATTCTGAATTGTTTGTTATTAATATGACAGTTCAGGAATATTCTCATGCTACTCATTATAATCACAATCCCAAAAGTGAACGTAAACTATTATTGAACCGAAGCGAATTAAAAAAAATGGAGAAACAAGTTAAAAATACTGGTTTGACAATCATCCCTCTCCTATTATTTACTAACGACAATGGATTGGCAAAGATTGAAATCGCACTTTGTAAGGGAAAAAAACTATACGATAAGAGAGAATCTTTAAAAGACAAAGACAACAAACGGGATTTGAGCAGGATTAAAAAGGCTTTTAATAATTAAATGGAAAAAATTAATTCTTCAAAAACTTTTTAATAGTTACAGAATCTTCAGTTACAATTTTAACAAAGTACATTCCAGTTCTCAAACTAGAAATATCAATATTTTGACCAGTTTTAGCTTCTAACACTCTTTTTCCATTAATGTCATAAAATAATATTTCTACATTTTTATTTATACCATTTATAATAATATTGTCATTAGATGGATTTGGAATTATAGAATAATTATTTTGATTTAAATTATCATAATTTGCTAATATTATATCGTATTCTGAATAATAATAGTACACATCCCAATATTCAAAAGACCAATAACCCTCATTATGAATTAAGTTTTGGTGTTCATCATATTCATAAGTGTCATTTTCTACGACATCCCAAGTCCCATTATACCATAATTCAATTGTGAGTTCTAATATATTATTAAACTCATTGTAACTATAAGTATATAAATAATCATTTTCCCAATCTGATTCTGACGAAACCCAATCTTCATTTAATATTTCTAGTATTAGAAAATCAGTATTATACGTTTTCGTTTTTTTATCAGAATTCAACCAAGAATTAGATTGCCAAACTTGTTTAATACTCACTAAAATATCATTATTTGAATTGTATGTATTTGTGATAAAAGTATCATTCATCCAATTATTGTTAGATTCATTCCATAAATATGTTTGGATTTCTAGAGCATTTCCATTAGAATCATTTTCAATCTCAAATCTCTTTTTGGTATCCCAATTTTCTTGAGTATTATCCCAGTTTCTATAAGTAAATTGCTGAATAATAAAGTTATTAGCATCATATATATGATTTGTTTTATCTATGATATTCCATTCATATTCTTCCTCATTTGAATATTTTCTATATTTTATATTTTCAGTTAAATTAAAATTTCCATCATAAGTATTCGATGTTTTTATGAGCGTTTCCCAGTCATTGACTCCATCATCCCACTTACTTAATTATACTCCAATAAGTCATTATTACTGTTATAACTGTTTGTTTTTAGCATATCCCAAAACCAATCATTAATACCTGAATCCCAATCGAATCGTTTTTGCTCTATTTCTAAATTTCCACTATATAAAAAAGTGTATTTCCTATAATTTTCCCAAGTAGAAGTTTCAGAATTCCATTGATATCTGATCTCTTCAATAACATTATCGCCTGTATTATATTGGTAAGTTCTTTTTGAAGAATTATACCATTCATCCAAAGTGAAATCATATAATTGATATATTCGATTTGTCAAATTATGATTATTATAAGTAAATAATGTTTTGCTTTTTGATGCTTCACATCCATCCTCTGGTGTGTTTTTTACAATTAAAACTGTTAATTCCCCAAATTCATTATAAGAATAAAAACTTTTAATAGGCTGATATTCACAATCTTCAATAACATCATCAAAGCGATAACTGATCATTGAATCTTTCAAGAAAACTAAAGTTTCACTTCCTCTGTTTTTATTTTGAAATGTTAGTTGTTGTTCAATTAATGAATCAATCGAATTTATGTACATCTCATTCAAAGTTTGATTTTGGCTAAAAAGAAAGCTGCTAAACCCCAATGTGAATGTTAATAAAATGCATTGTAGTGATTTCATTTGTAAATTATTTTGTACTTCAATTTACAAAAAATAATGAAATTAATTCTTATCCTCCAACAAAGGTTAAAAAGGAATAAAAAATATTGGAAAGAAAAACGCTAAAAGTATTGATGGGTTTGAGACTAAATGATTCTTATTTAGTTTTTTTTATCTAAATTTTAAAACCTATAACCTAATGTAACCCCAGCTCTAGGCACTATATCTGAGGAAATATATTCATTAGAAGAATATATATTTCTCCCTGCCCCACCAAAAAATTCAAAAAGAAAACCTTTTTTACTTACAAACTTACCTCCTATTGAAATACCAAAAGCTACATTATTTGATTTTTCATCAGAATAAATATAATCATCAGTATCGTAGTTATAATAACCTTCAAGGCTTTCCTGAACATTATACATTCCAAATGCCTCTAAAAAAAATCCCCATGCATATTTACTAGAAAAAAAACGTCTATAATATGGAGTAAATGCAAACTTTTCATTGTAAATCGGTCCATCATTGTAAGAATCATTATCAAAATCTTGCAAGTTAAACAACAATGAAACTCCAGCAGACGACTCAGAATCAATCAAATACTCATATGAAAAGTCAACACTTTTAAAAACTATTAAATTAAAAGCATTTGTTTTTACTTCGTGATGTTTAACAACTTGTTCTTCTTTATTTTGAGCAAAAATGGGATTAAAAAAAAATACAAACAGGCTACTTAAAATTATAGTTTTATTCATGTTTTAAATTTTTGTTTAATTGATAATTATATAATAAACAAAAGTACTTAATCTAAAATATTATTTGATGAAAGTTTTAAATTGAATTTTCTAATTCTTATCCTCCAATAAAGGCACAAACCTAAATTCCCCAAACTCTTCTTTTTTAAATTCTGTTGAGGAAGTCCGTGTAAAGACAGTCATTATCTGAGATTCCTCTCCAACTGGGATCACCAACCTACCGCCTACTTTTAATTGAGATAATAAGGGTTTAGGCACAAAAGGAGCTGCTGCAGTAACTACTATTCCGTCGTAAGGGGCTTCTTCTTTAAACCCTATATAACCATCACCAAAGATTAATTTCTTAGGACGATATCCTAATTTAGGCAGAAAGAGTTTTGTCTTTTTAAACAATTCGTTTTGACGTTCTATTGAATATACTTCAATACCCATTTCTAACAAAACTGCACATTGATATCCGCTTCCCGTTCCAATCTCTAATACTTTATCGCCTTTCTTTACTTCAAGTAGTTCGGTTTGTCTAGCGACTGTATACGGTTGCGAAATGGTTTGATCTGCTGCAATAGGAAAAGCTTTATCCACATAAGCATGGTCAATAAAACCAGAATCCATAAATAAATGACGAGGAACAGTGCCAATTGCATTTAATACTCCCTTGTTTATAATTCCTTTAGACTCTAGGGTTGCTACTAATTTTTTTCGCATTCCCTTATGGGTAAAAGTATCTTCCAAACCTTATTTAATATTTCTTCAAAAGTAAGAAAACAAGACTCAAAAAAAAGGATGAAAACCGTTATCTTTGTTCAAAATTAAATCAATGTTAAAAGCTGGAGTAATTGGTGCAGGACACCTTGGAAAAATACATTTAAAACTTCTAAATCAATCTTCTAAATATGAGCTTGTTGGATTCTTTGATACCGATACTGAAGCTGCTAAAAGTATTTCTGAAGAGTTTGGTTATAAAAGTTTCGCAACAATAACTGATTTAATTAATGCTTGTGATATGGTTGATGTGGTAACTCCTACCCTTTTTCATTTTGATACTGCTAAAGAAGTATTAAAAGCTGGCAAACATCTTTTTATAGAAAAGCCTATAACTAAAACCGTTGAAGAAGCTGAAACTATTAGAGAATTAGCAAAAGCTAACGGAGTTAGAGGACAAGTGGGACAAGTAGAACGTTTTAATCCTGCTTTTACAGCGGTGAATAAACAGATTGAAAATCCGATGTTTATTGAGTCACATCGCTTGGCAGAATTTAATCCTCGTGGCACAGATGTTTCAGTGGTATTAGATTTAATGATTCATGATATCGATGCTATTTTAAGTGTTGTAGATTCAAAAGTAAAATCTGTTACTGCTAACGGGGTTTCCGTAATTAGCAAAACCCCAGATATTGCCAATGCACGTATCGAGTTTGAAAATGGTTGTGTTGCTAATCTTACTGCGAGTAGAATTTCTATGAAGAATATGCGGAAAACTAGATTTTTTCAGAAAGATGCATATATTTCAGTAGATTTTTTAGAAAAGAAAAGTGAGGTGGTAAAAATGAAAGATGCACCAGAACAGCCCGATGAATTTGCGATGATACTTACCAATGCGGAAGGTGTAAAAAAACAAATCTATTTTGAAAACCCTGAAATAGATAACAACAATGCCATTTTAGATGAGCTAGAAACCTTTGCAGATGCTATCAATACAAACTCAACACCCGTTGTAACTTTAGCTCAAGGAACCGAAGCTTTACGAGTGGCAATGCAAGTGATAGAAAATTTTAAGACATTATAAATTAAGTTTAAATAAAAAAATCCTTGCTGAAGTTATTATAAAGCGGGATCGATATACGAAGAAATAAAAAAGTATTAACTAAAAGAGATCCCTGCCTTCGCAGGGAATTAGTATGAAAAACATTGCAGTTATAGGATCAGGAACTATGGGAAACGGAATCGCCCATACATTTGCACAAAGTGATTATAGAGTTCATTTAATAGATATTTCTGAAGAAGCTCTTAAACGAGGAATGGCGACTATTTCAAAAAACTTGGATAGAATGGTTGCTAAAGAAAAAATTACTGAAGAGGATAAACAACAAACATTATCTAATATTAAAACGTTCACCAACCTTGAAGAAGGGGTAGAATATGCAAGTTTAGTAGTGGAAGCTGCAACAGAGAATTTAGATTTAAAACTTAATATTTTCAGAGATTTAGAGAAATATTGTCCAGAAGACACCATTTTGGCTAGTAATACTTCGTCTATTTCTATTACGCAAATAGCAGCGGTAACTTCTAGACCAGAAATGGTAATAGGCATGCACTTTATGAATCCTGTGCCTATTATGAAATTAATTGAAATAATTCGTGGGTATAATACAAGTCAGGAGACTTATGATACGGTAAAGGCTATATCTGAAAAATTAGGAAAGTCGCCTGTTGAAGTGAATGACTATCCAGGATTTGTCGCCAATCGTATATTAATGCCAATGCTTAATGAAGCTATTGAAACCTTATACAATGGTGTTGCAGGTGTAAAAGAGATTGACACCGTAATGAAATTAGGAATGGCACATCCAATGGGTCCTTTACAATTGGCAGATTTTATTGGTTTAGACATTTGCCTTTCTATTTTAAATGTAATGCATGACGGATTTAAAAATCCAAAATACGCACCTTGCCCATTATTAGTAAATATGGTAAATGCAGGTAAATTAGGAATTAAAAGTGGTGAAGGGTTCTACGATTATAGTGAAAGCCGTAGAGCTGAAAATGTTGCAAAAATGTTTCAGTAGAACTTGTCATTCCGGGCTTGACCCGGAATCTCATAATGCTAACTTAGTTACAAATCAAAACCATGGCAAAAATAATCCCTTTTAAAGCAGTACGTCCAACACGTGACAAGGTAAGTTTAATTGCCTGTCGTGCATACCAAGATTATACTATCAAAAAAAGAAATGCCAGATTAAGGGATAACCCCTATTCATTTTTGCAAATAATAAACCCTGGCTATAAATACCATAAAAACATTACAGGTGAACGTCGCTATAATTTAGTACGAAACCGATATCTTGAGTTTAAAGAGGATGGCAATTTTATTCAAGATAAAAAACCAAGCTATTACTTTTATAAAATAATCAATCGAGAAGATCAAGTATTTAAAGGAATCATAGCAGCAGCGAGTATTTCAGACTTTAAAAAAGGTGTGATTAAAAAACACGAAAACACTATTGAGGATAGAGAAATACTTTTTAGAGAATATCTCAATACGGTTGGGTTTAATGCGGAACCTGTGCTACTTACCTATCCAGATAATGAGGACTTAGCCTCTATTATTGATACGGTTATGGAATCCAGATCTGAATATGAATTCACAACCACGTATAGAGATACTCATTATATTTGGAATGTTGATGATGAAGAAATTGTGGAGAAAGTAAACCATCTTTTTGCTGAAATGAAATCTCTTTATATTGCAGATGGTCACCACCGTTCTGCTTCATCATTATTATTAGCTGAAAAACTTAAAGAAGAAAACCCAGAGCATACAGGAGAGGAAGCCTATAATTACTGCATGAGTTATTTAATTCCCGAAAGTGATTTGCAAATTTATGGTTTTAATAGACTTCTCAAAGACCTTAATGGCTTGAGTAAAGAAGAATTTTTAATCCGTTTAGATGAAGTATTTAGAATAGAAAACAGAGGAAATGTATATTATAAGCCATCAAAAAAACATCATTTTAGTATGTATTTAGATGGAAGTTATTATTCTTTATACCTGCGGAAATTTGAATATGAAATCAATAATGCTTTAGATACACTAGATGTTCAAATTTTATTTGAAGCTGTTTTAAAACCAATAATAGGAATTAAAGATCTACGAAACGAAAATAGAATTGTTTATCCCCATGGGAAAAGTGATATGGCACATATAAAATCTTTAATAGATTCTGGAGAATTTATGGTTGGTTTTAGTCTTTTACCAATAACCATTCAAGAATTAAAAAATGTTGCAGATGAAGGGCTTACTATGCCTCCTAAAAGCACGTTTATTGAGCCTAAACTTAGAAGTGGAATTACCATTTATGAATTTTAAAATTCAATACTTTTAAAATAATAAAAGACAAAACTGTCTTATTGTTTTGTATATTTGTTAAGCTTTCCAGCCCCAAATTATTTACACAAAATGCAGTATAGGTTTATATATTTAATCTTCATATTCATCTTTTTTTTTGGATCAAACTCTTTTAGTCAAAGTGAAAAAGAAAAAATCGATATCGATAAAACATTTTTGGAATTAAAAGTTTCAAAAAACGATTCTGTAAAAGCTGAAAAATTAATAACTCTCTACAAACAATCAATACGGCAAGGAGAAATCAATAAATCTATTATAGAAGAATCTTTATTGGTTTCAGAAATGATTTATTATATCGATGGTATTGCAAAATGCTATAATAGAATGGGCATAACCGCTCGTTACGAAAACGATTATACGCAATCTGTAAATTATCATAAACGAGCACTCACTTATTACGAAAAAAGTACCGACACCCTTTCAAAAATAAAATGTCTAAATAGTCTAGGTGTCACTTACCGAAAACTAAATCTTGAAAAAGAAGCTTTTGCTCATTATTTTCAAGCTCTTAACCTTGCTGAAAAAATTGATAGTAAAAAAAGTATTGCTATTGCTCTCAACGGAATTGGAAATGTATTTATTAATACCGAAGAATACGATAAAGCTCTAAAATATTTCAAAAAAGGAGTTGATGTAGAAACAAAGAGTCAAAATGAAAAGGGACAAGAATATGGCTTCGCAAATATTGGTGAAGTATATCTAAGTAAAAAGCAATACGATTCAGCTAGTTATTATTTTAATAAATCTCTAGACTTAGCTAAGAAAAATCCTAGAAAAGAAGGAGTTGCAATCAAATATAACTTATTAGGATTATTATATCAAAAAGAGGGTGATTATATTAAATCAACAGAGAGTTATAAAAAAGCCATACCACAATTAATTAAATACAATAGTTTACGATATTTAAGCAATACCCTTATAAACATTGGTATTAACCAAATTCATATTAAAAATTATAGTGAGGCTTTAGAAAATATAGAACAAGGTTTACAAACAGCGCTTACCATAAAATCTAAAGAAAATATAATGTTAGGTTTTAATGCTTTAACTAAGTATTATACACAAACCAGCAATTATAAAAAGGCATTAGAATCTCATAAAAAGGCTACAAAATATCACGACAGTATTGTAAATGCATCTTCAAAAGAGAGTATTATAAGTACTCAAATAGAATATGAAACACAAAAGAAAGATGAACAGCTTAAAAAATTAGCAATAGAGAATGAACAAAGAACTCAAGAAGCAAATGCAAATTCAAAAATACTTTTGTGGGGTTCTATATTCAGTATATTACTAATTACTACTTTAGTGTTTTCAATTTATTTGCTTCGGAAAAACAAAAAATTAGAATTAGAGTATCAAAATTCAGAATTGCAAAAGCACATACTTCAGATTAATAAGTTAGAAGACCTTGTCAACAATAATTCAAGTATCCCTCCAAAATTAGATTCAATTAAAATTAAAAATTATGAGCTTTCTAAAAGAGAAGCCGAAGTACTTGAATTAATAACCAATGGTTTTAGCAATGATGAAATTGCTGAAAAGCTTTTTGTATCAAAAAATACAGTCAAAACACATATAAAAAACATCTATTCTAAACTAGATGTAAAAAACAGAATTCAAGCTATGAAAAAAATTAATAGCTAATACTTTTAAAAACCTTTATAAATAAAGAGATTACAATAAATATCACCCCAAAAGGTGATGTGAATTCATACTTTTTAATGAAGTAAATTCCTACTATCAAACTTAATTTTGTGCTATAATTATTAAACACAATAGCGTAATGAAATTAGGATACAAATTATTAATTATTTTAGGTTTTTTCTTTTTCTCACAAAACAGTAATTCTCAAATTTTAGATAGAATTGCAAGAAGATCACAACAAAAAATTGAACGTGAGGCTGAAAATAGAGCTCAGAAAAAAATAGACAAAGAAATAGATGATGCTTTTGATGAAGCCGAAGATGAGATTGACGGAAAAAATAATAAAGATGATAAGACAAATTCTTCTACGGGTGAAAATGAAGGCGGTTCTGATACTACAGACAATAGCAATAACCAACAAGGTGTAGAAAACGAAAATAATACTCCTACTTTGGTTTGGAGTAAATTTGATTTTATCCCTGGTGATACTGTAATTTTTGAAGATGGACCAAGTACTGATGAGGAAAATGGTGAGTTTCCTAGCCGTTGGGATCTAGAAGAAGGGAATGCTGAAATTGCTGAAGTAGATGGGGTTAATGTTATTGTTTTCCCTCATGGAGGCGTTATTGTGCCCTACCTTAAAAATCCCAAAGAAGATTATCTGCCGGATGTTTTCACCATAGAGTTTGATGCTTATTTTGATGCAAATAATCATCACAGATTTTGGATTCATTTGTATGATCAAAAGAATCAATCTCGTAGTGGAAGCTCCCCAACTATAACCTTTTATCCTGATAGCGCAAACTTTGAGAATAGTACTGGAGAATATCCAAATGAATTACCTGCTAGTGGATGGCGTCATTTCTCTGTAGCCTTTACCAAAGGGAAACTAAAAGTTTATTTAAATGATACCCGATTAATCAATTTACCCCATGTAGAACTTAATCCTACCGGAATTACATTTGAAAATGATGGTTATACTGCTGATAAGACATTTCAGTACATGAAAAATTTC
>Ga0164313_10005044_pt1 | contig 11702 bp, 9 predicted proteins | sample GuaBasSedimGuay4_FD_113735 | JGI IMG/M metagenome (GOLD analysis project Ga0164313, IMG submission 113735) | Subseafloor sediment microbial communities from Guaymas Basin, Gulf of California, Mexico - Guay4, Core 4569-4, 0-3 cm | ecosystem: Environmental > Aquatic > Marine > Hydrothermal vents >...
GATGGCCCGGTTGTGGGGACCGGCCACTACCGTCCGCCGCGCAATCTCGGCGGTGGCTTCAAGGGCAGCACGGTCGGGACCTCTCCGGCCTACAGTTTCTCGACCGCCGTCTGCGAGGTCAGCGTGGACAAGGAGACCGGATATGTGACCGTCGATCGCTTCACCGACTATTCAGACGCCGGGACGGTGGTCAACCCGGTCCTCTTCCATGGGCAGGTTGAGGGTTCGATCATCATGGGAGTTGGTGAGGGGCTGCTCGAGGACACGGTCGTCGCGGATAATGGCGTCCTGCGCAACCCGAACCTGCACGACTACCTGATCCCGACGATCGCCGACGTCCCGGAAATCTTCACCGGCGCGGTGGAGAGCTATGAACCGCGGGGTCCATTTGGTGCGAAAGAGATCGGGGAGGGCTCGATGCTGCCGGCAGTCGGCGCGCTGGCCAACGCGATCTACGATGCCTGCGGCGCACGCATCACCTCGTTGCCGATCACGCCCGAGAAGATCCTCAAACAGATCCAGGCTAACGAGGCCAAAGAGGCCAACGAGGCTAACGGCGGAGGCAAGTCGTGACCCAGGCCGCGCGCGAAGATGGTAGGCCGGGAGAGGAGCAGCGCCTCTCGAAGGAACAGAAGCTTGCGGCCCTGCTCGAGGCCGCCTCCGGCCTGATGTCGAAGAGGGGCTTCAGCCAGACCACGATGCGGGATGTGGCGCGCGAGACCGGCTTCAGCCTGGCCGGGATGTACTACTACTTCGACAGCAAGGACGACCTGCTCTTCCAGATCCAGCATGGCACCTTCTCCCGGTTGCTCGCCGAACAGGAATCTCTGGTGGCCCGGACGGCGGATCCCGAAGAACGCATGCGCAATCTGGTCGCCACGCACCTCGCCTTCTTCCACCGGTATGCCGGCGAGATGAAGGTCTGCACCTTCGAGCTGGAATCCCTGAGCGGTGAACCCTACGAGGCGATCGAGGGTCTCAGGCGTCGTTACTACCACCTCGCTGCCGGAGTCGTGGCCGAACTGCTGGGCATCGAATCCACGAGCGCGAAGTCCCAGTCCAGGATCCGTCACCTTACGCTGTTCATTTTCGGGGCCCTGAACTGGGTCTTCATGTGGTACCAGCCGGAGAAGGATGTCCCGATGGTGCGGCTGGCCGAAGAGATGACCGAATTCGTCATGGGCGGATTGCGTGCGCAGATGAGAGGCGCCGCATGAACCTGGCTGTCCCATGCGACATGGTCGCGGCAGTGACCGCGGCGGGGGCATCGAGCCGGATGGGCGAACCCAAGGCCCTCCTGGCCTGGGGCGACGGTACGGTGCTGTCGACGATCCTGGCGACGTTGGGCCGGGCCGGGATCACGGAGTCAACGGTGGTCGCGGGCGCGTACAGCGATGCGATCGCTGCGGAAGCCACGCGCGTCGGTACGTCGGCGATCCTGAACGAGGACTGGCAGCGTGGACGATTCAGCTCCGTGAGGATTGCTGCGAAATGGGCGCAGCAGCGCTCCGCGACGCTGCTCCTGTGGCCGGTCGATTGCCCGGGAGTGGGCGAGGACACAATCCGATTGCTGATGCAACAGGCCCGCGCGAATCCGCAGGCCAATGTCGTTCCGAGGTTTTCCGATCGCGGAGGGCATCCCGTCGTGCTTGGTCCGGCCACGATCGATGCAATCGTGAACGCAGGCGACGATGCGAACCTGCGCGATTTCCTGCAGTCGGATTCTGCCACCCGTGTCGATGTGCAGGTGGCTGATCATGCCGTCGTCGAAAACATCAATCGCCCTGATGACTACGAGACCGCGAAGCGGGAACGGGCGAGGGGAAGCTGAAGAGTGAGCGACAGGAAGTCATTCGGTCCGGATCCCCTGGTCGCCATCGGTGACGTCGAGGAGTCCCCGGGTCTGGACGCGATCCGTGCCTGGGCGGATCTCAGCAGCCAGGGCAAGGGTGCCGTGCTGGTGACGGTGGTCGGCGCTGAGGGCTCCGTCCCGCGCGGGATGGGTGCTGCGATGACCGTGCGCGCCGACGGCAGCATCGTCGGCACGATCGGCGGCGGAAACCTGGAACTCCTGCTGATCGAGCACGCGATGGAAGCACTCGAGGACGGACGGCCCCGCCGCTACCGCTACGATTTCACCGGCGGGCCGGAGCGCAACATCGAGAAGTCCTGCATGGGCCGCTGTGAGTTCTTCGTCCAGCCGAGTGTGCAGCGGCCACCGCTCTATATCTTCGGCGCCGGGCACATCGGTATCGCGCTGGCTCCGATGGCACAGCAGGCCGGGTTCAGGGTCACCGTGATCGACAGCCGGCCGGATTACCCTGCCCTGGCCACGCTCCCCGAAGACATCGCGACCATCAATGTCCCCTTCGATGAAGCGGTCGCCGGCCTGGAGTTCGATGATTCGACCTTCGTGGTGGCAGTGACCTACGGACACGCAACCGATGTAATTGTGCTGCGGGAATGCCTGGAGAAACCCTGGTGCTACCTCGGCATGATCGGCAGTCGGGCCAAGGTGCACCGGACCATCCGGGAGCTGGGCACAGACGAGGCGACGAAACAGAAGCTGGCACAGGTCCATGCCCCGATCGGTCTGGACATCGGGGGTCGCGAACCGGGAGAGGTGGCCGTGAGTATCGTGGCCGAGCTCGTGGCGGTTCGCCACGGCAACGAGGACACGCGGTCCATGCGAGGGCGGGCACCACGCCGCAAGAATGACAACCCCGAACCAAGCGAGTCGTGATGGATCTGGGACTGGATCAAAAAGTCGCCGTGGTGACGGGCGCTGCCCAGGGCATCGGCGCGGCGATCGCAGAAGAGCTGGCCGCGGAGGGTTGCAGCGTTGCCCTCGTCGATCACGCCGCGAATCAGATCATCGACGAGGCCGCGGGACGGGTTGCCGCTCGCGGCGTGCGATCCATGGTCCTGAAGGCCGACGTGACGGATTTTGACGCCGCCGGACTCACCCTCGACAAGGTCGCCGAAGAACTGGGCGCGTTGGACATCCTTGTCTGCTGCGCGGGAATCACGCGCGATGCGGTCTCGTGGAAGATGACCGAGGACGAGTTCGACTCAGTGATCGATGTAAACCTCAAGGGTGTCTTCAACTACAACCGCGCTGCCGCGCTGCATTTCCGCAAGCGGGGTTGGGGCCGGATCGTGAACATCGCGTCGATCAACGGGATGCGGGGCAAGTTCGGGCAGGCGAATTACGCCGCATCCAAGGGTGGAGTGATCGCGCTGTCGAAGAGCATGGCGCGCGAACTCGGAAAGTCATCGGTGACCGTGAATTGCGTGGCACCGGGTCTGGTGATGACGGAAATGGCCGCGGACATTCCGGCTGAATTTCTGGACACAGCAAGAAGCGAGACCGTGACCGGCCGCCTTGCCGAGACGGAGGACGTCGCGAAGGTCGTGACCTTCCTGTGTTCCGAAGCGGCACGGCATGTCACGGGCGAAGTTATTCGCGTGGACGGCGGGCAATACATCTAAGGGATGAAAGAAGGATCGACCATGAACGACAAGTCGGCACTCGTGCATTACGAAGTCCGTGATGACGTGGGTTATCTCAAGTTGACAGCCCCCGTCCTGAACGTGCTCAGCGGTCAGATGATGGAGGACATAGCGGCAATACTGGAAGAGGCCACGAACGATGAATCCCTCAAGGCGTTTGCCGTCACCGCCGAAGGCAAGGCCTTCTCCGCCGGCGCAGATGTCGGGGAGCACCAGCCTGAACAGGCCCCGGCCATGATCGCCGCCTTCTCGACGATGTTCCGGTGCTTCGGCCAGCTCGAGATCCCGGTCGTGATGGCTGTGGACGGGGCCGCGCTTGGTGCCGGGTTCGAGCTGGTGATGATGGCCGATGTGCTGCTGGCAACTGAACGCGCCAAGTTTGGCCAGCCAGAAATCCGCCTCGGGTTCTTCGCTCCGGTGGGCGTGGCCTGGTTACCACGTCTCGTCGGACACGCCCGCGCGCTCGAGATCACATGCTCCGGGCGAAGCTATGACGCCCAGACTGCTCACGAGTGGGGACTGGTCTCCCGCGTCGTCCCCTGTGAGCAACTCGAAGCCGCGTTGGAAGAAACCCTGGCGGATTTTCGCAAGGCCAGCCCGCTGGTCATGCGCATGAACGTCCGGATGATCAAGCGCCTTGAGGGCAAGTCCTTCGAGGAGGCCCGCCTGGAGGCAGAACGCGTGTTTCTCGAAGAGCTGATGAAAACCCGAGATGTGAAGGAAGGCATCGCTTCCTTCTTCGAGAAGCGCAAACCGGAATGGCAGAACCGTTGAGTCCGAAGCCTCAGTAGAGGAGCAGAGCATGAAGATCCTGGTAGTCGGTGCCGGTGCGCTCGGTGGCATGGTTGGCGCGCACCTTACTGAATCCGGGGAAGACACGACGATTATCGAGATCAATCCCGCACGGGCCCGCTTGATCTCCGATACTGGTCTCTTCCTCACGGAAGGGCGCAAGGAGCGCAACATTCCCATGCAGGTCGTGACTTCGGTCGAGGGCCTTCCGGTCATGGACCTGATCTTTGTCTCGGTAAAGAGCTACCAGACCGAATCGGCGGTGCGCGGGCTGTTGCCGGTAGTGGGCGCGCACACGAAGATGCTCTCCCTGCAGAACGGAATTGGCAACACGGCCACGATGGCCGAACTCATAGGTCCGGAAAAAGTTCTCTGTGGCATTACCTATCACAGCATTCAACACGTCGGCCCCAATCGTCTGCGTTTTCGCAGGGGCATCAAGCCGATCCAGATCGCGCCCTACGACGGCAACATCACGCCGGAGATCCGGGCAATCGGCGACATGTTCCAGCGCTCGGGCCTCGACACCGAGGTCGCGGAGAACGTTGACGAGGCCACCTGGCAGAAACTCCTGCACAATGCAGTCGTCAATCCGGTTTCGGCCGTCACCGGACTTACTTGTCGCGAGCTCCTGAACGATGAGGACATGATGGCCTTCATGGGCGGCCTCTGCGCGGAGATCATCGCAGTGATGCGGGCCCGTGGAATCCCGATCGTCGACGAGGAAGATCCGTTTCGGCCGGTCATTGGTTCGCTGACCGCTCTCGACAAGAACCGGCCCTCGATGTGGCAGGATCTCGCCCGCGGCACGCGAACGGAGATCGACGCGATCAATGGAGCAATCGTCGTCGAGGCCGAGCGACTCGGTCTGGATGCGCCCCACAACCGCGCTCTCATGCAGTTCATCCACTCGCGCGAGCGCCAGAAAATCACGCGTCGCCGCGAGATCTCACAGAGCGTCGAGCAATCGAAGAAGGCCAGCACACCTTCGGTCTCTGCCAGGGCCACGGCCATGGCAGAGGGCGGGGGCATGCCGGCGGGTCGGGTGCCCCTGCGCACGGCGGGCAAGCTCAAGGAGATCGTGCGCGGGTACTTCCAGGACCTCGAAGCCGCAAACCGCGATCCCGACCGGCTGGTCGCCTGCTGTTCGGGGATGGGTCCCGTCGAACTGGTCCGTGCCTTCGGGATGACGCCGTACTTTCCGGAGAACCACGCCGCGCTGATCGGCGCCAGCCGTACCAGCAATTCGTATATCCCGCGTGCGATGGCCGAAGGATTCTCGCAGTCGATCCACTCGGGGATGGCCTGCGACGTGGGCGCGATGCTGGCCGGCGACAGCCCGCTGGTGTCGGCCTACGGGATCGCGGGACCACCGACACCCGACCTCGTGATCTACAGCACCAATAGCGGGCACAACCTCATCGAATGGTTCGACTACTACGGGTCGCGCTTCGACATCCCTGTATTCGGCTTGCACCCGCCGGCCGTGCTGGGCGACATCGATCGCGTCGACATCGACGCGGCCACCCAGCAGATGCTGCGGATGGCCGGTCGCCTTGAGGGCGTTACCGGGACGAGCCTGGACATGGACCGGCTGGGAGAGGTTGTCCGCAACTCCGCTCGCGCCGCCACCCTGTGGGAAGAAATTCTCGAACTCGCGTGCTCGGTGCCCTCACCGCTGACGGTCTTCGACCTGCTCATCCACTTCGCGCCGATGGTGCTGATGCGCGGTACTCCCGAGGACGTCGAGTACTACCGAATCCTGAAAGAAGAGGTCGAAGAACGTGTGGCCGTGAAGCAGGCTGCGGTACCGGGTGAACGTTTCCGTTTTTACTGGGAGGGCCCGCCGATCTGGAGCGCCTTACGCTCTCTCTCGGAGCTCTTCCTCGAGCGGAAGGTCGCGGTTGTGGCGTCGAGTTTCTTCACGAACTTCTCGCTGGCCGGCCTCGACCCGACCAACCCGATCGAGAGCATGGCAACGGCCTACATGATGGTGCTCCCGAACCGCTCCGCATCGTACAAGCGCAACACGCTGGTTACGGAATTCGAGAGCTACGGCGTCGATGCGGTGGTCTACCACGAAGGTCGCACCTCGCCCCAGTACAGCAACGTGCGCCAGGGTCTGGAAGTCCAGATGAGCCGGCGCACGGGGCTTCCCTCGTTGGTCATCGAGGCGGACAGCCACGACATGCGCCTGGTCTCCATTTCCCGCCTGGAAAAACAGCTTGGCGAGTTCATCGAGAGCCAGGCCATTTCCCAAAGTGAGACTTCATGAATGCTTCACCAGATGGCAGCCCGGTCACTGGCACAGTCACGGGCCCGGTACTCGGCATGGATGTCGGATCGGAGTGCGTGAAGGCAGTGATCCTCGGGCCTGACCAGGGCATCCTGGCCAGGACGAGCACGCCGACATGCGGTTACTTCGAGACATGCATCGAGGAGGCCACCAAGGCGGTCATCGAAGAATCAAAGATCGCAACCGATGATCTCGCGGCCGTGGTCGCAACCGGATTCGGGGCGCGCTGCGTGACCAATGCGACATCGGAGGTCTCCAGCAGCATGGCGCACGCAATCGGCGCGCACCTGCACAACCCGCACGAGATGACCATCATCGACATCGGCGGGCAGGAAATCCGCGCCATATCGGTTGCCGCCGACGGAACACGCCTCGCTGCGCGCGGCGGCCGCAAGTGTATCTCCGGGATCGGCTCGTTCCTGATGTTCGCCGCCAGACACCTCGACGTGCACCCTACCCGTATGCAGGAACTCGCAGCCGAGTCCGACACACCGGCCACAGTTTCCAGTTTCTGCTCCGTGTTTTCTTCCAACGAGTTGCTCGAACACCTGCGCGACGGAAGTTCACGCGAGGACGTGGCGTTGGGCTGCATGCAAGCCATCGCTGAGCGGATCCTCGAACTTGGCGTACAGGGCCCGTCGGTCGTGATCACCGGTGGAGTCCCGGAGTACTTTCCGGGCGTGCTCAAGCAGTTCGAGCAGCTGTCTTCGATCGAGGTCACGGTTTCGCCTGACCCCATCTATACCGGCGCGCATGGTGCCGCCCTCACCGCGTTTTCGACAATCGGGAAGGACGAGGAATGAACGACTCCAGGACGATGACTGCGTGGCTGATGACCGCGCCGAACGAACCCTTCGAGAAGAGAGATCTGCCGCTGGACAGCCCGGTCGCGGGTGAGCTGACGGTCCAGATCGCGGGCTGTGGTGTATGCCACACGGACCTCTCCTTCCTGTACCACGGGGTGCAGACACGGGCGCCGTTGCCCCTGGTGCTCGGTCACGAGATTTCCGGCGTCGTCAGCGAAGTTGGTGAAGGGGTTGACCAGGATCTCGTCGGCAAGCCGGTCGTGGTACCGGCGGTGCTGTCCTGTGGTGAGTGTGAACTCTGCCGGGCCGGTGAGCGGCGTATCTGCCGTAGCCAGGTAATGCCCGGCAACGACCGGCACGGTGGGTTCGCGACGCATGTAAACGTGCCCGCACGCTATGTCTGTCCGGTCAGTGACCAGGTCCTGGCGAGGACGGAACTGTGGGAGCTGGCCATCGTGTCGGATGCCGTGACCACGCCGTTCCAGGCGGTCAAGAGATCCGGCCTCGCCGAAGGTGAACTCGCCGTGTTCATCGGGGCGGGTGGTATCGGCATCCACGGAGTGCAGATCGCCGCGGCCACCGGGGCGAAGGTGATCGCCCTGGATATTGATGATGCCAAGCTCGCTACCGCGAAATCCGCCGGAGCTGCCGCCGTGATCAACGTGTGCGACATGTCCCCGAGAGACGTAAAGAAAGCCGTCAAGGCAGAGGTCGGGGCCCTTGGAGCCCCGAAGATGCTCTGGAAGATCTTCGAGACATCGGGGACGAAGCCGGGACAGGAAAATGCGGTGGCGTTGCTCGGGTTCGGATCCACGCTCGCGGTGGTCGGCTTTACGATGGACAAGATCGAGATGCGTTTGAGCAACTTCATGGCCTTCGACGCACAGGCCTTCGGGACCTGGGGCTGCGACCCCGCGCTCTACCCGGAAGTTCTCGAGTGGGTTGCTGACGGGAAGATTGAAGTCGGCGTTTACGCCGAGAAAAGGCCCCTCGACGAGATCAACGAGGTCTTCGCCGCGGCGCACCGTGGGGAGTTGCAGAGGCGAGTGGTGCTGGTCCCCTGACCATACGATCTCAGCCGCGGATGGGCCGACGATCCACGATGGCCACAGCAAAAAAAGTCACCAGGCTCACGATCCAGGTGAAGTAGATCGGGTGCGGGAGGAAGCGCCATGATGGCGGAGCGATCTGCCAGGCCACGAGTGCGATCATCGTCGTGGCCAGCGTCCACGATGCCGAGCCGCGTCGGCACATCGCTGGCCAGAACAACGTCATCAACACGATCAGCGTGTAGGCGGTCGAGAGCGTCAGGCCGACGAGCAGCATCTTGAGGATGCCGGTGATCTGCATGGCCAGCGCGAAGGTCAGGACGCTCAAGACCGCGATCGTGATCCGGCCCACGAGTTGTTCGCGTCGTGGGTCCAGGTCGGGCGCGATGAAGCGCTTGATGATGTCACCGCAGACCAGTGTCGCGCTACCTATCAGCAGGGCGGAGGCGGTGCTCACGTCGGCCGCCCACAGACCGGCCAGGATCAGCCCCGCAGCCAGGGGTGGCAGTCCAAGGACGACCCTCGGCAGCGCCTCCGTGGGAACGATGTCCGGGTAGAGAATCGCCGCTGCCAACCCGAGTATGGCGGACATGAAGCCCACCGGCAGGATCAGGAGTCCGCCCCACAGATAGGCCTTTGCCGAGCTGTTGGCGTCCCGCGTGGCGAACCCGACCTGGATCACGGACTGCGTTGAATGCACGGTGGTGATCATGACGAGGAACCATGCGGCGATCAGGCCGGGGCCGATGGCCCAGAGGTCGAAGCCGGGGTGTTCTGAGGGGAGGCGGGCTGTCAGCTGCGACCAACCACCGATGTCGGATACGACCAGCACCGCGCCCAATGTGATCCCGACGTAGATCACAGCAACGTTGATTACATTCGTGATTCCCGCTGCCCAGAAGCCGCCGATCAGGGCGATGCTCACGAAGACGACCGCGGTGACCAGCATGCCCGAGGCGAGACTGAACAGGTCGGGAAGGAGCGAGGCCAGGATCGCCCCGCCGGCGACGTACTGCAGAGACGTGATCACGATCTGGATGACCAGTTGTCCGATGACCCCGATCACGCGGCCGGAAGTGGAATAGTGGCGCTCGAAGAGTTCGGGCAACGTGGTCACATCGAGGTCGCGGTAGCGTCGGGCCGCGAACAGTCCCATGACGAAAGCGCCAGCGGCCCAGGCGGCGTTGTACCAGCCGGCGGAAATACCGACGCTGTAGGCGCGTTCGGCAACGCCGATCGTGGAGGCGCCGCCCACGGCGAGCCCGGCCAGCAGCGCGGCTGCCACACCGGGCGGCAGATTGCGACCGGCGAGCAGGTAACCGACGAGCCCGCCCGATGACCGGTCGGTCAGGCGTCGGGCCCAGATGGTCGCGCAGAAGAGGCCCACGATGTAGATGACGACGACCGCGAGCGGGATCCAGTGCATCAGGCCGGTCTGTCCTGGCGGACCCGGATGCGTACGTCGACCGCGGTGGCGCCATCAGGACGGGCGAAGACCGGATTGAGGTCCATCTCGACGATCGAGGGGTGATCGGCCACCAGGCGAGAGACGCGCAGGAGCATCTCCTCGACCGCGGCCAGGTCGATTCCGGTCTCACCACGGGTTCCCTCGAGCAGGGAGAAGCCCTTGATCTCGCGCATCATTTCGCGCGCCTCAGGAATCGAAAGCGGCGCCACGGAGAAGGCCACGTCTTTCATCACTTCGACGAAAATCCCGCCCAGGCCGAACATGACCAGGCTTCCGAGGCCCGGCGCCTCGCTGGCGCCGATGATCAGCTCCTTGCCTGCGGGCGCCTGTTCCTGGACCACGAAGCCCGCATCGACGGCGCTGAACTTCTTCTGCATTGCGGCGAAGGCGGAGCTGAGTTCATCCAGGTCTGCCAGACCCAGCACAACGCCGCCCTCGTCCGACTTGTGGACGACTTCGGCGGAGTCAACCTTGAGCACACAGGGGAAGCCGACCACAGCGGAGGCGTCCGCGAGATCGGCCTCGCCGCCTGCGGCCGCGATTCGTGGAACCGGGATGCGATAGGCCTCGAGCAAAGCAAATGCGTCGACCTGCGACAGGTAGGTGTCCATTCCCTTGTAACGGGCGAGGAGTTTGTCCGCGGCCGCGCGGTCTGTCTCGAGTTCCGGGGCTGCTGATTCTTCCCTGTCGCGCAGGACCGCGTAGCGGTGCATCGCGCCAAGCGAACGCACGCCATCCTCGGGGAATTCGTAGACCGGTACCCCGGCCGCACGGATGCGGTCGATCAGCGCTCCCCATCTGGCGATCGTCTCGACAACCACGACCACTGGCTTGGTCGAGGAAGCGGCGGCTTCCTCGATCCGTGTCGCGATGGCGTCGAGATCGACGAAGGGCGCGGTGACGAAGAAGACCATGACCATGTCGGTCTCGGTCTCCTTGAGCAGGGTGTCCATGGCGGCGAAGTAATGATCCGGGCCTGCCGTGGCCACGACGTCGACGGGGTTTCCCGTGCTGGCCTCGGCGTAGAGATCCCGCGTGAGTCGTTCCTTGCCGGTATCAGACCAGGTGGCGAGTTCCAGGCCCTCGCTGATCGCCGTATCGACAGCCTGGATCCCTGGCCCGCCGGTGTTGGTGATCAGGCCGATCCGCTTTCCCCTGGGGGCGTCCTGTGTGGAGAGCGCGATCGCAGCCTTGATCATCTGGTCGGAGTCCGTGAACTCGACCACGCCGGCCTTCTTGTACATCGCGCGCGTCATCGCATTCTGGTCGATCAAGGATCCGGTATGCGACGACACCGCCACCGATCCTTCGGCCGTACGTCCGCACTTCATGGCGAGGATCGGTTTGTGCGGTGTGATCTTCGACGCGGCCTCCAGGAATGCTGCCGGGTCCTTGAACGATTCCGTCTGCATCATGATCACGCGCGTGCCTTCGTCCTGTCCGAAGTACTCGAGCATCTCGGGCATCGTGAGGTCGCATTCGTTTCCGTAGGAACAGTAGAGCCGATGACCGATGCCCACGTTGTGCAGGTGGAGCTTGAGCAGTTCGCCCATGCCACCCCCCTGCGCGATGATCGATATATTGCCCGGCTTCATGGGCACGAATGTGAAGTTGGCATAGGCGGAGATTTCCGGATCGGAGTTCTGTATACCCTGGCAGTTGGGCCCATAGATCCGCATGCCGTGCTTGTGAGCGATCTCGACCATTTTTTGTTCGCGGGCCAGGCCTTCCTCGCCGACTTCCTTGAAGCCTGCACTGTGCACGATTGCGAACTTCAC
>Ga0164313_10005045_pt1 | contig 11701 bp, 10 predicted proteins | sample GuaBasSedimGuay4_FD_113735 | JGI IMG/M metagenome (GOLD analysis project Ga0164313, IMG submission 113735) | Subseafloor sediment microbial communities from Guaymas Basin, Gulf of California, Mexico - Guay4, Core 4569-4, 0-3 cm | ecosystem: Environmental > Aquatic > Marine > Hydrothermal vents...
ATTTCACCACGGCGCTCATTGGACATCACTACGGTTGTTACGGGCTTTCGGCCAGGGGGCAGTTCATCAATAACAGAGACATCCATGCCGGCGTATGCTGTCATGGCCAGTGTTCGGGGAATGGGGGTGGCCGTCATGATCAACTGGTGCGCCTGCTGATCACCTGTGCCACCTTTTTCCAGCAAATTCATACGCTGGTCAACGCCAAAACGGTGTTGCTCGTCGACGATCACCAGGCCGAGGCGACTGAACTCCACCCCTTTCTGCATCAATGCATGGGTTCCGATAACGACCTCGGCACCACTATTTATTCTTTGCAGGGCCTCGCTTCGCTTCTTGCCGGTGACTTTTCCACTCAGCCAGACAGGGCTGATACCCATTGGCTTCAGCCATTCGCTGAATACCCGGAAATGTTGCTCTGCCAGCAGTTCTGTCGGAGCGGTAATGGCGGTCTGGTAACCGTTGTCCGATGCTCTCAATGTCGCCAATGCAGCGATCACCGTTTTGCCCGAACCCACATCGCCATGAACCAGCCGTAACATTGGTTTGCTATTTTCCAGGTCGCCCTGGATTTCCCTCGCCACCCGTTTTTGGGCCCCGGTCAGTTCAAATGGCAAACGTTGCAAAAAAACAAGTTCAGCCGCAGAACCGGGTGACATCATGGGTGCTGTTCTTGCACGCTGTAAGCGGTGCAGTTTCTGCATGCTCAGGTTGTGTGCCAGCAACTCTTCAAGGGCAAGGCGTTTTTGGGTGGGGTGGTCACGCAATATCAGGGCCGACACGTCGGCATCGGGTGGTGGGCGATGGATATAGTCCAGGGCATCGGCCAATGGCAGCAAGTTAAGTTGACCCAACAGGGTTTCGGGTAGTAATTCCTCCAGTGCCAACTCTCCCCGGCGCATCAAAACCAGTGCCTGGTCTGTCATCTTGATCCAGTTTTTCTGACCCAGACCCTCGGTTGTGGGGTAGACAGGTGTCAGGCGATCGGCGACTGGCTCATCGCCAAAACCGCTTAGCCGGGTATAAGTGGGATGTATCATTTCCAGGCCCTGGTATCCGGCCCGGACCTCTCCGAAACAACGCAATTGTGTACCACTGGACAGTTGTTGTTTCTGGTGCATTCGAAAGTGAAAAAAGCGTAGTGTTATCCGGCCGGTCCCGTCAGACAGCACCACCACCAGCATTGAGCGACGCCCACGCACGATTGCTGAGTGCTCAATATGTCCTTCGATCAATGCACGCTGGCCCGGTCTGCAGCCGCCAATGGAGTGTATACGTGTACGGTCTTCATAACGGTTTGGCAGGTGAAACAACAGGTCGCTGACCTGGCTGATGCCAAGTGCATTTATTTTATCGGCCAGTTTAGGCCCTACGCCATGCAGGTCTGTTAACAACATGGACCGTGCAGCTGTCATGTCAATGTCGGAGTTGTTCCGTCATACGGCAAGTATGGCGTCCATTTCGACTTCGGCGTCCTTGGGCAGCGCGGCCACACCGACAGCAGCGCGTGCCGGATAAGGTGCTGTGAAGTACTGCGCCATGATGGTGTTGACCTGTGGGAAATTGCCCATGTCGGTTAAATAAACCGTCAGCTTGACGATGTCATCGAGTGATCCGCCAGCAGCAGCGCAAACGGCAGAAAGATTTTCGAATACGCGGAAGATCTGGGGTTCGATCCCGCCAGAAACCATTTCCATGCTTTCCGGATCGAGAGGTATTTGTCCGGAAACAAACACCAAACCCTTATGATCGACAGCTTGAGAGTATGTGCCAATGGCTTGTGGTGCTTTATCGGTCTGTATAATATTTTTACTCATTAGAGGCTCCTTAAGCAATAATCCGGCTGACGCGGGTGACATTGCGGTTACGTCTCAGCCGTCGCATGACACGCGCCATATGGTCCCGGTCTTTAACGCTGATAGTGAATAATAAAGTGGCTATTTCAGGGTTGGCCTCGGGTTGTTCGATTTTTTCAATATTACTGCCAACCTCGCCGATGCTGGCTGAGATATTAGCTAGTACACCGGGTACATTTTTTGCCAGTATGTGCAGCGCCACTTCAAACATGCCTCGCCGAATGGATGCCCATTTCACATTCAGGCAGTGGTCGGGGTGCTTGCGCAATTCGCGTACGTTCCGGCAGCGGGTGCGATGGACCACGATACCTTTGCCGGCCGACAGATAACCCATGATATTGTCTCCCGGAACAGGATGACAGCAGGCGGCGAAGGTGACCGCGCTGCCCTCGGAACCTGCGATGATCAGTGCCTCGGTTTTGTCCCAGGACTCCAGTGTACTTACTTCCGGTGCCAGTTTTGCTGCCACGACGCTTGATAACAGGTTACCCAGAGCCAGTTCCGTCAATAACTCTTCCTGGCGTGTAAAGTTATTGTCCTTCAGGTATTGATTCATACGTTTTGCCGGTACGGCATCGACGTCCGAGCCACGTTTATTGAGTGCGGCTTCCAGTAGTCGCATCCCAAGTGCCACGGTATCCGCCTGCTCGAGGCTCTTGATGTAGTGACGTATGGCAGTTCTTGCCCTTGCGCTGCTTACAAATGCCAGCCATTCGGTGATTGGGTGTGCATTTTTATCGGTAATGACCTCGACCGTTTGCCCGTTTTCGAGCCTTGTTGATATCGGCATTTCGATTTTATCAATCAGAACCCCTGTAGTGTGGTTACCGACACCGGTATGGATGGCGTATGCAAAGTCCAGGGCAGTTGCATTGCGACGAAGGTCAATAATTTTACCCTTGGGTGTAAATACGAAAATCTGATCCGGGAACAGGTCCGACTTTGCACCGTCAAGGAATTCCATTGAATCGGTGCTGTGACGTTGCACTTCAACCAACTGCATCAACCATTCACGCGCACGCACCTGGGCTGAGCCTGATGTTGTTTCGCCACTTTTGTACTGCCAGTGTGCCGCTGCACCTTTTTCAGCAAGAACATCCATCTCCTGGGTACGAACCTGGATTTCAACGGGCAAATTGAAAGGGCTGTTCAGCACGGTGTGGAGTGACTGGTATCCATTAGATTTGGGTAATGCAATGTGATCTTTAAAACGCCCGGGTCTGGGGCGGTAAAGTCCGTGGACCGCACCAAGCGCCAGGTAGCAGTGTGGTTCAGAGTGGGTGATGATGCGAAAGGCATAGACATCGTTAACTTCTGAAAACGACAGGTCTTTGGCCAGCATTTTCCGGTAAATGCTGTACGGGGTTTTCTCTCTGCCCTTGATGTCACAGGGAATACCAGCCTCGTTCATCTTTCTTTTTAGTGCTTTGTGGATATTGGCGATGATCTCACTGCGGTCGCCGGTTACCGTGCTGATGTGTTCCGCGATGGTGCGGTGCCGCCAGGGGTAAAGGTTGGCGAAGCCGAGATCCTGTAGCTCTGATTTGGTGCTGTTCATACCCAGGCGGTCAGCGATGGGTGCGTATATATCGAGGGTCTCCCTGGCAATTCTACGGCGCGATTGGGGGTTCATTGATCCCAGTGTGCGCATGTTGTGCATTCTGTCAGCCAGCTTGATAAAAATAACCCGCAAATCCCGTGACATGGCAAGCATTAACTTGCGAAAACTCTCTGCATCCGCTTCGTGGCGGGTACGGAATTTCATTTTATCCAGCTTGGTAACCCCTTCCACAAGTTCGGCAATCTCTTCGCCAAAACGGGTCTCGATTTCCTCGCGGGTTAACGGGGTGTCTTCAATGGTGTCGTGCAGGATGGCGGCGGCTACGCTGCCGTAGTCCATACGCATATTGGCCAATATGCGTGCGACCGCAACCGGGTGCAGTATATAGGGTTCGCCTGTTTTGCGGGTTTGACCTTCGTGTGCTATCGCGCCTGTCTCGAATGCGCGGAGAATAATGGCGACCTTTTCCGGTTCCAGGTAGGTATTAAGCAGGTCCCTCAGATCAAGAACCGACTCCGGTAACGTCGTAGGGGTCGCCAGCATAATTAAACCGGATCAGGGTTGAAGGTCATCCTCTCCTGGTGACATATCAAAGACCTCGGCAGCTTCGATTTCAGCTTGCAATACATCAACACGTTCTGAATCTATCAGGCCATCAGCAATTTCGCGTAGTGCAATTACAGTGGGCTTGTCATTCTCTTCCTCAACCAGTGGCTCAGCGCCGTGGGCGATCTGGCGTGCCCGCTTGGTTGCGGTCAATACCAGTTCAAAACGGTTATCAATGTTTTCGAGGCAGTCTTCTACGGTAATGCGAGCCATTTTAATTCCTGTAGGGTGTTAGGCGGAACCGCTTATTTTAGCTTTTTCCGAGCTGCTGTGCCAGATATTGATAGTCTTTATTTACCTGGTGCGGTCGTTGATGACGGTGATCATTGATGATTGTGAGCAGTTCTTCAAGTGCTGCATTGAAGTCATCATTGACAACAAGCTGATCAAATTCAGCCCAGTGGGATATTTCCGCCCGTGCATCCCGCATTCTTCGTTGTATTACTTTTGCGCTGTCCTGCCCCCTGCCGGTGAGCCTGGCGCGCAAAGTTTCCAGGGAAGGGGGAATGATGAAAATGAGACAGCAATCAGGAAAGACGGTCTGCACCTGGCGTGCTCCCTGCCAGTCGATTTCAAGTATCACGTCGTTGTCTTTTTCGAGCTGCAATGCTACGGAATTCCGGTTGGACCCGTAAAAATGGTCAAACACCCTCGCGTGCTCCATGAACTCGCCTGCTTTCACCATTTGTTTGTATTCTGCCACGCTGACAAAATGATAGTGCTGGCCATCTATCTCACCCGGTCTCGCGGGTCGCGTGGTATGGGAAATAGACAGCACCAGGCGTGAATCGCGCTTCAGCAAGCTGTTAACCAGGCTGGTTTTTCCTGCCCCGGATGGCGCGGCAATGATAAAAAGACTGCCATTAGCCCGCATATTGATTACTCGACATTTTGAACCTGTTCACGCATTTGTTCGATGAGTACTTTCAGATCTACAGCGGCCTGGGTTGTACGTTGATCGACAGATTTTGAGCTGAGTGTATTGGACTCCCGGTTGAATTCCTGCATCAGAAAGTCCAACCGGCGGCCGACGGGTTCGGTCAGATCCAGCACCCGATACACTTCTTCGACATGTGCATCCAGCCGGTCGAGTTCTTCATCGATATCAATTTTCTGGGACAGGATCGCGATCTCCTGCTCAATCCGGCCCGGGTCGAGTGGCTGTTGCAGATCGGCAACGCGCCCAAGCATACGTTGTTTTAAAGCAGTCCGGATCTCTGGCAGCCATGACCTGATACTGGTTGTCAATTCTGCAACGCCCGCCAGTCTCTCACGTACTGCATTTGCCATTTGTTCGCCTTCGCGGCTACGACTGGAGTGCAGTTGGGTTGCGGCATCGATCAGTAACTCCATGGCTGCGGCTTGCAGGGGTTCAGGGTCCGTGTGTTTCTCTTCGATCAGTCCTGGCCACCGGAGTATCTGGTTAATATCAACCGCTTGATCGGTAGATGCCAATCGAGCCATTTCCCCATGTATGCCCAGCAGTTCCCTGGCCAGTGGCAGGTTAAGTTCCAGCCCGCTGCCGGTGGCGCCTGGCACTTCGAAGAAACGTAAGGTAGCCTCGATCTTGCCACGGCTTAAATATTGCCCTAGTGACTTTCTGACCTCCGCTTCCAGTGGTCGAAACTCTTCTGGCAGACGCAGTCCAAAATCAAGGTAACGGTGATTAACCGAGCGAATTTCCCAACTCAAGCGGCCAAAATCATACTGGCGCTCAACACGGGCAAAACCGGTCATACTTCGAATCATTGCTTTTTCCACATAGCAGGCAGTGGCACAATGTTAACCTAGGAGCTTGCGGGGTAGGAATACTTTCTACGGTGCAGACACCTGGACTAAAATACCGGTCTTCAATTATTTAAACCTATTTCTTAATAACCAGACAAAACAGGATCATCAATGAGACCCAGTGGCAGACAAGCAGACGAGTTACGTCATATCAGCATTACACGCAATTACACCTGTCACGCGGAAGGATCTGTGTTGATCGCCTGCGGCAATACCCGGGTTCTGTGCACCGCCTCGGTGGAAAGCCGGGTGCCTCCGTTTCTTCGTGGAAGCGGCGAAGGCTGGGTAACCGCAGAGTATGGCATGTTGCCAAGATCCACCGGTTCAAGAATGCGGCGGGAGGCCTCATCCGGTAAGCAGGGGGGGCGGACAATGGAAATTCAACGTCTGATAGGCAGGTCTTTGCGGGCAGTGATTGACCGGGCTGCCCTGGGTGAACATACCATCACGCTGGATTGTGATGTTTTACAGGCTGATGGTGGTACCAGGACAGCCTCGATCACCGGCGCTTATGTGGCACTGGTTGATGCCTGCAGGTGGTTACTCGCAAAAAACAAAATAAAAAAAGACCCGGTACACGGGCAGATAGCCGCAGTGTCTGTCGGGATTTTCAATAATACACCGGTGCTGGATCTTGATTACCCGGAAGACTCCCGCGCGGAGACGGATATGAATGTTGTCATGAATGATGGTGGTGGGTTTATCGAGTTGCAGGGCACTGCCGAGGGCCACGCCTTTCGCAAAGACGAACTGGATCAGATGTTGTCGCTGGCGGACAAGGGCATCAGGTCATTGATGGAGATGCAATCGGCCGCCCTTGCAGGCTGAGTTTGGTTTGATTGATACATTTATGAATCAGAAATACGTTTTGGCCAGTGGCAATCAGGGTAAATTGCGTGAGATCGAAGGCATGCTCAAACCCCTTGGGTTCCTGGTACGCCCGCAAAGTGACTGGGATGTCCCCGAGGCAGTTGAGGATGCCGGAACGTTTGTGGAGAACTCACTGATCAAGGCCCGCCAGGCGGCTGAGCATACGGGTTTGCCTTCAATAGCGGATGATTCCGGGCTGGTTGTGCCTTCTTTGAATGGTGCACCGGGTATCTATTCTGCCCGTTATGCCGGTGACGATGCCGACGACCTGGCAAATATGTCCAGACTACTGGTTGAATTAAAGGGCAAGTCGGGAGTTGATCGGCATGCTTATTTCTATTGCGCGATGGTGTTGGTCAATTCAGTTGATGATCCGGCGCCACTGATCGCAACCGGTCGCTGGTATGGCCGGATTCTCGAAGCACGACAAGGTAAAGGCGGGTTTGGTTATGACCCGCTGTTTGGCATTCCCAATCACAACGGATCAGGGTCGAGTATGTCGGCAGCTGAGCTGACGTCCGGGGAAAAAGGTCGTATCAGTCACCGGGGTCAGGCCCTGAAAGAACTGGTCAGGCAGTTGGTTGAGCGGGATGGCGGCCTTACTGAGTAATCCGCCACTGGGTTTGTATGTGCACATGCCCTGGTGTGTGCGTAAATGCCCATATTGTGATTTCAATTCACACGCAGCTCCTGAAAATCTGCCCGCTGAAGCCTATATCGAGGCCCTTGTCGCTGATCTCGAACAAGACCTGCTACTGGCCTGGGGCCGCCCGGTGGGAAGTATTTATTTTGGTGGCGGTACACCCAGCCTGTTTTCAGCTGACCATATAGCTGACTTTCTATCTGCGGTGCGGGCACGTCTGGATTTACGGCCTGATGTAGAAATCACCCTGGAAGCGAATCCCGGAACCATTGAACACGATAGTTTCCCCGCGTACGCAGAAGCCGGCATTAACAGGGTCTCCCTGGGTGTGCAGAGTTTTGACGATGGTTTGCTTAAATGCATTGGCCGTATTCACGGTCTGCATGAAATAGAACAAAGCCTGCGGTCTCTTGAATTAGCCGGAATATCCAACCTTAATATTGATCTGATGTATGCATTACCGGGTCAAAGCCTTGCCGGGTTATTACGCGACGTTGAGCAAGCGATCAATGCCGGTCCTGCACATATTTCTTTCTACCATTTAACCATCGAGCCGAACACCGCCTTTGCGGTACAAGCGCCGGAATTGCCACCGGATGATATGGCCTGGGATATGCAGCAAGCCGGACTGGAACTGTTGGAGTCTGCAGGGTATGAACAGTATGAAATTTCTGCTTTTTCCCGGCCCGGTTTGCAAAGCCGTCACAATATGAATTATTGGCGTTATGGTGATTACCTTGCAGTTGGGGCTGGGGCGCACGGAAAAATTACGCTGCCGGCTGAGAGTGAAATTTGGCGATATGCAAAACACCGTCACCCGAAACGTTACTCGAAGGGTCTGGAAAATGGAGATTGGGTCGCAGAGAAGCGCTTATTAAGTGGCGAAGAAATTGTTTTTGAGTTCTTTCTTAACCAGTCAAGGTTAAAGCAGGGCATATATATCAAGGACTTCAGCGCGCGCACCGGCCTGTTGTGGCAAGTGGTTGAACAGCGTGTTGAACAGGCTGTAGACAAGGGGTTGCTGGAGGTCTGTCAAGATCGTGTCCGGCCAACTGACCTGGGGTGGAAGTTTGTGAATGATACCCAACAAATTTTCCTGCCATAAACCAATTCAAAATGACCCTTGCATAAGCAGTCGTACGTCGTTAGACTAGCCGGCTCTTTAGGCCTATTGAACATCGGAAATTGTCATGAAAGCTGACATTCACCCAGAATACCGTGAAGTGGTTTTTCAGGATCTCTCATCAGATTTTGCAATCCTGACCCGCTCTACTGTGAAAAGTAAAGAAACCATCAAGTGGGAAGATGGCAACGAGTATCCACTGATCAAAGTGGAAGTCTCCAGTGCATCTCACCCATTTTATACCGGCAAGCACAAATTAATGGATACGGGTGGTCGTGTTGACCGCTTTAAACGCCGTTACCAGAAGTAAACCTGGTATATCAAACAAGAGGCCCGCAATGGTTATGCTGTTGCGGGCTTTTTTGTGTCTGTAAAACGGGCAAATATTCGAAAAATGTAATATAATTACGGGTCACTAAATTTAAGGAATTCTCGTTGTTCTTGTTCTAGAATATTCGTGAATTCACAAGGAGCTATCATGTCCGATCAACGCGTAACCATCACAGACGAAAGCACTGGCAAAAGCCTCGAACTGCCTGTTATTAAGGGTACAGAAGGCGAGCCAACCCTGCAGATAAAGGCTTTACCCTCAACCCTTGGGTATTTTACCTATGATCCGGGTTTTACGGCTACGGCCAGTTGCACCAGCAAAATTACATTTATCGATGGCGGAAAAGGCATTTTGCGCTACCGTGGTTACCCGATTGAGCAATTGGCTGGGAAAAGCAATTTCCTCGAAGTTGCCTTCCTGTTGTTGTACGGAGAGTTGCCTGACGCCGCCGAGTCTGAAGAATTCAAGCGTGAAATTGCTCAGCACTCGATGGTCCATGAGAAGATGAACACCTTTATATCCGGTTTTCACTATGATGCACATCCCATGGCCATGATGGCCGGGGTCGTGGGCTCTCTGGCTGCGTTTTATCATGATAAAATGGATATGGATAACCCCGAGCACCGGATGCTGGCAGCCAAACGCATGATCGCCAAAATGCCAACCCTGGCTGCTGCCTGTTACCGCCACCACATGGGTTGGCCGACTGCTTACCCGAAAAACTCGCTGGATTACACTGAGCGCTTCCTGCAGATGATGTTCTCGGTACCTGCCGAAAAATATGAAGTCAGCCCGGTTGCAGCCAAGGCTTTTGACCTGTTATTTATTCTGCATGCCGACCATGAGCAGAACGCAAGCACGTCCACGGTAAGGCTGGTGGGTTCAACGGGTGCTAACCCTTATGCCAGTGTTGCCGCAGGTATATCAGCGTTGTGGGGCCCCGCACACGGAGGCGCCAATGAAGCCGTATTGAGCATGCTTGATGATATTGGAGATGTTTCCAGGGTTGGAATGTTTATTGACAAGGCTAAAGACAAGAATGACCCGTTCCGGTTGATGGGGTTTGGCCATAGGGTTTATAAGAATTTTGACCCGCGGGCAACCCTCATCCGTAAAGCTGCGCACGAAGTTTTATCAGAACTGGGCAACGATGATCCATTGCTGGACCTTGCCATGGAACTGGAGCGTATTGCACTGGAAGACGAGTACTTCATTGAGAAGAAGCTTTACCCGAATGTCGATTTCTATTCCGGCATTATTTATCGGGCACTTGGCATTCCGGTCAGTATGTTCACCGTCATGTTTGCTATAGCAAGAACGGTTGGCTGGGTTTCCCAGTGGCTGGAACAAGAGGATACACCGACACCTATTGGCCGTCCGAGACAGGTGTACAATGGTGCGGGTGAACGAGATTACGTTCCGGTTGAATCACGCTGATAGATTAGTATCGCACTGTATAGCAGTAACGGGCACCTGTATTTGCAGGTGCCTGTCCAGCTCGCATATTTCTAGAAACCGTCGTAAGGATCCTCTTCCAAACCGGTTTCAGATTGACCTCCTTCCACAGCACTTTCCATTGGAGGAAGGTTCTCCGTATTGAAAACTTCCATTATTGCCTGGCGATTTCCAAGCCCGGCTAACAAGCCCGTTTTCGGATCAATACGAGCCTGGGTAACACCCTCGGGTATTTCAGGCACCTGGTCCGGTACGCCATCCAGGGCCACTCGCATAAAGTCTATCCAGATTGGCAATGCCGCTTTTCCACCGACCTCATAACGGCCCAACGGTTCATGAGTGTCAAACCCCACCCATACAGAAGTCACAATTTCATTGTTATAGCCTGAAAACCATGCATCACGCTGCTCGTTGGTCGTTCCGGTTTTACCTGCCAGATCATTCCGTCCCAGTGCCATGGCTTTCTTGCCGGTTCCCCGGCGGACAACGTCCATCATCATGGAGCGGACCAGGAAGGCATTTTGTTCGCTGATTACACGGGGTGCAGGTGACGAAACACCCACGACGTCTACCGGCACTGACGAGTCCTGTTCCATGACCTGGAGATCTTTTTTTCCTTCAAGCTGCAGTGGCCTGAAGCTTGGCTCTACTTTTTCCACGGTCTCAGGCTGGCCGGTGTCAGGTCCCTGTTCGTCGGTAGTACAACCGGTGCAGGCCACATGGGGGCTCGCGGCAAACAGTACGTTACCCCTGGCACCCACTATCTGAACTATGAAATAGGGGTCGATCAGGTAGCCACCATTCGCAAATACCGCATAACCCCTGGCGATGCTGATGGGCTTAAGTGATGCACTGCCAAGAGCCATGGATAAGTTGTTGGGTAGCTCAGCGGGATCGAATCCGAATGAACTGACGTATTGGCTCGCATATGGTATTCCAATTTCCCTTAGCAACCTGATGGAAACGAGGTTGCGGGAATTAACCATGGCTTCACGCAGACGTGTGGGTCCGAAAAATTGTTCACTGTAGTTTTGTGGTTTCCAGTCTCTCTCCAATTCAGCGTCACTGAAAACGATGGGGGCATCATTAACAATACTTGCAGTGGTTTTGCCTTTCGCCAATGCAGCTGAATAAATGAATGGTTTGAAACCTGAACCGGGCTGACGACGACTTTGTACAGCACGGTTAAACTTGCTGCGTGTGTAGTCATACCCGCCCACCAGTGCCTTGATCGATCCATCATGTGGGCTCAACGAAACCAGTAAAGCCTCGGTTTCAGGGATCTGTGCCAATTCGCGCTTGCCTTCATCACGCAGGCGGGTGCGGATAATGTCGCCGGCCTTGAGCACTTCTCCTACGCTTTCAGGTTCGAAACCGATACGTTCGCGGCTGATAAATTTTTTCGCCCAAAGCATGTCATCAATCGTGAGCGCAAGGGTCTGACCATCGGCCTGATAGATCAGGGCGA
>Ga0164313_10005046_pt1 | contig 11700 bp, 11 predicted proteins | sample GuaBasSedimGuay4_FD_113735 | JGI IMG/M metagenome (GOLD analysis project Ga0164313, IMG submission 113735) | Subseafloor sediment microbial communities from Guaymas Basin, Gulf of California, Mexico - Guay4, Core 4569-4, 0-3 cm | ecosystem: Environmental > Aquatic > Marine > Hydrothermal vents...
TAGCTAAACATAATGTGCCTGAAATGTATATCAATATGTTTGCTGCTTTTGCTATAGCTTTTAGTGAAAAAGCTATGGATGTGTCGAGTAACGATTTAACAGAACTACTAGGAAGAAAACCAACAGATGTTAAAACTTTTTTAACAGGAATATTTTCAACAACTAACAATTAAATAACCATGGAATTAAGTAAAAAAAGAAAAATTACAGGATGGGTAATAGCAGGGCTAATCACAGCTTTACTATTATTTAGTGCAATGGGTAAATTTAGTATGGCTGAAATGGCAGAAAACTTTGCAATATGGGGGTTAGGTGATTGGATCACTATTATTGCAATTGGAGAAATTATTTCTGCACTTCTTTTCTTATTTCCCAAAACAAACATTTTCGGAGCATTTTTATTGAGTGCTCACATGGGAGGTGCTATTGTTACACATATGAGTCATGGAGAACCTTTTATGGTTCAGTCCTTTATTTTGATATTAGTATGGATAACGGCATTTGTACGTAATCCTGCTCTTCTGGATAGTTTTAAAGGTTAATTTTAGTACCATTTTCAATGAATAAAATCAAAAATATTTCCATAATTGGTGCCAACGGGAGAACTGGAATTGAAATAGTAAAACAGGCCTTGGATAGAGGGATTGCTGTAAAAGCATTAGTTAGGGATAAGCAAAAGATTCAGATTTCTAATTCACTTCTTGAAATCATTGAAGGTACACCCACCAATCTTGAGGATGTAACTAAGGCTATTTCGGGAGTAGATGCCGTTTTTATTGCATTAAATATTAGCAGAAAATCAGATTTTCCATGGTCCAAGGTGGTTACACCAACGACCTTATTTAGCGCTAGTATGGAGAATATTGTCTTGGCAATGAAGGAGAATGGAGTACAAAGGGTAATAACCGTTTCTGCATGGGGTGTCGGAGATAGTTATAAAGAAGTAAATTGGATATTCCGGTTTCTTATTAACAAAACTAATGTTGGCACAGCCTATATGGGTCATGAGGATCAAGAACAAATATTAATAAACAGTGAATTAGAATGGACAGCGGTAAGGCCGGTAGGTTTGACTAGCGACGGAAATTCCAAGCCGACTCGTGTAAGCATTAATCGTAATAAAAAACTCAAAATGTCGATTAGCAGAAAGGATGTTGCCCGGTTTATGCTTGATATTATGGAAAATGAGGTGTATTATCGTACTTCACCGTCCATATCAAATGAATGACAAATGAGCTCTGAAGATGAAATAATACTTGATTTTCTATCCGTTATACGAAACTGCTTTCTAAATTCAAAAGTTAATTATGAATCGTTCAAAATTTGTTAAACTATCAAGTATGGGAATTTTAGGATTAGGTACATTTGGTTTGTCCGGAATGGAAAAAGCATTAGAAGAAACAAAGCCTACAGGCCAAAAACTACCCGTTTTATTTACATCTCATGGAAGTCCGATGGATATTCCTGTTCCTCATTATGGAAATCCTTTTAATACTTACCTTGGCGATTTAGGTCAGAAAATTAGAAAGAAATATTCCGTTAACGCCATTTTAGTTATTTCTGCACACTGGTGTACAGAAGGAAGTTTTGTCAATATCTCTACTTCGCCAAAAACTATTTACGATTATTATGGTTTTCCTGACAACTACTATACGATTAAATATCCTGCATCCGGACACCCGGCAATTGCCAAACAGATAGCTGATTGTATAATGGAAATAAAAACAACCACGGAATGGGGATTAGACCATGGAAATTGGCCAATGCTTATGCATCTCTTTCCTAATGCTGATGTTCCTGTATTTCAGTTGAGCATAGATTATTACAAACCTGCTCAATATCACTATGATTTAGCGATACAATTAAAAAAATACAGAGAACAAGGAGTGCTAATTATTGGAAGCGGGGCTTTGGTTCATAATTTAAAATTGGCCATGGCCAAAATGCAGGCAGGTATTACAGAAATATATGGCTGGGAAGCAGAATTTGATGATTGGATTAAAACAAAAATTGATGATAGGGATATGAAAGCTCTAATTGATTATAAAAAGAATAAATTAGGCGAATTGGCGGCCCCTACTCCGGATCATTACGTTCCTGTTATTTATTCAATGGCATTAGTTGATGACAAGGATGAAATCAGACATACTTATACCGATATGCTTCCAGGATTTAGTAACAGAAGTTTTATTATTGAGGCGTTAAATTAAAACTTAAAAAAATGAAAATTGAAGATGAAATAAAGGGAAGATTTCGAAACGAATACCATAAAGGATTGATAAACATAGTCTATACAGAGAAACAACTAAGCTTTCAATTTTTACAATTTATTAAAAAACACGGATTAAGCGAATCTCAATATAATGTATTAAAAATTATTCGTGGGGCTAACGCTAAGACAACTATATCCATTGGGTATATTAAAGAACGTATGCTTGACAAAAGTTCAGATGTTAGTAGAGTTGTTGATCGGCTTTACCACAAGAAATATGTTGACAGGCGGGAAAACTCAACTGACCGCAGACAAAAAGAAATTTCAATATCAAAAATAGGATTGACTTTACTAGCTGAAATGGATGAATGCGAAAAAAAAGTTGATTTATTATTAAAAAATCTCTCATTGGGTGAAGTAAAAAAACTGAACATATTATTAGATAAAATACGAGGATAGATTATAATTCTTGAATGTTCTGTAATATCTAAAAAAAGATTATAGCATAAACCCATATCTTAAAAATGAATATTTAATTTTTAAGTCTTTCATTTTAATTTGTCGTATTGTTAACAGCTCTTTGCGTAACTTGAATAACAAATTTCTGATTTTTTTTACAAACTAAATTCCAATCCATTAATTGTAACTTGGACTATTTTTTGACTATTTTATTTTCGATAAATACTATTTAATTGTTTGTTAGAATAATAAAAGGTTAATAAAAATACCTTCTAGGCAGATAATCACAGGTTTAAAAGTTAATTTGTCTCGTATATCACAAAATTAAAGACAAAAAATTAGACAATTTAAATCTAGCAAACCCAATGTTTATAAAGGTTGTCTTGTTTGTCTCAAATGTCTTGTATTTTTTAGAACAGAGAGAATACATTTTTTACCAATTTGCATTTGTAATTGATATGTCTGCTATTTGTTGGGGTTTTCTTAAATATGATGTTGTTATTGATAAGTCGGAATGCCTTGCCTGATTCATTACGGATACCGGAGAAATTCCACTATCTAAAGCAAGTGTAATTCCACTATCTTTTAATGAGTATAAGGGGTTTTTAGTATACCCTTTTTTTACAATATATCTGATCCAACGATCATAATACATTTTACCATTTGCTTGTATTTTTCCCGGTTTACAATAATTGCGAGAAAACAAATAGTCCTGTTTATTTACCTTTGCTATATGTGAGGTAATTGGTTTTATCAATCTCGCTGGAATAGTAACATAACCAGATGATTTTTTAGAGGTTTCTGGACTTAAATAGATTAAATTATCTTCTATTAAAATATCTTTAACCTTTAATTTAGAAAGTTCGGCAGGGCGGACATAACAATAGAAAAGAATTTTACATAGTAATGAATACTCTTTTTCTACTTGATCAAGCTCATTAAATATTTCTTCAATTTCGACTTTTTCAATTACACCTCTCTTTTTTTTAGCCTTTTTTTTGTTTGAAAACATATCTAAAGGATTGTTTTTTATATACCCTTTTCTTAACATGTATTTTGATAATAATCTTAATCCTACCAAATAATTATTGTAAGTTGTTGTGCTATTTTTACGTTCAATATATATGTAATCTAAAAATTCACTCACTAGTGGTGATTTAAAATTGAGCACATACTCATTTGAATACCCCTTTATTTTTATCCACGAAATCAAGTTTCTCATATATGATGAATACGATCTAAAAGTATCTTTCCTTATTTCTCCCGATTTATAATCACGTTCAAGATAGTTTAGATATTCATTTGTTACATCAAGAAGTAATGTCAATGATTTAGGAGATTCATCTGTAATAATTGGATTCCATCCTTTTTCTAGATTTGAATTAATCAAGGCAATCATTCTTTTTGCCATTATTCTACGTTCAACTACACGCTTGTGTTTTGGAACTCTTTTTCGTTGTCGAACTAATTTTCGTTTTATTGGATCAATAACATAAAAAACGATAATCCACTCCTTATTTTCATGAAGCTCAGCAGGAATATAATTTAAAAGTGGTCTAAAAAAGTTGTTGGATTGAATTTCTGACTTTTGCATTTTTTTTACTTCATAAAGCGAAAACCCACCCATGAAGTAAAAAAAACGTAATTTCCGTGACACAAATATGACACAGTATTTTATTTAAAATCCTTGTATCCCTTTAAGAATAAGGGATACAGAGATATTTGTGGAGATGGAGGGACTCGAACCCTCGTCCAAACAAGCAACCAAAGTATTTTCTACATGCTTAGTTTTTATTTTATTTTTGACCTAAAGCCGACTAAAAACGACCTACTTTAAGCTTAGTTCCTTTAATTTCAAAAAACAACCGAAACATTTGTTCATCTAGGTTTACTTTTACGATGCCTCAAAAAAGAACGCCGTTAACCAAGGCTTTCAAGAGACATTCAGCTTTCCGCCCTTGGCGGACTAGGCTAATCCTACTATAAATTCAGATTATGCAGCTAAAGCGTAGTTATTCTCGCCGTTTAAAAAAGTGAAATCGATTTTTACGAGTGCTATTTCATTGCTCGACATGCTTATACTTTAACTGATCTCGCTGTCAAAACCAGTCATCCCCTTAATGAAATAGATAAACTTTGTTTATCGTTATTGAATTAATCCCTAACACGTCTGCCGACAGGCATGCTTGTTTCGGGAACTCATCAAAAAATTCATTGCATTCTTTCTTTTCAAAGAATAGTATAAAATTTAAAATATTTTCAATGAACTTCAAAAGTGCAAATGTATAAAATTCAATTCTAATACTTGTGCATTTATATAAATCCAAATATCTTAGCGCAAAAGCTGTTCCATTTTTTGTTTGTATGAAAAATTGTCAGCTAAAAAGAATATTAAAAATTTAGATTAATGAAGTTTGGAATCATAAAAGAAAGAAAAAATCCTCCCGATAAAAGAGTTGTATTGCCTCCTGAGGCCTGTAATTTGCTTTTAAAAAAGTATGAGAATATTGAGATTAAAGTAGAAAGTTCTGATGTCCGAACTTTTAGAGATAAAGAATATGTGGAAGCCGGAGTAGAGGTAACTTCAGATATTTCTAATTGTGATGTTATGCTGGGAGTAAAAGAAGTGCCTATGGAAGAACTCATTCCAAATAAAAAGTATTTCTTTTTTTCGCATACGATCAAAAAACAAAGCTATAACAGAGAGTTGTTGCGCGCAATATTGGATAAAAATATTGAGTTGTATGACCATGAAGAAATTGCAAATTCCAGTGGTATTCGTCTTGTTGCCTTTGGACGATATGCGGGTATTGTAGGTGCTTACAGCACACTGAGAACCTATGGATTAAAAATGGAATTATTTACGTTACCTGCTGCTGAACATTTGCGTGATCAGGCAGAATTAGTAACAGAACTTAGAAAAATTTCTTTGCCAAATATAAAAATAGCTATCACGGGAACCGGTAGAGTAAGCAATGGGGTAAAGGAAATTTTAGATACCATAGATATAAAACAAGTGTCACCAAATGAATACTTAAATAAAACCTTTGAAACACCGGTTTATACGCAGTTGGATGTTCTTAGTTATAACAAAAGAAAGGATGGAAGGCGAATAAATGAACAGGATTTTTTTGACAACGCTACAGCCTATCAAAGTGATTTTATACGCTTTGCCAAGGTGTCGGATGTGTATATAGCAAGCCATTATTATGGTGAAGGAGCCCCATTTATATTTACCAGAAAGGATGCCAAACATCCTGATTTTAAAATTATAGTTATAGGCGATATTAGCTGTGATATTGACGGGCCTGTAGCAAGTACACTCAGATCTTCCACTATCGCCGATCCTAATTATGGATATGATCCCATTGCAGAAAAGGAAGTAGATTTTTTAAACTCTGAAGCCATTGCTGTAATGGCAGTTGATAATTTGCCAGCTGAATTGCCTCGGGATGCTTCGGTGGGGTTTGCTAAAAATTTTGTGGAGCATGTTATTCCTGCATTTTTCGATGGTGATAAAGATGGTATTTTAGAAAGAGCAAGAATGACAAAAAATGGCAAATTAACCCATAGATTTGCATATCTTCAGGACTATGTCGACGGGAAAGAATAAATAGGGTAATAGCAAATTCAAAACCCAAATTCCCATCTATGGTGATCTGCGGCCTCTGCGAGTATTATTTTTATGCTGATTTTACAGATAATTGTTCATAATAACCATAGAACCGTATATTTTGCGAGAAAATATATGTTATTTTAAATTTTAGACAATCAACAATTTAATATCACAAACTTACAAGCAAATGCAACCTGATTCTAAATTTTTATTGCAATTGGCCAATTCTAAAATGCCCTTTGGTAAATATAAAGGTGTGTTTTTGATCGATCTGCCGGAACATTATTTGGTTTGGTACCGAAACAAAGGTTTCCCAAATGGAAAATTAGGACAATTAATGGAATCAGCTTTCGAAATAAGAAGAAATGGTTTAGAGGATCTTGTTAAAGAATTTAGAATGATGTAATTATTCCATTTTCACTCTTTTCAATAAATAAATCCCGAACGTAATTTGGAATAAACCAAACCCAATACCTAAAAAGAGCAAGCTATAGTTATTGACGAAATAGGAAGTAAGTCCCAGAATTATTTGAGCAGTGGCAAAAATAAAAAGATTAGTTTTTAGGAATCTATTCAGATTTAACAGAAAAATTCCATAACAGATAAGTCCTGTCGAAGCAATTAAATGGTAATATCCCTTATTAGCCACTAAAAATAAAATGACTCCTCCAAGAATTAAGGGAATATAAAAATTGAGCTTTTCTTTATTAGAAAATTTCAATGTATTTTTTCTTTTAATAATATAAACAGTAAGAAGAGAAATTACTAAAATTATAGCCGCCAGCACCATCATCATCATCTCGAATATATTTATCGGTAGCATATTCAATCCTTCCTCGGCAAATTTATAGCTATAGATCATTTTATATGCTATAAAAATTCCAACTAAGGCATAAAAACCTGTGAGGATTCCAATCCAACTTTTAAAATTCAATTTTTCTCTTTTATTAATTATGTTAATAAAATTAATTATTTTTTTACAATTAATAAGAATTTGGATATAAAGTTGTGCAAAAAAATAAATAATTTCAATGTTTAAAAGGATAAAATATACAAGTTTAATTATCAACCATAGTTTGTTAATAATTAAAAAAAGTAATTCTAAATGCGCAATGCTTTTATGATAAATTTAACAAACCGATTTTTTAAAAAATAAACACCAAAACAATGGTAGAAGAAAAAGTGCTCAAGAATACATTTGCCTATAATGAAGTTTTAAAACACTCATTATCATACTTTAACAATGACGAATTAGCTGCCACTACATGGATTAATAAGTATGCTTTAAAAAATAAGAAGGGTGAATATTTGGAGAGAACACCGGACGAAATGCATTTTCGGATGGCAAATGAGTTTGGAAGAATCGAAGCAAAATACCAACGAAATTTTACTAAAAATGAAGGTTTTTCAAAGTATGGTGTTGAGAGAAAAGCACTAACAGGAAAAGATATATATAACCTCTTTAAAGATTTTAAATACGTAATTCCACAGGGTTCTGTCATGTTTGGTTTAGGTAATGATGAAATTATTGCTTCTCTTTCTAATTGTATTGTAATACCTCCTGTACTCGATTCCTATGGTGGAATCTTTTATACGGATCAGCAAATGGCACAATTGTTTAAAAGAAGATGTGGTGTTGGAGTGGATTTGTCAGAACTAAGGCCGAGAGATGCACAGGTATCTAATGCTGCAGGAAGTACAACCGGGGCCGTGTCCTTTATGAATCGGTTTTCTGCAACTACACGAGAAGTGGCTCAGAATGGCCGACGAGGGGCATTGATGTTAACCATGGATATTGCCCACCCTGATATTGAGGAATTTATTACAATTAAACAAGATTTAACCAAAGTAACAGGTGCAAACATTTCTATCAGGCTCTCCGATGAATTTATGCAGGCGGTTGAAAATGATGATAAATTTCTCCTGCGTTGGCCCATTGATTCTAAAACTCCCAAATACTCCAGAGAAATAGAAGCTAAAGAATTATGGGAATTGATCATAAAAAGTGCACATAATACAGCAGAACCGGGTTTAATATTTTGGGATCGACAACACAAATATTCTACCTCATCGCTTTATCCCGGATTTAAAAATTCATCAACCAACCCTTGTTCGGAGATCGCTATGCAAGGGGGAGATAGCTGTAGATTAATTGCAGTTAATTTATATAGTTTCGTGGATCATCCCTTTACAGCAAAGGCTAAATTCAATCATAAAAAGTTTTATAAAGTGGTTTACGAATCGCAAAGACTAATGGATGATTTGGTGGATCTGGAATTAGAGGCCGTAGATAGAATATTGACTAAAATTGAAGCTGATCCAGAGCCGGACAATATCAAACAAAATGAAATTGATACTTGGAAATTGCTTCAGGAGACCGGGAAAAAAGGAAGAAGAACAGGGCTCGGTTTTACTGCGCTGGGAGATACCATTGCCGCACTCGGCGTAAAATTTGATTCAGATCCAGGTTTGCAAATTGTCAATGAAATTATGAAGTCAAAAATATCTGCTGAATTTGACAGTAGTATTGATATGGCAATTGAACGAGGACAATTTGAAGTGTTCAATAGGAATATCGAAGATAAATCAGAATTCATACATATGCTAAAGGCAGAATTCCCGGATATTTATAAAAGAATGATTGTCCATGGTAGAAGAAATATATCCATCAGTACAGTTGCTCCAACTGGTTCTTTGAGTATGTTGGCTCAGGTTTCATCGGGGATAGAGCCTGTATTTCTAACCTCCTATAAACGGAGAAGAAAGATCAATCAGGACGATAAAAATGCGAGTGTGGATTTCGTGGATGATTTAGGCGATGCCTTTGAAGAGTTCACAGTTTATCATAAAAAATTAGAAACCTGGATGGAAGTTACCGGGGAAACAGACGAGAACAAAAGCCCTTATGCAGGAGCGACAGCAGCGGAGATAGATTGGCATAAACGAGTGGAAATGCAGTCATTGGTCCAAAAGTATACAACACATTCCATTAGTTCTACAATTAATTTAGCCGCTGATGTTTCAGAAGAACTGGTTGGTGACATTTATATGGAATCCTGGAAAAAAGGATTGAAAGGAATTACGGTTTATAGAGATGGCTCACGTAGTGGAATTCTGGTTGCCACAGATGAAAAAAAGGATGAAGAGGAACATATGGATTATCAGGAAAAGAAAATATTTCCTAAGAGACCTAAAACAATTGAAGCCGAAATTATTCGCTTTCACAATGAATCAGAAAAATGGTTGGCAGTCGTCGGTTTAATTGACAACAGGCCCTATGAAATTTTCACAGGTAAGATGAAAGATTCGTTTGATTTACCACAATGGCTTGAAAAAGGATGGGTGATTAAAAATAGAGATGAACATGGCAATGCGAGATATGATTTCAGATATGTTGACAAGGAAGGATATAAAACTACTATCGAAGGCTTGTCCCGTTCCTTTGATAAGGAATATTGGAACTACGCAAAACTAATTTCAGGTATTTTACGTCACGGAATGCCAATGCCTTATGTAGTAACTTTAATTCAAAATTTAAATTTATACGATGAGCACATCAATACATGGAAAAATGGTGTTGCCAGAGCATTAAAGCGATTTGTACCGGATGGCGCTGTTGCTGCCGACAGAAAATGTCCGGAATGTGGTGATCCGGAAGGACTCATCTATACAGAAGGTTGTTTAACCTGTATTAGTTGCGGGCATTCCAAATGTGGTTAGAATAATATAAGATAATTCATCCGATGACTAATAACCGCTACTCCGGGAGTCATCTGATGAATAGTTGGAAAGTAAAAGCGCTAGTCTAAAGGATTGTCATAGGGATAAAATGACACTCTAATAATGTTTTCAGATATTTCAGAAAGTGTAATTCCTACTCAAATGTCAAATTTAAGAATACGCCGCTTGTTCCAAGAAAGGAGATCGGTCCGGTCCATGGGCTGGAATATGGTGGGTCATGTTGATTATCCGGAACTAATTCATTATTGATGGCAAACATCCCTCTAATGGAAGGTGTGAATTTGAAAAAATCAAAGTAAATATCAATTCCCAGACCTGCCTCATACATGAAGTTATTGGAGGTCATCCTGAATTCACCGTCATAATTGTCATCCGGATTTTTTTGATTGCTTGAGAAATTAAAATCATAAGCAAACCCACCAATTACGTAAGGCCTTAAATTATTTAATCTGTTCGTGCTGAACTTCACAAGCAAAGGCAAATGTAAATAGGTTCCGGAAACTTCTCTTACCGGATCTTTTATTCCGTTATAAATAATATTGCCCTGATCATCAGTAGCATCCAGATTTGGGTTGATAAAAGTCAGCTCTTTAGTATTACTCCTCAGCCCGGGTTCAAATCGTAAATTAATATTCTTATGCAATCTGTAATCAATAACAAAACCAATATTAAAACCCAGACGGGATTTCACATCAACAAACATGTCTGTAGGCGGTATTGGATTAACAGGAGAACTTAGATCACCTCCGCTTTGATCGTAATACTTAATATTGAAATTATAATTGTTGATACCTAGATAATACCCAAAATGAATCTTTCGTTTATCGAAATTAGGGAGATTAATTATTTTCTCTTTTTGCGCGTTTATTAGGTGTGCACTAAAAAAAAGAATTATAAAATTTATGATAAATATCTTTTTCATTGATTACTTCATTGCTTGATAAATTGTTGCAATTCCAAATGTTTGAGGATATACTTTTGATGTATTAAACCCAGTTTTTAATAATATATTGTTGAAGGTGTTTCCATAAGGAAAAACAGCGGCTGATTCGGGTAGATAATTGTAGGCCTTCTTGTCTTTTGAGAATAGTTTTCCAATAGTAGGAATGATGTATTTTGAATAAAAATTAAAGCCTTGCTTTATAGGAAATTTAGAAGGTTGAGATGTTTCCAGAACTACAAATGTTCCTCCAGGTTTTAATACTCTGTAAATTTCTCCCAATCCCTTCTCTAAATTTTCAAAATTACGTACGCCAAAACCTACAGTAATAGCGTCAAAAAAATCATCTTCAAAAGTTAATTCTTCCGAATCTCCTAAAATCAGATCGATTTTACCACCCAAATTTTGCTGGTTTATTTTTTTTTTGCCAATTTCTAACATTCCCGGAGAAATATCAAGGCCTATGATTTTATCTGCTTTTATTTTTGTGAGCATAATTGCCAGATCACCTGTTCCCGTTGCAATATCCAATATTTTTTTTGCGCCTTGTTTTTCTACGAGCCCAACAACTTTTTTTCTCCAACTGATGTCAATTCCAAAGGTTAATAGCCGATTTAAAAAATCATAATTTGAAGAAACATTATCGAACATTTGAGTGAGTTGCTCCTTTTTACTCAAGTCGGATTCTTTATATGGAATAACCGTTTTAGTCATTTAAAAAATTTGCGTAAA
>Ga0164313_10005047_pt1 | contig 11700 bp, 8 predicted proteins | sample GuaBasSedimGuay4_FD_113735 | JGI IMG/M metagenome (GOLD analysis project Ga0164313, IMG submission 113735) | Subseafloor sediment microbial communities from Guaymas Basin, Gulf of California, Mexico - Guay4, Core 4569-4, 0-3 cm | ecosystem: Environmental > Aquatic > Marine > Hydrothermal vents >...
CCTCACTCCTGACATCAATAAGGACGGGTGGGGTAGGCAGGCTTAAGGCCTCTCTTACTTCGTCTGGTTCAAGCTGAAGTATCTGGTTTAATTCTGCGATGGAAGGAAGTTCGTACAGATCGTCGTCCAGTTCTGTCTGGTTCAGTTGTAAGACTTCCTGGATCTTGTCTGGCAGGGGGAGCCCCAGATTTTCCATGATATCGATAAACTGTTCTCTATCTTTACCAGCAACACGTGGGTTCATACTTTTTTCTTCACCGATTGTGGACTGTGTATTACCGCGATAATCATGTGCAGGGAAGACCAGCGTCTCATCCGGCAGGGTAAATAATTTTTCGATAATACTGTCATATTCCTCAGCGGGGTTGCCTCCGGCAAAATCCGTCCTGCCTGTACCTTTTATCATTAAGGTATCACCGGTGAGGACACGATCATTCAACACCAGGGCAATGCCATCTGGTGTATGTCCGGGTGTATGTAGCACCTGCATCACGATATTACCTACCTTGAGCTCATCGCCTTCGTCAACGTGTACATCAACCAATGGGTGTGGCGCCAGACGATGCATGACGATTTTGGCATCTGTCAGTTCGGACAATACTTTACAAGCTGAGCGATGATCAGCATGTGTGTGTGTGTCGATAACATAAATAAGCTCCAAACCGTGGTACGCAAGAACTGCGAGATAACGGTCGATATTATCTTGGACGGGATCTACTAATACCGCTTGATGATGTGTGTTACAGGCGATCAAATAGGTCTTACATTTACCTAAATTTAACTCTTTAAATAACATTGATTCTCTCCGGATCTATAATGAACATACATGCTTTACTAATGATAAGTTTCATATATAATACAAAGCAATAAGCATATAATCAATAGTTATATAGGATTAAACATGAAACACCAAATCGTTATTGTTGGCGGCGGTGCTGCTGGCATCGCAGTTGCGTCCTCTCTGGTGCGTAAGGATGTGTCACTGGATATTGCCATTATTGAGCCATCAGAGAAACATTATTACCAGCCTGCGTTTACGCTTGTCGGTGGTGGGGCTTTCAAACCAGAGAAAACTGTCAGAGATGAAAAAAACCTGATCCCAAACGGGGTCAAATGGATTAAACAGGCTGTTACTGCCTTTGAACCAGACAATAATCAGGTAAAACTGGGTGATGAAACATCCATTGAATACGAATACCTGGTGGTCTGCCCGGGAATACAACTGGACTGGCATAAGATAGATGGACTGCAAGAAACCATTGGAAAGAACGGTGTCTGCAGCAACTATCTCAGACAATATGCTGAATACACCTGGCAATGTATCCAGAATTTCTCAGGAGGCAGGGCCATCTTTACCCAACCTGCGATGCCTATTAAGTGTGCAGGTGCACCGCAGAAGATTATGTACCTGGCGTCTGATTATTTCCGTAAAAACAAGATTCTTGATGCAAGTGATGTAGAGTTCTTCCCACAGGGGCCGGCAATGTTTGGTGTACCAACATTTGCCAAACCACTGGAGAAAGTTGTTGCCCGTTATGGGATCAATGTTAATTTCGGGCACAATCTTGTCGGCATCAATGGTGAAACGAAAGAGGCTGTTTTTGAAGTAGTCGGTGGGGACAATGCAGGTGATACAGTCACAAGAAAATTTGACATGATTCATGTCACGCCACCACAAAGTGCACCGGATTTTATAAAAGAAAGTCCCCTGGCTGATGAAGCGGGTTGGGTCGATGTCGATCCACACACATTGCAGCATAAACGCTATAACAATATATTTTCTCTTGGGGACGCCACATCAACCCCTAATGCAAAAACTGCCGCTGCAATCCGTTTGCAATCGCCAGTGGTAATACAGAACCTTCTTGCATTAATGAAAGATAAATCATTCGCAGGCACATATGATGGTTATGGTTCGTGCCCACTGGTCACAAGTTATCAATCTGCCATTCTTGCTGAATTCTGCTATGACGGAAAGGTCACGCCAAGTATTCCATTTTTGGACCCTACCAAAGAGCGCTACAGTATGTGGCTTATGAAGCAAAAATTTCTGCCAGTTTTGTATTGGGACTGGATGTTGAAGGGAATTGAGTTTGATATACCGCATAAGGAAAGACCACACTTACTACCCAAGTAAAAAAGGCAAGAATAATTGTCTAATATAAAAATTCTACCCAACTGGTTACTGGCTTATCAAAAAGTTGATTTAAGCGACGATATTGTCGCTGGTGTAATAACGGCCATCTTACTTGTCCCACAGGGGATGGCATATGCAGTATTGGCAGGCCTACCACCAGAACTCGGTCTTTACGCGAGTATTATCCCGCCACTGATCTATGCATTCACTGGAAGCAGTCGAACCATAGCTATTGGACCTGTCTCTGTTGCTGCAATCCTGGTGGCATCAGCCATGATCTCACTTGGGAAAGTTCCTGGCACAGCTGAATATATTGCTGATGTCATTATGCTATCTGCACTTTGTGGCAGTCTGCTCATTGTGATGGCATTCTTCAGGTTAGGTGGTCTAAGTAATTTTCTTAGTCATCCGGTATTAAATGGTTTCACCAGTGCCGCTGCAATCATTATTATCATTAGCCAGATAAAAAACCTCACCGGTTTGGATGTTCCTCGTGGTGATTCTGTTATCAATAAATTAAGCTACGTAGCCGAGAACGCCAGTCAGTTCAATGCGCCCACATTTTCGCTTGGCCTGGCCTGTATTCTTGGGCTTGTGTTTCTTAAGCCAGCAATAGAAAAACTATCAACCAAATGTAACATTGACAATCAACACGCCAGGGCATTAGGCCGTACCGGTCCATTATTTATCGTTGTTATCAGCACAGCCCTGGTCTTTCTGTTGAAACTGGATAGTTACAATGTCAGTACCGTAGGGAATATCCCATCAGGCTTTCCGAAATTTTCGCTTGGGTTTATTAAATCTGCAAACATCACAGATCTTATACCTTCTGCAATAATCATTACCATCATTGCCTACGTTGAAACTGTTTCCATAGCCAAGGTACTTGCCAACAGACGCCGACAGAAAATACATCCAAATCAGGAAATGATGGCACTTGGACTTTCGAATCTTGGCTCTGCAGTCATCGGTTCAATGCCCATTGCCGGTGGATTCAGTCGTTCGATGGTGAATTTTACTGCCGGTGCCAAAACTCAACTTGCATCCATCGTCACTGCCTTGCTTGTGGCCGTGGTTGCCATCTGGTTTACGCCTTATTTCTATTACATGCCCCATGCAACACTTGCTGCGATTATTATCGTGGCAGTCATACCATTGATCGATGTTGATGCAGCGCTATCAACATGGCGTTATGACAAAGGTGATTTTTCAACATTATTTATCACTTTTTCAGGAGTTCTACTGTTTGATCTGGAAACAGGTCTGATACTTGGCGTGTTATTGTCCCTTGGGATTCATCAATGGAAAGCAGGGCATCCCCACGTCGCGATTGTCGGGCGCGTTCCGGAAACCGAACATTACAGGAACGTACGCCGCCATCAAGTTGAGTCCTGGCCTGAATTACTGTTAATACGGATTGATGAAAGTCTTTATTTTGCCAACATCGCCTATCTGCAAGATGTAATTTCCAGCGCTGTCATAGAACAACCAGACCTGAAACACCTGGTACTCATTTGCAGTGCTGTCAATCGTATCGACCACAGTGCACTGGAGTCACTGGAAAAGATGACTATGGATTTAAAAGAGGCGGGAATAACCCTGCATCTTGCAGAGGTTAAAGGACCTGTCATGGATCACCTGAGGCAAAGCGATTTTCTCTATCACATGCAGCCAGGCAAGATCTTTTTGAGTACCAATGACGCGGTTAAGGCATTAACGATCTAGATTAACAATCAAATATGTCCAGGCTGAATCTTATGTCTGTGTTTATTTAAACCAGCCCTTTATGGTATCCGATACCGCACCGCCAGCATCTTTCACCGTATCAACGGCCTTGGTCGTGGTCGATTTCTCAGGTTCTTTGCTGGCCGTGGTTGTCTTTGCCGGTTTTTGTCCTAATGCTGTTGCACATGGGTCCTCGTCTGCCGTCGAGCGATCCAGCAAGCCCTGTGCCAGGATCGATAAGCCACCTGTTGCAACAGCAGCTGCAGCACCTGCACCTGCCTTTAATGCCGCCATGGAATCAATGCCTGGTTTTGGATTTGCAAGTGTTCCTCGTATTCTGACCAGTTCTGCTAACTGGCCCACACTGATCCCGGCACCTTCTCGCGCCTGTGGGGTGATACCTATATCAAGTTTTTCGGTTTTTAAATCGATCGTTCCGCTACCAATGACATTCATGCTGTTAGCGGCAACTGCAATTCCTTTATCCGCAGTGGCAATACCATCTTTTATCTTGAAATTTATGACGCCACACTCTATCAGGGTGCCTTCTCTGCTCGCTGCCGTTGGATTTAGTAGACTAAACAGGTCAGTACCCACAGCTTTTGTTTTGGAATCCTTGAGCTCACCTTTGCCTGTTTTTACCAGTAGCTTGCCATTTAGACCCGCCATTATTTTACTGACGCTATTGCCGCTACCATTAACCTTGATAGTGACATCTGTTTTAGCACCTTTAATCCTTCCCTTGTAATATTCAAGTTGCGAAGGCTCAAGCCCTTTAATACTGATATCCGTTACCAGTTTTGCCGTCTTACCGCTGGCATTCAAGCCTATATTAGCGTTCATGGTTCCACCAGCAACCAACGTACTCAGTGGTTTAATAGATAGATTGCCATTTTTGAGTGTGAGCACAATCTTGGTCTTGGTTAAAATGAGGCTACTGGTTTTGATTTGTTTGGCATTAATGGTCACATTGGCATTTACAGATTTAAGCGCTTCCAGGGGCAGCGGATCTGGAGAGAACAGGCGTTCTTTTTTTACTTCTTTTTTGGCAGCTGCCTCACCACCGGACAGTTCAACCAGATCAATACTGTTTGAACTTAGCCTGGCGGCCAGAGCAGGGCGCTTGCCTGCAAGATTTGCTGTTAGATCACCAGACAGATCTGTTTTACCCGCCTGTAATTTCAATGATTTTATTGAATATGAATCCTTGCCGTCTGAGAGTTTTCCGGAAAGGCTGATTGGGCCAAGCGCAGGTAATTCAGTTTCAGCCAACTTTGATAGTTTCGACAGTGATTCGACGTTAAATTTTAGTTCCAGATCAAGACCCTTACCTTCCATTGGTTTCGCCACCAGCCCATGCAAACCGATTTTTGCATCACTCACTTCAATATCAATATCAACCGGATAATTCTCATTGGCCATAAGTTGATTTACTGAACCGAGTGATCCTTCAATCTTGAGTGGAATTTCCTGGTAGGCAACTTTCACAAGCAGGGAGAGCGGGTCATCAAAACTGTCCGATTCAAGTACAACGTTTTCAATAACGACCCTGGTTTCTTTTCCGGTGATACCATCCTTGTAGGTAATCCCGGCATTCTCTATGTGTACTTCACTGACGATAATTGCAGGTAATGGTGTGCTTGATTCAGAAGAGGGAGCAGCCTTTTCCTCTGCTTGTTCGATATCCAGTACCCAATTACCCTTACCTTTCTTATCTGTCTCAAGCAAAATTTCTGGTGCCAGTAATATGACTCTATTGACGTGAATATTTCCACTCAATAGTGGCATCAGTGATACCTGTACTTCAAATTTATCCAGGGTCAACATATCTGGTTTTGAACCCCAGCTGGCATTAGCGAACTTAACATCCTCAATGACCACGGTAGGAATGAGAGATATCTTGAAGCCTATGTCACCACCGATATCCAGTTTTCTCCCCGTGGCGTCTTCAACCACTTGTGTTATTTCACCTTTATATTGATTTACATCGAAGGTGCTAATAACGATCGCAATCCCGATAATTACGACTATAAATAAACCTGCTAGTATCTTGATGACTTTACCCATGAGTATTCCTTAATATTCTGGCTTAATTTACCTGGCTCAATGCCAGTAATATTGTAAATATACAACTGTATTTTAGTGTATGCCCATTATCTTTGTTTATAATTATATTCATTTATGTGGCCCAGTTATTAATCTATATTGCCTGATATAGATCAAATGAGAGAATTGTTAGAATAGTCATACTCTACGGACAGTATTTTAGGCAAATACTTACTGAACTCAAACGAGAAGGGGTCAATTATGAGCAAAGACACAAAACAGACGCCTGTTGAACTGGCGCGAACGGCAACTGAAGAAGCAGTCAAATACGGTGAAAATATTAGTGCTGAGGTCCGTGACATTACCATTGAGGCACTACGCAGGCACCAACTGGATCTTGAGCATATTAAAGCAGTTACCAGGGCCGTGTTAGAGGGGGCAGAAGATGCTGCAAAACTTAATTCTGATCGTATGAAAGACACGCTGAAACAGGTGACTGAGGGGCTTGATGAAGCCCTGGGAAAATCTGCATATGCATCAAAACTGGCAATTGAGGAAACCGCCGGGCGTATTAAAGACTTCAGCGAACACGATCTAAAAAGGGCAACAGATGACCTTTCCGCTTTGGAAGGTATATTTATTGAGTCACTAAACGAGGTGGCAAATAGTAGTAAAACTGTAGCTAGTGATACCTTACAGGATCTTGCCAATCATTTTAAAAATAGTGGTACTGCCGTTGGTCAGCAGGCACGTGAAGAAATTATCAATTTAAGCAAACAAATAGAAAAAACAGGAATGGAAAATATGGCCGCAGTCAGCGAAGCGACAAAGTCATTTACGGAGGATATTGCCCGCGCTGCCAGTGGCTTTCTGGATGGCATAGCGGACTCCATTAAAGAAACAAAAAAAGAAAACCAGGCAAACAAGAAAGAGGATTGACAACAGAATCATGCTTTGGGAAACGTTAAAATCGGCTCGTGACCTGGGACGATTACATGAACTTGCTTCCATACTAATACGCTATGGTTTTGGCGATATAGTACAACGCCTGGGCATGACAGGGCTGATGGAAAAAGCCGGTAAAGTTCTACGTTGGAAGGATGTAGGACATATGGCACAGATGGATCCACCGCAACGGGTGCGCCATGCCCTTGAAGAAATGGGCCCAACTTTTATCAAACTGGGACAGATACTTGCGACCCGTGTGGATTTGTTCGCCCCGGAATGGATTGATGAGTTCGAAAAGTTGCAAGATCAAGTGCCCGCACAACCGTTCGAGAACCTGCGAACACAAGTAGAAGAAGATCTGGGTGATACACCAGAAAATATTTTTGCATACTTCGATACTGAAGCCCTGGCTGTTGGTTCAATTGCACAGGTGCACCGTGCACGTACAGATGATGGTGATGAAGTTATTATCAAGATACGTCACCCGGGGATTCGTCCGATCATTGAAGCAGATCTGCGCTTACTCGCAAGGCTGGCTGATATTGCCGCATCGGAAATACTGGAATTACGCCGTTATCAACCTGGCCGCATCGTACAGCAGGTTTCGCACTCTCTTCGACGTGAGCTGGATTTTGCCAGTGAATGTCGCCATGCCGAACGGATCGCAGAAAGTTTTGTCGACGATGAAAACATTCAGGTTCCAAAGGTCTACTGGCAATGGACAAGCGAACGCATCAATGTACAGGAGTTTATTGATGGAATCCCTGCCAGCGACCTGAATAGATTAAAAGAGTCAGACCTTGATTGTAAGTTACTGGCAAGGAGGGGCGCGAACGCCGCATTAAAGATGATATTGGAAGATGGATTCTTTCATGCTGATCCGCATCCTGGGAATATATATTGTCTGCCTGATAATTGTGTCGTATTCATCGACTTCGGTATGGTAGGGAACCTGTCTGAGCGGCGCAGAGAGCAGCTCATCGACCTGATTCGTGGTTTAGTGCTACGTGAGACCGAGCAAGTAATTAACGTCATGCTTGACTGGGCTGGCGGTACCCAAATCCAAACTGAGAGCCTGGCCAGTGATATTGATGCATTTCTGGATAATTATCATAGTGTTCCACTTAAACAACTCAATATAGCAACAATGCTGACGGATCTGACGATTATTATGCGTGACTATGAGTTGATACTGCCGTCAGATCTGGCCTTGTTAATCAAGGTTTTCATTACATTAGAGGGCCTGGGGAGACAGCTGGATCCTGACTTTGACATGGCTGCTGAAGCCTCACCATTTTATCAAAATGCTATTTTAACCCGCTATCAACCAGCCATCCTGGCAAAACGAAGTTGGAAAAACCTACTGGAACTTGCCAACGTATTATCAGATCTGCCACGTGATTTACGCCACTTATTAAGGGCAGTACGCCAGGGTACGGTACAGATGAGTATAGAAATAACAAGTCTGGATCGATTTGCAAATGAACTGGATCGATCCGCAAGTCGCATTACCGTTGGTCTTGTTACTTCAGCGTTAATCATTGGTACCTCTATCGTTATGACTGTAAAAGGGGGCCCAATGGTATTTGGTTTACCGGTGTTTGGTTTTTTCGGTTTTATAGGTTCAGGGATTGGCGGAACATGGCTATTAATCTCAATCTGGCGTGGCGGGCATGACAAATATAAATAAGATTTACTATTTAACATAATATACATTATGCGCATATGCCGTTAGATAATCATATCAAGTCAGAACACCTGTCTGAGTTTAACCTAGACGCTGATATATGCTATTTGAACCACGCTGCAGTATCTCCCTGGCCAGTTAGAACAGCTAAAGCCGTTAAACAATTTGCAGATGAAAACGTCCATTCAGGTGCAAGCAAATATCTGGATTGGCTAGAGATTGAAACGAAGCTGAGGACGCAGATTAAATCATTCCTCAATGCGCCATCTGCCGATGACATCTCTTTATTGAAAAATACGTCTGAGGCCTTGTCTGTCGTTGCCTGTGGCATTGATTGGCAAGCTGGTGACAATGTTGTCAGTACAGATCAGGAATTCCCTTCAAACCGCATTGTCTGGGAAGCCCAGGCACGCCATGGCGTTGAAATGCGCAAGATTGACGTCATGGCAGATGAATCACCAGAGTCATGCCTGATTGCCGCTTGTGACGAAAATACCCGGATAATGGCGATTAGCTCTGTACAGTACGGAACTGGTTTGAAGCTTGATTTGGTAAAATTAGGCCAGTTTTGCCGAGATAACGATATTTACTATTGTATCGATGCTATTCAAAGCATTGGCGCCCATGAACTCGATATACAGGCCATAAATGCCGATTTTGTCATGGCAGATGCCCATAAATGGATGTGTGGGCCCGAAGGCATCGCCCTGTTCTATTGTCGTGCAGACATCCGTGAAAAACTGCAATTAAACCAGTTTGGCTGGCACATGGTTGAAGAACATGGTGATTACACTCGCAATTCCTGGTCACCAGCGAAGTGTGCCAGACGATTTGAATGTGGCAGTCCTAATATGCTGGGGATTCATGCGCTATCTGCCAGCCTGTCGCTGTTTGAAGAGATCGGGATGGATAATGTTGAATCATCAATACTAAAGAAGACAACTTATCTCATTGATAAGCTGAACAATTTATCTGGTGTTGAACTGCTTACACCGGCCCTGGAACAACGACGTGCTGGTATAGTCACCTTTAAAATCACTGGCAAAGACATGACTGAGATATATTCTAAGTTAATGAATAATAAAGTAATTTGTGCCAATCGACTGGAAGGTGTTCGTTTCTCACCACACTTCTATACCGACCTGGAAATTATCGATAATGCACTTGAAGTATTATACTTATCTATTTGATTAATATGAATTATTATTTACTTTATGATGGCTCTTTTAATTCTGCCATACACATGAGCAACACTGAATCCAACAGCTCTTTTAGTTTGAATATTCATCTGACCACATAACGCCCTAATAAGGGGTGGTTTTTTGCGTTCGCTTGATTTTATTGTTAGAAGTTTCAACTTATTTCTTCCGTTTATCACGAATATAAAGTGCCTTTGAATTAGTAGTGCCTATTTGCCTTTCTTCTATGTCAAAAAGCTTTGTAGCAGTAACCAGTTCACCCAGTTTTCCATATCCGTAATTACGTGGGTCAAACTCAGATGATTGCTTTGCTATATTGCTACCGACAGGTCCAAGCTGTGCCCACCCACTTTCATCGGAGGAAGCTTCAACTGCATTACGTAACAGGCTTACCAGTTTTGTATCTTGTTTTAATTCGTTGCTAGGCTTTTTGGCAATAGCTTCACTTTCATCAGTTTTTGCTCGAAGAACCTCTGTATAAATAAATTTGTCACAGGCAGAAACAAAAGAAGATGGCGTCTTTTTTTCACCAAAGCCATAAACCAATAATCCCGATTCTCTAATCCTTGACGCTAGCTTGGTAAAATCACTATCACTTGACACTATACAGAATCCGTTAAAGTTGCTGGTGTACAATAAATCCATTGCATCAATAATCATTGCGCTATCAGTTGCATTTTTCCCTTTTGTATATGCAAATTGCTGCATCGGTTGGATAGAGTGTTCTAGTAGGACTTCTTTCCATCCTTTTAGGCTTGGCGCTGTCCAGTCACCATAGATTCTTTTAACACTAGCCACCCCATAATTAGCGATCTCTGCAAGTAAATTATCAATAATGGCAGGCTGAGCATTGTCTGCATCTATTAGTACAGCTAGCTTGGTTATATGTTCCATAATTTTCTTCTACTTCTAACTAGGGTTTAAGGGACACTAGGGCAGTATCCTGAATTGAAGATCAATTCAAATCAAATAACTCGAAAAAATTAGCCGTTGTCTGTTCTGCGACCTGTTCAAAGCTGATTCCCTTTAATTCAGCAATAAACTCGGCCACATAGCGCGTGTATCCCGGTTGATTTGGTTTTCCGCGATAGGGAACGGGTGTCAGATAAGGTGAATCTGTTTCTACCAACATTCGCTCCAAGGGAACCTGCATAGCGACTTCCTGCACCTCTTTAGCATTTTTAAAGGTCACTATCCCGGAAAATGAGATATAGAAATTCATTTCCATCGCCTTCTGGGCAGTTTCCCAGTCTTCAACAAAGCAATGCATGACACCACCGACCTCATCAGCGCCCTCTTCTTGCAAGATTCGTGTGATATCTTCGCCAACGTCACGAGTATGGATGATCAAGGGCTTATTCACTGATTTTGCAGCCTTGATATGGGTGCGGAAACGATCTCGCTGCCATTCAAGATCACCTTCACTCCTGAAATAGTCCAGCCCGGTCTCACCAATAGCAATTACATGCTCATTCGATGCCAATTCAGCCAGTGTTTGCCGGGAAACCTCCTCCTGCATCGTTGTATTCGGATGTACACCTACGGAGGCATAAATACGCTCGTGTTGTTCTGCCAGGCGCAATATCTCGGGGTATGTTTCAAGATCGACCGAAACACATAACATATGCTCGACACCCAGGGCCTTTGCATTGGCAATGACCTCATCGACGTCCATTTCCTTGCCAAGCATTGGAATGTGGCAATGCGAATCAACAAGCATTATTGGTTCTCGGGTAAATTAATTAGTAAAACGAATATCCGACAGACACGGACGATAATCAACGCTGCTACTACATCGTGTGCGTGGGGCGATCAGATGACAGGGCACCTGCCAGTTGTTTCTCAATCTTGCTCTTGGTTGCACCTTTGTCCAGTTCGCTGAATTGCACACCGATACCCGCAGTTTTATTGCCCTGGGAACCTTTCGGGGTTATCCAGACAATGCGTCCAGCAACAGG
>Ga0164313_10005048_pt1 | contig 11700 bp, 9 predicted proteins | sample GuaBasSedimGuay4_FD_113735 | JGI IMG/M metagenome (GOLD analysis project Ga0164313, IMG submission 113735) | Subseafloor sediment microbial communities from Guaymas Basin, Gulf of California, Mexico - Guay4, Core 4569-4, 0-3 cm | ecosystem: Environmental > Aquatic > Marine > Hydrothermal vents >...
GTTGCATTCCATGTTACATTTGATGAAGAAACATCAAAAACTCCATCCTGCAGGCTATGTATCCAAAACTCTTTAGGATTAGCTATTTCTCCCTGAAGACTAAAAATATGTTCTTTCCAGGTTTTCTCCAGAAAACGATGATAATCTAAATCAGCTCCCGCCCATTTCAACAGGCTATCCTGAGCCTGACGCGTATCAAAAACCTGTCTAATAGCCGGTTGGGCAAGACTAAAGCTACCTTTTCGTGGTTCTGCATCATTCCATGACTCAAGGTAATGGTTGTCAGGGCATATATAATCTGCAATTAATGAAGTTTCATCAGGTGAAGTGCTTAAAGATACTTTTAAAGAAACTTTGTCAAGGCTTTTCTCAAACCTGTCTTTCTTCCTGAAATTATATAAAGGATTCGCATTGTAAAATAAGATTGCATCCACCTTTCCCTGTTCCATTTCTGAAACAAGTTTATCCATATCAGCATCCAGTCCCTTTTTCAGGTTAAGAGGTTTATCCAGATCAATGGTTTTACCATAATTACCTAGAAGATAGTTTATCTTATTAACCATTAATTGCGTACTTGTATCATTTGACCCTGATACAATAAGGGAGTTCCCCTTATGCATTTCCAACTCTTTCACCAATTCATGGATATCTATCCTGGTTTTAGGAGTTTTTACTTTGACTGTACCAGCTTTTTCTGCAAGAAGATTATAAATATTAGCCAGTATTACTTTTTCTTCTGAAGGTTTGACAGGGATCCGTTTATCTGCACTAGAACCTGTAACCGATAATCCTGCTTCAAACTGAATATGCTTTGACATCTTCTTTTTCCCATTATCCAGTTTCCTGTTTTTTGAATAGTCCCTGGTAAAAGGAACAGGTGCAATCCATGTACCCAGGAAGTCAGCACTAAAACCAACAATCAGATCAGCCTTATCAAAATGATAATCAGGAATTATCTGTTTACCAAAAGATTTCTTATTTGCCGTTAACATCCCGGAACATGAAACAGGATCGTATTGTATCCACTCTAGAGAGGAATATTTCTCTTTGAACAAATCAATTACTTTAATGGTTGCCGGGCTGATAACTGTTTCGGAAAGAAGTACAATCTTCCCTCCCTTATTATTGATTAAAGTTAGCTTTTTGATGATTTCCTCATCTGCTTTTCCCCAATCTGCTTCAACACCGGAAATCATGGGTGCCTTATATCTGGCATCATCATACAAACTTAATACGGATGCCTGAATTCTGGCTGAAATTTTGCCCGCAGAAATTTTGGATAATTCGTTCCCTTCAATTTTTATTGGCCGTCCGTCCCTGGTTTTCACAAGAATACTGCCGTACTCAGCCCCATCAAAATAAGTGGATGCATAATAAGAGGCATTCCCCGGTGTAATTTCCTCGGGTTTAATAAGGTACGGGATAGCTTTCTGAACAGGTCTCTTACAACCTGCAACTACAGTGGCAGCACTAATACTAAACCCCATTAACTTCAGAAAACTTCGCCTTGAAGTTGTTTTCTCAGGAATATCCTTTTCGAAAAGATCAATTACTGAATTCTTGTGATCCAATTCAAATTTATCTTCCTGGCTTGTGTTCACGCCATAACTTAGTTCTTCAGGGCTTTTCCAGTATTTCTTCATTGGTTCTGTTATAATTTTAAACTCTCCTAAAATCTTTAGAAATTAATAATGACATTTCGCACAATCCGTACCCCCAACATCTTCCACTGTCACCTTTTTAATTTCACCCGATTTCATATCCTTATGTAATTGTTTATAATCACCATAATACCTATTTTCATTGAAATTCACTTCTCTGGTCCTATGACAGTCTATACACCAACCCATAGACAGATCTTCAACCTGCTTAATAACATGCATTTCCTCTACCTCACCATGACACTCAGTACAGTCAAGTTTCCCGGCTCCCACATGTTGCGAATGATTAAAATAAACATGATCCGGCAAATTATGAACACGAATCCACTCGATTGGTTTTTTGTTGATAAAGGCTGCCTTAACCTTATCAATCTCATATTTACCTGATATTTTTCCTTCAGCAACCAATATATGACAATTCATGCATAAATTTACGGAGGGAATACCTGCATTTTTTCCATATTCTGCTGTAGTATGGCAATAAAGGCAATCAATCTGGTTTTGATCTGCATGCACTTTATGAGAAAACTTTATCGGTTGATCAGGTGAATAATCCTGCGACCTTCCCAAAGCAATTGCAGCATGTGATACTAATTTTCCCATTCCGGCCAGGGCTAATAATATAACTACAAGATGAATAAGCTTAAATTTAATTTTCCAGGTAAAGAACAGGTCAACCAGGGCAATTAAGATAATTATTGTCAGGAGAATAAAGAGCAGTGTGTTCTTAATAACAGGTTTTTTAGGAGTAAGCCCGTCAACTGCGACCTGGTCGAGATAAGTTTTAACATCAGTTACATCCTGATCAGTTAATGTAAGTGTAGCATGTACCTTCTTCATGGTAGGAGTTGAAGGGCTCAATACAGCTTTTTTAAATTCAGTTAAGCCCTTATTCTCAAATTTCGATCCAATCTCATAAGAGGAAGGATACCAATTAAGTGAATCAATCTCCACTGTGTTATGACAGCTTGAACAGACAGGTGCATTTTCTCCCAGGTCAGCCTGACCAAAGAAAATTCTTTGACCTTTTCTTATATCTCCAGTATAGTCCTTTTTTACAACGGCCTTTTCTTCATCTCTGGTATTTTCAGAAACAGATACAAAAATAGCCACAGGTATGGCCATCAATAGCATAAACAACAGGGCTCCCATGAGAATCCTTTTCCAGAATTGAACAACAAAACTATTATTCATAAATTTAATTGCTAACTTGATTCGAAATTATAAATATTTTCTCTTTTTACAGTTCTATAGAACAACATTACCACCTACTTTGAGCAAACAAACTACCAACAAGTAATTTACAAAAGCCATGGACTTTACTACAAACACCACTAATACAAAAAGTTAAAAAAACACCCCGGATCCGTACGCTTATTATTCTGCAATAAATGTAATACTAAATTAGTTAATTCCAAGGTCTATTCACTATAAATATCAATATAAAAAAAGAGTGAAAACCACAAATTTAAGAACAGGTAAAGCAGTAAAAGAACAGGTAAAAACTCATTATTCTTTTACTAGCGTATTAAATGAAAGAATCCTGTATCTACATATTTATCATTCAAAGTGATAATATAATAATACACCCCGGAACTCAGGTCAGTACCTCCTGGATTTTTTCCGTCCCAACTTATGGTATAGGATGACATCTCAAAGACTTTTGAGCCTGAGGGCGTAAAGACAGAAACAGCATATTTTGATTTGCCATTTGTACGGACTACCCAAAAATCATTAATACCATCTCCATTAGGAGTAAAAACATTAGGTGCTTTAACAACATTTTTTATATTCAATTTTTGAAAACTATTATCCGAAAACCCAGAACCGGAAATAGTTAAGGAGGTATAATAAGTACCAGCTTCATTGTACATATGCTCTACTACAGGTAAATGGGAGCTCTCTCCATCTCCAAACTGCCATTGAAAACTATAGTTTAAAGTATCAGCTAACTCATACGCACTAACAAAGCGGACTTTATAAGAATTCACAAAACTGGTATCAATACTATAGGTCGCATCCACCTGGGCAGTAGAGCCCTGGCATATAAGCCAAAAACCTGCTAATAATATAGTAACCTGGAATAATTTCTTCATATTAATCAATCGTTTCTGTAATTTTTTGAACTACCTTAAACCTGTAAAAAAACTCATGGGCAAAAGTCCTTAATACAGTATATCCGGGAATGGCAAGTATCATCCCAATTATCCCTGCCAGGCTTCCTGCAATCAATATAACCAGAAAAATCTCTAAAGGATGGGCCTTTACTGATGCTCCATAGATCAATGGTTGAAAAACAACATTATCAATAATCTGAACAACAATAAATACCAACGCCATATAACCCAACAAAGGTAAAAGTTTATGATAAAAATCAAGATCCAGGTTATTAGAAATTCCCAATAACAACCCTATTGAAGCACCTATGAGTGGCCCAAGGTATGGAATTACATTCATAATCCCCGCAGTTAATCCAATAATTGCCGACAACTGAAAGCCAAGGCCAACAATCATCATACCTAAAGTAATCAAAATAGTTATCCCCGTAACCTGTAGAAGAATCCCGGCGAAATACCGTGTCAATAAATTTTTTGCAGAATAAAAAAAAGAAAGAAACCGCTCCTCGTATCTTGGTGGGACAAACAACATAATCCCTTCAGCAAATAGAGTTTCATCCTTCAAAAAGAAAAAAGAAATAAAAGAAATGGAGAAAAAAGCAATAAATATATCCCCAAGGACACCAACAGTGCCCCCGATAGCATCAGAGATTAAAGAGATATCCATAAAAGACAGAATCTTATTTTGAAATAACTCCTCAAAACTTATGGGATCTTTATCATGGGGCATGTACCTGGCATACCATTCATTCAGATATCCAAAAGGAACCTGCAGACTTTTAGATATATTATTAAAATCAATATTTGAAAATTCCTGGGTTTGATTTATTATGAGTGGAATAAACAGCCGGAAGAAACCAAACAGGATCAGAAACATGAACAGAAGCGTTATGGCAGCCCCTGCCCATTTAGGAAAGCTAAATGACCCTATTTTTATTCTCAGCAGAAAATTAACCACCGGCCTGCCAATTAACGAAACAACAGCTGCGATTAAAATATAAGCAACAATATTTCTAAAATACCACAAAGCCCATACCACCACAATAAATGTAAGTCCGGCCAAAATATATTTCAGAATAATACCTTTCATCAATATAGGGCTTTATTTAAAACTATGTATGTTAAATATTTAAAAAGTAAAACATATTAAACTTTATAGTCAGATAGAAGCTTAAAAATAAGCATTTCATTGAGGAATATAAATTAAATTTTGATTTTAATCCGAAAATTTAATTTCAGATATTCTACTTTTATAATCTATTTAAGTAATAATTCACTGTATACAAGCTATTTATAACGAAAATACGTTATGAAATGGGAAACTCCAAAGATCAATCCGGATTAAGAAAGCTATAAGAATAATAGTAGATAACTTGCAAAAACAAGCTTAAAAAGGAAGAAAAAGGAAAAAGTTTCAGGCTAAGGTAAGCTATTTTTTAACCTGGTTCAAAACAAATTCGCCAAAAGCCTTCCCAAAGGCAATCAACTCATCAGCTTTTCTTTTCTGAGGATAAAATTTATAGGATGCATTTGTGCCAAAAAGCTTAAACTTAAGCATCTTCAGATTCTGCTCCACAATACCAATTGCTTCACCACTCCAGCCAAAAGATCCAAACGAAGCAGCAGGCTTACCCTTGTCCCTGATGGGATTAACTACAGCAAAAAGTTTATATACAGGAAATAAAGTATTTTGATTGATAGTAGGAGAACCCACCAAAAGCGCTGAACTGCCAGTTAATTTTTCTTCCATTTCTCCCAGAGAAGTAAACTCCAGATCCAACAAAACTGTTTCTATTGACCCGGATTGTTTGATCCCCTCAGAAATTGCCTTTGCCATTTCATGGGTATAACCATAGGCTGTTACATAAGCAATCAGAACAGTAGGTATATCAGCGTCTATAATTTTAAGATATTCCTTTGCAAACTTTTCTGTGCGGTCAACATAGTTTTTCCAATGAGACCTTAGAATTGGCCCATGACCCGGACAAACCATTTCAATATCCAGGGGACGTATCTTTTCAATTGCTTTAAGAACAAATTTACTATAAGGTTTTAGTATTACATCAAAATAATAATCAAATGCCATATTGAAATCACCAACCTCATCATCAAACATATCTTTGTTACAATAATGGCAACCAAAAGAATCACAGGTAAAAAGTAATTTATCTTCTACAAGGTAAGTGTAAATAGTGTCCGGCCAATGCAAATTAGGTGCACCGATAAACTTTAGGGTTTTATCACCTAAACTAAGCTCATCACCATTTTTAACCTGTAAATAAGAAAAATCAGTTCCAATAATATCCTGTAAATACCGAATGGCATTCCCACTTCCAACAACCATGGCGTTGGGGGCTAATTCAAGCAAAGCTTTCAGATTTCCTGAGTGATCTGGTTCGGTATGATTCAGGACAATATATGATATTTCAGATGGATCTACGACTTCTTTAACTTTTTGAATGTATTCATCTTCAAATTTCTCCTTTGAAGTATCGATAATCGTCTTTTTCTCTGCATCAATAAAGTAGGAATTATATGTGGTCCCATAATCGGTTTTCATTACTATATCAAAAGTAACAATATCATAATCAAGGATTCCAATCCATTTTACCTTATCTGTAATATCAATTATTCTATTATTCTTCATAAATATGTTTAGTGTATTAAGTGTTTGCTAATTATTCTTTGAAACTGGCAATTATTGAACTGTTTGCTTTGACTTTTTGATCTAGTTCAACATTGATATTCATCCCTTTTGGCAAAAACAGATCAACTCTTGAACCAAACTTAATAAAACCTAATTCCTCACCCTGAGCAACTTTAAAGTTGGGTTTACAATAAGTTACTATTCTTCTGGCCACAGCCCCTGCAATTTGACGAACCATGATAGAAACACCATTTTCATGTGTAATAACAACAGATGTTCGTTCATTCTCTCTTGATGACTTCGGAATCCAGGCTACCCAATGCATTCCTCGCTCATGTTTCACAAAGTCAACAACTCCCGAAATAGGGTACAAATTCATATGTACATTTAAGGGGGACATAAATATAGATACCTGTAACCGTGTTTCATTAAAATATAAATCTTCCTCAACTTCTTCAATTGCAACAATGGTGCCATCTGCCGGTGCATAGATCATTTTTTCATCCTTCAGGACCCTTCTTTTTGGACTCCTGAAAAAATGAAGCACGCTCAATAAGAATAATAAACTAAGGCCGGTAACCAGGTAGGAAACCCAATCTTCCTTTTTATAGAATGAATAGTAAGTAATATTAAATAGTATAAGGACAATAAACAAAACACACAAAATACGATGTCCTTCCTTATGAATTCTCATACTCATGAAATTTTCACAAAAATAAGATTTTTCAGCCAATTATTTGCAAGTAAGCATAAATAACTGGTAATGAGAATATAACACTATCATAACGATCAAGGAAACCTCCATGCCCAGGTAAAATAGTTCCAGAGTCTTTCATACCTGCGATCCTTTTAAGCAGAGATTCAATAAGATCTCCAAAAGTTCCAAAAACAATAACTATAAAAGCAATAATCATCCATTCAGTAATGCTTAGAACCGGAAAATACCTAGCCAGGAGAAAAGCTGTAATCAAAGCAAAAAAGGCTCCTCCAAACAGGCCTTCCCATGATTTTTTTGGGGAAACCCTCTTCCAGAGTTTATGCTTTCCAAAGGGAACACCAATGATGTAAGCCCCTGAATCGCTTATCCAATGAAGAGAAAAAATACCTAGCAACAATTGGTAATCATAACGCACCAGATTGGGTGGTTGAAAAACAAAATTCACAATATCCTTTTCACCTGAAGATCCGGCACCGAATTCACCTGAAACCGAAAACAATAAATAATTAAAAAGTGCAAATGGGAAAGCAACATAAAAGATTCCAAGGAATGTAAATGCAATATTGTGAAAAGGCCTGTTCTCATGAAAAAACAACTCATTGATAAAAACAAGGCTCATCAGGGGAAGAAGCAACCAAATGAAGCGTATAGGAATAAAACCGATTGAATTAAGGAAAAAATAAATATACAAAGAAGCAGCTAACAGCATGCCCATAACCGTTTGAGGATGGACTTTAAAATGGTTTGAAATGCGGTAAAATTCAAATAGTGAACCCAGCATTATAAAAAAGAACAAGCTGACAAATGCGATGCTGTTAAAAATTGCCGTCCCAATAATTAAAGCTAGAAGCAATGTACCTGTTAAGGTTCTTTTATAGATATTAGCCACCTATTTAGTCATTTTTTTAACATCTAACTATTCGTTTTTATATTCCAACAAAAAGCTGGTTTGAATAATCACTACCTAAGCTTTAGTTTTCTCACCCTCTCCGGCTTCATCCTTTCCCTTATTATCCTTATCATTCACCACTGTTTTCCTTTTCCTTTTAGTGGTGGCTTTCTTTTTATCCGTAGCCGCAAAGTGGATCATATCCTCCGGGTCCTTTTCTTTTCGTTTACCAAATATCTTTTCAAGGTCCTCACTAAAAATCACCTCCCTCTCAAGCAGAAGTGTAGCTAATTCAGTAAGTTTTTCACGATTCTCATTCAGGATTTTTTTTGTTCGCTCATAAGCCTTATCAACCATTTGCTTAACTTCCTCATCTATCAGCTCAGCAGTTTTCTCACTAAATGGCTTATTAAAATTATACTCTGATTGTCCTGAAGAGTCATAAAAACTAATATTACCAATTTTGGAGCTCATACCAAAATAAGAAACCATGGCATATGCCTGTTTTGTGACTTTCTCCAGGTCATTTAAAGCCCCGGTAGAAATTTTATCAAAATTAATCTCCTCAGATGCCCTTCCTCCTAATGCTGAACACATCTCATCAAGGAGCTGTTCTGTAGTTGTTATTTGCCTCTCCTCTGGCAAATACCAGGCTGCACCCAGAGCTTTTCCACGGGGTACAATCGTAACTTTTACAAGAGGGTTTGCATGCTCGAGTAACCAGCTAACCGTAGCATGTCCGGCTTCATGGAAAGCAATAGTCTTTTTTTCCCGGATTGTAATTATTTTATTTATTTTCTCCAGCCCACCGATAATACGGTCAACAGCATCAAGAAAATCTTGCTTATTAACTTGCTTTTTACTCTTGCGGGCAGCAACCAATGCCGCCTCATTACACACATTGGCTATGTCAGCCCCGGAGAAACCAGGTGTTTGCTTTGCCAGAAAGTCAACATCAAGTTTCTTATCAACTTTTAAAGGTCGGAGATGAACCTTAAAAATATCTCGTCTTTCATTTAGATCCGGAAGTTCAACATGTATCTGCCTGTCAAACCGGCCGGCTCGAAGCAAGGCTTTATCCAGCACATCTGCACGGTTAGTTGCTGCAAGAACAATTACTCCCGCGTTACTTGCAAAGCCATCCATTTCCGTAAGTAGCTGGTTCAATGTATTTTCTCTTTCATCGTTTGCTCCAAAGTTAGGATTCCTTCCCCTGGCCCTGCCTACCGCATCAATCTCATCAATGAAGACAATACAGGGAGCCTTTTCTTTAGCCTGTTTAAAAAGATCCCTGACCCTGGAGGCACCAACACCCACAAACATTTCAACAAAATCAGAACCAGACATTGAAAAGAAAGGTACATTTGCCTCACCTGCCACAGCCTTAGCCAATAAGGTTTTTCCTGTTCCAGGAGGGCCAACCAGAAGTGCACCTTTAGGTATTTTACCACCCAGCTCTGTATATTTCTTTGGATTTTTCAGGAAATCAACAATTTCTTCAATCTCCACCTTAGCCTCCTGAAGCCCGGCAATATCATTGAAGTCAACTTTGACCATTGCGGAGTCTTTATCAAACATCTTGGCTTTAGACTTTCCAACATTAAAAATACCTCCACCAACACCTCCACCGCCTGCCCCGCCACCCATTCTTCTAAAAATAAACAACCAAACAGCCACCAAAATTACGATTGGGAATATCCAACCAAGCAAGTCTCCAAAAATATCTTTCTTAGTTTCATAAGAAAGATTAGGTTTTTCCTCATCAGTGTAATTGTATTTTTCCTGAATCTTCTCCAAATCAGCTTTAAAAATATCAATTGAACCAATGTTAAAATAACACTGTGGCCCGGAAGTTGCAAAGGCACTAAATCCCTTTGATTTAAGATCTTCATATTTCCCACTGCTCCAAACATCCGGTTTCAAATAGACCTGGGCAATATCTTTGTTAACTACCACGATTTTTTCAACATCATGGTCTTTCATCATATCTTCAAACCTTCTAGAATCTATTATCTTAGTGTCTGATCCTGAGAACAGCAGGTTTATCAATAAAAAGGAAATAGCCAGAATCCCATATACCCAGTATATGTTAAATTTTGGTTTCTTCCCTTTATCATCCTTTTTACCAGAAAATTGGTTTATATTAAATTTTTTCTTCTCTTCCATAATCCATTTATTCAATCATTCACTATCACTTCACTTATCGTTTCAACCTTTGCATCTGCCCAAAGATCTTCTAACCTGTAGAGTTCTCTGTAGGATTCCAGGAATATATGAACAATTACATCCCCATAGTCCAGAAGCACCCAATTTGCATTTTGAAACCCTTCTTTATGAATTGGTTTTTCACTCAACTCATTTCTCACAACCTCAATCACAGATTCGCCAATAGCCGAAACCTGTGTAGTTGATTCGCCATGACAAATCACAAAGTATTTACATATAGAATTCTCTATTATTGATAAATCAAGTGAAACAACTCTTTTCCCTTTTTTCTTAAAAATTCCTTCTGCTATTGTGCTAACAAGTTTTTCTGTTTGTGCCTTTCCAACTTTCATTTAATAAATTTATCTTACAAAAATACTTAAATAATATCACAATTTTACCGAAAATAAAATACTATTTCCAGGCTAACATGAAACTTCTATCAATTTAAATGCCAATTCATTTAAAATTTATATTTTCACAAGCAATAAAACTCTTTTTAATACAAAATAAATGGCTTCCTTAATTATTGGTAAAAACATAATTCAATTAGAAAAAGTACAATCCACAAATGATTATACCTTAAAACTACTAACAAAAAGTTCGCCCGAAGAGGGCACTATCGTCCTTGCAAATAACCAAACCATGGGCAAAGGCCAGGCTGGCAATGGCTGGGAAAGCCAGGCAAGAAAAAATCTCACTATAAGCATTATTCTTAAACCTTCCTTCCTTGAACCTTCAAAACAATTCTATATTTCAAAAATAATTGCACTGGCCATATATGATTTCTTAAATGACATATTAGAAAATGTAAGTATAAAATGGCCAAATGACATTTATGTAAACAATGACAAAATAGCAGGGATCCTGATTGAAAACTCACTTATTGGCAGCAAGTTTGAGTATTCTGTTGTTGGTATTGGGGTAAATATCAATCAAAAAGAATTTTCCTCTGAGCTAATGAACCCTACCTCTTTGATAAGGGAAACAGGGAAGATTTATGATTTAAGTAAACTCCTCAACAATCTCATTCAATATCTTAACCTCTATTACCAGTTATTGCACAATGGGAAATACCCTGAAATAAACAGTAAATATCTTTCTCATATCTATCGTTTCAGGGAAATCCATTTTTTTAAAACCCAAGAGGGTATAATAAAAGGCGAGATTACTGACATAAAAGAAAGCGGGCAACTTGAAATAACAAGCGTTTCAGGTGAAATTTTCTATTTCTGGTTTAAAGAAATCGGGTTTCAGTCTTTAGGAGACTTCTAATTATTATTTCTTTTCAAGAAACAAGTAGAGTGAATGAGATACAAGACACAAATTTTTTTGAATAGCCGTAGCTATTGAAGAAAATTTTAACGAAGTATATCGTTTGCTATCCTTGTTCCCATAGGGTTTTCATAAAATCCCATATCCTTCATCATATTTATTCACAATATCCCGATATTGTTTCATAA
>Ga0164313_10005049_pt1 | contig 11699 bp, 8 predicted proteins | sample GuaBasSedimGuay4_FD_113735 | JGI IMG/M metagenome (GOLD analysis project Ga0164313, IMG submission 113735) | Subseafloor sediment microbial communities from Guaymas Basin, Gulf of California, Mexico - Guay4, Core 4569-4, 0-3 cm | ecosystem: Environmental > Aquatic > Marine > Hydrothermal vents >...
GCCAGATGTCATGATCATAAATTTGATCCAATATCTCAAGAGGATTATTTCAGTCTGTTTGCATTTTTTAATAATAACAGGGAATTGGGAATGACGGCTGATGATGGGGATTTTGGACCTTTAATGTTTATTAGCAGTGATGAAGAAGATAATACTATTGCAATGATTAATTCCGAAATTGATTCCCTACAGAGGAGTATCGGCCCGAAGAAAGAGCAATTTGTAAATAACCCGGATTTCAAAAATTCTAAAAAATTCAAACCTGCAAAATCAATGCTGCATCATCCCTTTGAGAATACCACAAAAAAGGAAAAAATAACATATATCGATGGAATTCCGAATTCTACAATCGGAAAAGATGTCGATCTGGTCAATGGCATATTTGGTTTGGCTCCAAAATTTGACAATCAGTATGATAGAATTGATCTTACGGAGCTGAAAGCATTTGAAGTTTACAACCCCTTTTCCATTTCAATTTGGGTCAATCCGGATAAAAGAGCAAGTACAGGTAAGACTATGACGATCATTGGAAATTCTTCAGGAAAACCTCAGGTTTATAGAGGTTGGGATATACATCTCGATACTGAAGGGCACGTATCCTCACGTTTGATAAGTGCACTTCCCGGTAACTATATTCAGATAAAAACAAAAGATACAATAGCAATTGGAGAATGGACACACCTTCTATTGACCTATGATGGCTCTTCCAATGCCTCAGGTTTGCATATTTATATCAACGGTAAAGATATACCGCAGTACATAGAATACGATCACTTGTATAAAAGTATCATACCCAGGAAAAAAGGTGATTTAATTGTCGGAAAATCTCCTCGGGGACAGTCCGGCGATAATGGTATTTTTATTGGAATGCTGGATCAGTTATCGATTTATAATATGGAGATATTCTCTTCACAGGTTGCTTCGGTGTACAAACAATCCAAGCTAGGTAAAGAACCAATTATTTGGGTACCGAATGAAGCTAATTATCTAAAACGGACCTCTGCCTTGAAGCAGTTAAATAGAGATAAGTTACAGATAGTTGATTCTATTATGGAAATGATGGTGATGGAAGAAATGTCACCACAAAGGAAAACCTACATTCTGGAGCGCGGTGAATATGATAAGCCTAAGGAAGAAGTTTACAGGGCTGCCCCTGCAACGATACTTGAATTTTCATCTGAATATCCAAAAAACAGATTGGGCTTAAGTCAATGGCTGTTTGACAGAAACAATCCACTGACTGCAAGGGTTACTGTTAACCGTTACTGGCAAATGATATTTGGCAAAGGTCTGGTAGCAACGGCCAATGACTTTGGAAATCAAGGAGCCTCACCAAGCCATGCAAAATTAATAGACTGGCTGGCGATTGACTTTATTGAGTCGGGATGGGATGTTCGAAAATTAATCCGGAAAATGGTTATGAGTAATACCTATAAGCAAAGTTCTGTAATCTCTCAGGAAATCAGGGATCTGGACCCAAATAATCTGCTTCTTGCCAGATCACCCAGTTATAGAAGACAAGCTGAATTTATTCGCAATAATGCCTTAAAATCAAGCGGTTTATACAATAATGAGATCGGAGGAGAATCGGTTAGACCTTACCAACCGGAGGGGCTTTGGTTGGAGAAAGGTAATTTTTCACAGTATCTTAAAAAATATGTGCAGGATCATGACGAAAAGCAATATAGAAAGAGTATGTATACATTTATAAAGAGAACCTCCCCCCCTCCATATCTGACAATTTTTGATATGCCTTCCAGAGATATTTGTATGGTCACCAGAGAAAGAACGAATACGCCATTACAAGCACTTATATTACTAAATGACCCACAATTTATTGAAGCTTCAAGGGCTATGGCCTACAGGATGAAAACAGAAGGTAAAGATACTTTAGATGCCCAAATATCCTTAGGGTTTCAACTTGCATTAAGCAGAAAACCCTCAAAAAAAGAGCTACAGTTATTGTCCGCCTTATATGAGCAAGAATATGAAAAATTTAATGAAGATAGAAATGGCGCTGTTGCCTATCTAACTGTTGGAGATTATAGAATTCCTAATCAATATAATCCTCCTGAAATGGCGGCAATGACAGTTGTTGCCAATACCTTATTCAATATGGATGAAATGTATATGAAAAGATAAAAACTACAACATGTGTGATCGTCAAAATAAAAATTATTCCCGTAGAGATTTTCTAACCAAAACATCTCTGGGACTTGGTGCTGTAGCCTTAAGTTCATTGATAAATCCGTTAGGCATGAGTGCTTCTTCATTAGGAGGGTCAAATGGATTCCCTGCGATTGGAACACCGCATTTTCCACCGAAGGTAAAAAGAGTGATCTATTTATTTCAAAGTGGTGCTCCTTCACAGTTAGATCTTTTTGATTACAAGCCTTTATTGACAAAGTTAAACGGACAAGAACTTCCCGAAAGTGTAAGAAAAGGACAGCGATTAACCGGGATGACGGCAGGCCAAACATCCTTCCCGTTGGCAGGATCGATATTCAAATTTAATCAAAAGGGGCAGAATGGGGCATGGATAAGTGAATTAATGCCTCATATAGCTGAGATCACCGATGAGTTGTGCTTTATCAAGTCCATGCAAACGGACGCTATCAACCATGACCCCGCTGCAACTTTTATCCAAACAGGATCCCAGTTCCCGGGAAGACCATCCATAGGGTCATGGGTAAGTTACGGACTTGGATCCGACAATGAAAATCTACCAAATTTTGTTGTGTTGGTTACCAAAGATAAATTTGGGCAACCGCTATACTCAAGACTTTGGGGTAACGGCTTTCTTCCTTCTGAACACCAGGGAATTCCATTCAGACCTGGTAAGGACCCCGTACTTTTTTTACAAAATCCACCGGGTGTTTCTTCTGAGATGAGAAAAGACCAACTGGATTATTTGGAGAAATTACAAAATTTGCAATATAATGAGTATGGAGATCCTGAAATAAAAGCGAGAATCTCACAATATGAAATGGCCTTTAAAATGCAAACTTCTGTTCCTGAGATCATGAATACCGAAGGTGAGCCGGAATATATTTATGATATGTATGGACCGGACAGTAAAAAACCGGGAACCTATGCAGCAAATTGCTTGTTGGCAAGAAGACTGGTGGAAAAAGATGTGAAATTCATACAATTATACCATCAGGGCTGGGATGCGCATGGAGGATTACCTAAATTAATGAAAAGACAGTGCAAAGAAACAGACCAGCCGACTGCAGCTTTGATAAAAGATCTTAAACAAAGAGGTCTTTTGGAAGATACTTTAGTAATATGGGGAGGTGAATTTGGGAGAACCAATTATTCACAGGGAGCCCTAACCCCAACTGATTATGGAAGAGACCATCATCCCAAGTGTTTTACAATTTTCATGGCTGGAGCCGGTGTAAAAAAGGGAATGGTATACGGTAGCACAGATGAATTTGGTTATAATATCGTTGAAAATCCGGTACATGTACATGATTTTCAGGCAACTCTTCTTCATCTTATGGGAGTGGATCACGAACGACTAATATATAAATATCAGGGCAGAAGGTTTCGTCTTACAGACGTTAGTGGGAATGTTGTAAAAGATATTTTATCCTAAGGCAACCTCTATTAATACGCAATAAAAAATGGACGATAATATAGTGGCGTTTTTAGGGAGGTTTCACCCTTTAGTTGTACACTTACCAATAGGGATATTACTGTTGGCCGGTTTAATGCAGGTAATTTCCCTGAGGAGAAAGAATAATTCGAAAGCGTTAAATGTGGCAATATCATTCACCCTGTTTTGGGGAGGAATCTCCTCTATAGGTGCTATTTTTATTGGATGGCTACTTTCTTTGCAAGGTGGATATGACGATGATACTCTTTTTTGGCATAAATGGCTTGGAATATTACTTACAATATTAACCTTTTTCGCCTGGTCCGTCAAATCCAATAAAATAAGGCTGCAAAAATATTTTTTTTACATAATTCTGAGCCTCGTCATCGCATTGGTAGGAATTACCGGGCATTTGGGTGGTAATTTAACACATGGCGACACCTACCTAACCCAGTATGCGCCAAATTTTATAAAAAAAATAGTAGGTGTGGAAATTGATAATATAGATGATGTTCTGGTTGGCGCACACCCGGATTCCATACTTGTATACCCATATTTGATTCAACCCGTATTAGATAAAAAATGCACGAGTTGTCATAATCCAATTAAACTGGAAGGTGGATTGCTTTTAACCAACTATAAGGAAATTATCAAAGGAGGAGATAATGGCACAATAATCAATACCAAATCTCCTTATAAAAGTGAATGGATCAACCGTGTAACATTACCTAAAGGCCATAAAAAATTTATGCCACCAAAAGGAAAGCCCATGACCTATGGTGAGATCCAAATTATCGAATGGTGGATGAGAAATGGGGCGGACAGCATCTCTAAATTCACTTCTTCGAAGGACTTAGATCAAAAATTGATCAGTACTCTTATGCGTGATTATAATTTAGACTATAATCCCAAGGCCCATTATGAAAAAGTAAAAGTAGATTCACTAACCGGGATGATAATAACAGAACTACTTAAAAATAAGTTTACAATTGATTTTATGGGAGAAACCAATAATATGATTTCCGTAACTTATAACGGAGATTCTATAAGAAAATCACAAATGGAGAAATTGCTTTTGGCCAAAGATCAGATCACCTGGTTAAATCTAAGCAATTGTAATTTAACGGATGATATGTTGGGCCTTATTACTGACTTTAAGAACTTAACCCGGATAAACATTCATTCTAATCCCATTACCGATGGATCGATGGATTATTTTGAAAATTTCAAACACCTTAGTTCCATAAACATATACGATACGAACATCACAAATACAAGTTTGGAAAAATTGGTTTCTTTACCGTCACTAACCAAATTATTTATTTGGAAAACCGGTATTTCGAAAGAAAAAATACAAGAAGTATCTAATAAATATCCTGATATTGAGATAGTAGCAAATTTAAACTAACAATGAACTCATGAAAACCAACAGAAGAAAATTCATTAAAACATCTGGTATTGCACTTGGTGCCCTGGCCGTTACTCCAACTATTCACTCCTTTGGAATTATTAATAAATCTGTTCTGAGTGAGCAGATCATCGGTCATGGCGATTTTAAATACAGGGTACATCAGGAGTGGGGAAATTTAAACCCTTCCACAACCCCGGTAAATAATTGCCATGAAATGGTGATGGATTCAAAAGGAAGATTAATAATGACTACGGATGAGCCCCAAAATAATATTATTATTTATGATAAATCGGGTAAATTGTTGCATTCATGGACCTTAGATTTAGACTCGGCACATGGATTGACCATATTTGATGAAGGCGGTCAGGAAGTATTGTTTATTACTGACCCTAATACAGGTAAGGTTATCAAAACAACAACAGAAGGAAAAGTAATGTTAACACTGCCAAACCCAAGGGAAATCGGAATTTATACTGATTCTGAGAATTTCAAACCTACAGAGACGGCAATTGCAGATAATGGAGATATTTATGTGGCGGATGGCTATGGATCTCAGTATGTCATTCAATACAATGCAGAAGGTGAATATATAAAACATTGGGGCGGTTCCGGCGATAATGATGATCAATTTGCAACCGCACATGGTGTGGCGATAGACAAGAGAGACCCGGATAATATTACCCTGATGTGTACCTCCAGAGGGCATAATTCTTTTAAGAGATTTACGCTTGAAGGTGATTATTTAGATACTGTATTCTTACCTGGAGCTTACGTATGCAGGGCTGTTCTGGATGAAGATATCTTGTATTCAGGTGTCTGTTGGTCGCGATTAAAATATTTAAACCGAACTTCCGATTCCGGTTTTATTACCATTTTAGATAAAAATAACAAAGTAATTTCAAATCCGGGTGGAACAGCACCGGTTTATGAAAACGATAAATTAAAACTGATCACACAAGATATTCCACTATTTAATCACTGTCATGATGTTTGTGTGGATAATGATAAGAACTTATATGTCTGCCAGTGGAATGCAAATAAAACTTATCCTATTAAATTGGAGAGGGTTTGATGGATCATATCCTATGACAGTCAGGGATATAATGGTGTGTTTTTAATGAAATCAAAGAGATTATAACAAGATAAAAAATGATAGTGATATAATTTTATCATAGAGGCGTTAAAAATAGTATACCTCTATGATAATGAATCAATTCAATTGTATAATTTCTCTGTTTTGCATGGCTTTCATTACGCTCTCCATACTACTAATGTTAACATCTTCTGCCATATCAGCCGGCAAAATGGCTACTCTAAAAATAATATTTTGGGTAAAGTCATCCGATAGATTATTAAAGTTTACAGTTCCATCCAAAAAGAAAAGGATATCCCCTACTGTATAATTAAAGCCATATAACAAAATTTCACTTCCGAAGAACAGGGTTTGTGGAAGCGGTTCCCAAACATCTAAACCATCGACAACATCGGTCAAAATATACGCAACCACGACATCTGTATCGAATACTTCTATATTACTTGGAAAAGGAATCAACTCTTCAAAACCATTTACAGCAAGGAAATCTACCTCTGCCTCAAATACCTGTCCTAGAATATTTATCCCATCTTCGCCGGAAGGCCCCGGAGGTCCGGGAGGTCCCGGTTCGCTTACACAAGAAACAAATAATAAAGAAGAGACAAAAAGCAATGCAAATAATTTTTTCATGATAATGTGTTTAAGTTTATACGTTTACAATGACTTTGTAAATATAACCATTGTTTGAGTTTGAGAGATAATTCACAATTGATATTTCATTTCGACCCTCGGTTGACATAATTCATTACGCAATAATAATGCCTAAAAAAAAACCGGCAATATTTTTATTGCCGGTTTTTGGTTAAATACGATAAATTGAGTTTATTTTTTTCCCTTCTTTTTTTGTTGTGATTGCTGATCTTGCGCCTGTTTCATTGCATTATCCAAGCGCTGCCGGAATGCACTTTTTTTCTTTGCAGGTTTTTTCTTATTTACCTGAATCTGTGCATGGATCTTATCTTCATCTATAATATAATTTTTTATTACCAACATAATTCCCAATGTCAATAAGTTGGAAACAAAGTAATACAAACTCAAACTACTTGCGTAGCTATTAAAGAAAAACAACATCATCAAAGGAGAGATATACAACATCATTTTCATCATTTTTTGCATGTCCGGCATGCCTTCTTGTGCAGGCTGCTGCATACCCATTTGCTGACTTTGGGTCATTTGCATATAAAAGAATATGGCCACAGAGGCTAATATTGGAAATAAGCTCACATGATCGCCATAAAAAGGAATGTTAAATGGTAATTTGAGTACCTCATCATAGGCCGAGAGGTCATCTGCCCATAAGAATCCTTTATGCCTGATATCAATATTTGCGGGAAAAAACCTGAATAACGCAAAGAATACCGGCATTTGTAATAAGGCGGGTATACATCCCGATAAGGGATTAACCCCTGCTTTTCGTTGCAATGCCATCGTTTCCTGTTGGCGCTTCATTGCATTTTCTTTCCCTTTATATTTATCATTGATCTCTTGCATCTCCGGTCTCAGTACCTTCATTTTTGCACTTGACAGGTAGGATTTATAAACTATTGGCGACATAACAATTCTAACTACTATGGTCAATAAAATAATAACAATACCAAAATTGCCTATAAAGGAACTAAGAAACGCGAACACCGGAACAAATACGAATTTATTTATCCATCTAAAAATTCCCCAACCTAAACTTACAATTCGGTCTAAATTTTTTCCTTCGTATTTGCTCAGAACGGCATAATCAACAGGACCGTAATACAAGTTCATATTATAGTTAAGTTCCCCAAATTCTGACTTTAGAGGAATTAAAGCCTGGAATTTTTTGGTGTAAACAGTGTCGATAAATTCATCTTCTACTAAATTCAATGAAATTAATTTAGCATTTTCAAAAGGTTTGTCTGTCAAAAGCACAGAAGTAAAAAATTGTTGCTTAAAAGAAATCCAATCCACATCCGAAGCTTCTTCTTCATCTTCATCACTCATGGCATTCATATATTCAAATTCCCCTCCATTGTGCTGGTATCTTAGATCAGTATATTGATTTTCATATTTTACACTTTTTTCTGTTCTGAAACTTTTGATGTTCCAATCTAAGTTTATGTTTTGTGAGGTGTTTATTGCGCCATTCAATCCTTGTGACTGAATAGCAAAATCCATCATATAATCATCCGGTTTTAACTCATATTTGTATTCCAAATATTTATTTTCAGAAATTTTTAATTTCATCGATAATACCTGGTTATCTCCATTATTTGTTAGCGTTGGTTCAAAATATAGATCTTTGGTCTGTAAGTTTCTATTGTCCTGTGTGGCAAAAGACAAATTAAATGACGCATTGTTATCCTTTATTATATAAAGGGGTTCCATATTATAGGTCTTGTATTTTTTCATCAACACCTCCGTTATTTGACCTCCTTTATTAGATACTTTAATTTTTACCAAATCATTTTCTAATACAGACTCATTTTCAATAGCCGAAGGCAAACTTGCACTATACGCAAACACTCCCAAACTATTTTGCGCTTGAATATATGCCAATGAATCGGACACTTGCTGATTCAAGTTGTTCGAATCCTTGGGTTCTTCATTAAAATTTGCGGTTGGAATTACTTTTTGAATTGAATCCTGGATTTGCTCTGCTTTTTGTTTCTCTAACTCTTCTGGGGTCGGTTGGTTCGTATAAAAGTACCATAGCATTATTGCGCCTAGTAAAATGAATCCAATCAATGAGTTAAGGTCAAATTTCTTTTCTTCCATCTATATAAATTATCTTGCTAAAAAGTTTGTTTTATCTTTTTTAAAACATTCGGCAAATGTAGTAAAAACAAGGAAAATATTAGTCTCTTTCAAGTTTATCTTTAAAAATAAACATCAAAATAATTGGCACGGCCAATAAGGCAACCAACATGGTATTTTGAACCGCTATTTGTGGAAATAGCAGAAGGGTCAAGACATAGCCACCTATCGCACCACCAAAATGCGCACTATGCCCAATATTTCCCCAATTCTTTTTCATACCGAACATGGAATACATCAAATAGGCAACCCCGAAAATATATCCCGGGATTGGTATCGGAATAAAGAACATATACAAATTCATTCCAGGGTTGAGCATTATAGAAGCATAAATGATTCCCATTACTGCACCTGAAGCACCTACCGCACTGTAATAAGGATCTTTTTTATGAAAGTTCAATGCCAATAAATTTCCTGCGATCAATGATCCAAAATAAATTACCAAAAATTTAATGATACCAAGATGAAAAATAACTGCATCTGCAAAAAAATATAATGTAAGCATGTTAAAAAGCAAATGTGTCTGATCAACATGTAAAAACCCAGAAGATAATAGCCTGATCTTCTCTCCCTTGCGAATAGGGGCAATTTGAAATTTATACTTTTCAAAAAACAATTTGTCTTTAAATCCCTTTAGAGAAAACAATACATTAGCAATAATTATCAATATAACTACTTTATCCATGTGTCAAAAAATTATGCCCAAAGATAAAATTATATACGATATTTGCTGCATATTTCGCTTCAAATGCAATTATTAATTTACATCTTGACCTATCCCTTAATTTGGATGCTCTCTGTACTGCCATTACGGGTTTTATATTTTATATCCGATATAATATATGTCCTACTCTATCAAATTATTGGTTATCGGAAAAAAGTGGTAAGACGTAATTTAAAACTGTCCTTTCCTGAAAGAAGTTCGGAAAAATTATTAAAAATTGAAAAAGAATCATTTCATCATTTTGTCGATATTTTTATGGAGATGATAAAATCATTCAGCATTAGTAAGAAAGAAATTGCGCAAAGAATTATTATCGAAAATCCGGAACTCATAAATGATTATATCAAAGACAATAAAAGTGTGATCGTATTATCCTCACATCATGCAAATTGGGAATGGTCTCCCTATCTGATGGATCAATTGATAAACTGCAAGGCATATGCGGCTTATACAAAAATTGGAAACAAATACTTTGATAAAAAAATAAAAAGCTCTCGGACAAAATTTGGTGCAAATTTTATTCCCACCAGAGAATTTATTGACATGATGCAAAGAAATGCAGATATTGATAGAATAGCTATTTATGGTTTTTTAGGAGATCAATCTCCGCAGTTAAAGAAAACCTATTACTGGAGTAATTTTATGGGTGTAAGAGTTCCGATAATAACCGGTGCTGAAATGCTCGCAAAAAGATTTGATTATCCCGTGGTTTATTTGCAGACCGACCTCGTTAAAAGAGGGTATTATAAATCAAAATTTATCAATCTGGCCAAAAATCCCAAAGAATTTCCGGATTATCAAATTACGGATATGTTTTTAGATGTTCTGGAAAAACAGATCAGAGAAAATCCGGAATATTATTTTTGGACCCATAAAAGATTTAAACATATGGGAAAGGAAAAAGAAACACCACTTGCCAATTTAAAAAGTGATCTATGAGGTTTAACGATATGACTAATAACATTATAATGTGGTCTTTAGTTAGCATATTTTATTATACAAAAATTATATACCCTAAGTTTAAATTTGACTAAAACAAATGAATTTAATAATTTTCATCCTCACATATCCATTAATTTGGATTCTCTCTATTTTACCTCTCCGTATATTATATTTTATATCCGACATTATTTATATAATTCTATATCAGATTATTGGTTATCGAAAAAAAGTGGTAAGGCATAATTTGAAATTGTCCTTTCCGGATAAATCTGTAGATGAATTATTAAAAATTGAAAAAAAATCATATCATCATTTTATAGATATTTTTATGGAAATGATAAAATCATTTAATATCACAAAAAAAGAAATTGCAAAAAGGATTATTGTCGAAAACCCTGAAATTATCAATGATTATATCAAAAAAAATAAAAGTATAATTGTAATATCATCGCATCACGCAAATTGGGAATGGTTCCCGTATCTGGTGGATCAATTGGTGGATTGCAAAGCCTACGGCTCTTATGCGAAAATTGAGAACAAATATTTCGACAGAAAAATAAGAAACTCGAGAAGTAAATTTGGTGTCACTTTTGTTCCTACCAAAGAATTTATAGCTCTAATACAAAAAAATGCAGATCAAAATAAAATTGCTATTTATGCCTCCTTAGCCGATCAGTCTCCATTATTAAAGAAAACATATTACTGGAGTAATTTTATGGGTATTAAAGTCCCGGTAATTACCGGGCCCGAAATGTTGTCTAAAAGATTTGATTATCCGGTATTTTATTTGAAAACTGATCTCGTTAAAAGAGGATATTACAGGTCTAAGATTATTGAATTGGCAAAAAAACCTAAAGAGTTTCCAGATTATCAAATAACAGATATGTTTCTTGCAGTATTAGAAAAACAAATCAGGGCAAACCCGGAATATTATTTTTGGACCCATAAAAGATTTAAACATATGGGGAAGGAAGAAAAATGGCAAAAGTCTAAAGTCTAAATGGCAAAGGTGGCAACAAACAGAGCTTTACCAATTCAGTTGACTCCTTTAGTATGTTGAGACTATAAATTAGCACCAAACTCTTTGCGCTAATTCTAAGTAAACTTTTAGTGAAAAATAAAATTATGTCCGATATTTGCA
>Ga0164313_10005051_pt1 | contig 11698 bp, 10 predicted proteins | sample GuaBasSedimGuay4_FD_113735 | JGI IMG/M metagenome (GOLD analysis project Ga0164313, IMG submission 113735) | Subseafloor sediment microbial communities from Guaymas Basin, Gulf of California, Mexico - Guay4, Core 4569-4, 0-3 cm | ecosystem: Environmental > Aquatic > Marine > Hydrothermal vents...
CCATCCTGTTTGGTGATAATTGCATATAACTGCGTAAGTGCCTTTAATATCTCCTCACTCATCTTCTATTGCTTAGTGCTTCAGACATGAAATCTTTTCATGCAAAACTGATCAACACAAATATTGATTTCGTATTTGATTAATAGGGTTTAAACTCAAAGTCGATATCTACGAGTTCCGAAAATTCCTCACCGGCCTCTTCCATATCCTCATCATCTTCATAATAATACCAATGGATCACTACATCCGATATTTCCTCCAATACTGTGAGAATATCAAGAATTAGCTTTGAAGATGCTGTATTAAAATATTCTAGTTTAAACACAAAAATCGTTTCATCCAATGGATCTTCACCATAGGTTTTCAACCAATCAATGATAGGTTGATAATACTCAGCTGAATCTTCAGGTAGCGACCGTCCTGATATTTCAAAAATACCATTGCCTTTATCCAGTAAGATTTTTGGTGTATCTTCCGTTCCTTCTAAATTAATTATTTCCATGATTCAAAATTTCAATAGATTACAATATTATATTTTCCTGGCTATGCTTGTCTTTAAAGTAAAAAACGAATACTCATTGTCTAATGAGTTAAATTCGTATTCAAGTTTTCTGCCTGATTTGCGAGCCATATCCACAAAACCAAGTCCTGCCCCACCTTTGTCAGTTAACCCGGAACCACTTCGTATGATTTCCTTGTAATAAGTTTTTAAACCCTCTTTATCAAGGCTGTTGATCTGATCGAGTCTTTCTTTCAAACTGTCCACATTGTCTTTTTTAACCGGGTTGCCAGAGGTGATCACATACGCATCTTTTTTCTTCCCGATCATAAAAATCGCTGTGTTAACCAATTGCTGACCAGCGGTGTATTCTTCACTGTGCTTTACAATATTCTGTAAGCACTCTACCATCACATTAAAAACTTTTCGTTTTGTAGAAGATTCTTCGCCCAGGGAATCCATATTCCGTTCGGTCATAGCCAATACGGATTTTGTGATTTCCTGAGTGAACTCACCTTCGTAGACAAGGATGATATTGTTTTCCAGCATCTTTTGATGCATGTCAAAAATAAAGTTCATAACAATTCAGTTGTTTAGGTTAATTAAAATTGCTGATAATTATACATAATTACTATTTTCAAAATCTTATTCCAATAAGTAAGACGTCATCGGTCTGCTTTTGATCTCCTTTCCAGGTAGTCCAATCTTCATCAATTATTATATGAACTTCGGTCATTGATTTACCGTGATGCTTAGCGATCAATTCCCGCAAGCGTCTCGGGCCAAATTTCCGGTTATCCGGACCACCAAACTGATCGGGGAAACCATCGGAACAGAAGAAAACAGAATCACCACTATTCATTTGTAGCTTATGACTCTCAAATTGTGTCTGATTTTTATAAATACCCCCACCAATTGGAAATTTATTGCCCTTTATTTCAACCATTTCTCCACTATTCATCCAATACAATGAACGATGTGCACCGGCATAACCGACTTCATTGGTTTTTGTATTAATTGTACACAAGGCAATATCCATCCCATCTTTGGTTGACGAATCATCCATATCCTGACGTAAAGTCCTGGTTACACCCTTATCCAGTGCATCCAGTATCTCTCCGGGATCGCTAATTTTCCGGCTCTTTACAATATCATTAAGCAGGAAATATCCAATCAGCGAAATCAATGCCCCCGGCACTCCATGTCCGGTACAATCTACAGCTGCAAAAAATACAGTATCTCCCACTTTTATATACCATGGAAAATCACCACTGACCACATCACGTGCTTTGTATAAAATAAAGGAATCGTGCAGTACTTGTCTAATTACAGCATTATTTGGTAAAATTGCTCCCTGAATCCGCTTGGCATAATTAATACTCTCTGTAATTTTTCGATTCTTTGATTGTATCTCCAGTTCTATTTGCTTTCTCTCTGTAATATCATGTGAAACAACCAATACGGATTCCATATTTTCTTCATCATCATATTCCGGAATGGCATTTACCTGCATCACACGCTCGCCCATATCAGAGGGAAAACCAATTTCTCTAGTAATATTCTCATTCTGTTCTTCTACTTCTTTTAACAGGCGCATCCATTCTTCCTTGACGTTATCGTCCAATGGTATCTCTTCAAGGGTCTTATGCAATATTTCTTCGGGTTTAAGCCCTGTATAATTTTCAATGACCGGATTGATGTAAAAGAATTCTCCTTCACTTGTTAGTCTGGTGATCAAATCAGGAGAGTTTTCGGATAAAGCCTGCATTTTAGAACGCATACGCTCTTCGCGCTCAGCCCTTCTTCTTTCGGTAATATCCCGGCTGTTAACAATGATGCCCTGTATCGCAGCATCAGATAGTAAATTGGTAGCCTTAGCTTCCAGCCAGACAGCCTCTCCATTCTTCTTCATATATTCATACTGTACTATCACCGATTCAAATGGATTATCCAACACCTCACGGAACATTTTTTCGTATTGCTCCACACTATCGGGGTGTACATGTGTTTTGTCATTTATTCCGATCAAATCATCCTGATTATGTCCCAGGATCCGCTCCACCGATGGACTTATATATCTGATACTTCCCTCTTCTTCATAAATAGCTATTACCTCAGAGGCATTTTCCAATAGCAACTGCATCCGGTTTTGTGTACGGTTTACCTCTTCTACCTGATCCTCCAAACGCTGGTTTGTCCGTTGCAGTTCCTCTTGTGTAGCCGCCATCTCCTCAGCATTCTGCCTGAGAACTTCCTGCTGCGCCTGAAGCTCATTACTCATCTCCTGAGATTCCTCCAACAAATTTCTCGTTCGCTCATTGACCTTTATATTGAAAATAGTCCTTGCAATGATGAGAGAGATTTCTTCCGTAAATTTTACCTGGCTTTCTGTGAATTTAGTAAAACCTGCAAATTCCAGAACACCATATACTTTCTCCTCGGCCATGAGTGGTGTGATTAGAATACAGCTTGGACGTTTGTCACCTAAAATCCCCGAAGTAATGCTAACATAATCATTAGGAATCTCTGTACGCATAACAGTACCTTGCTCAGAAGCAGCCTGACCGACTAAACCCTGTGCAAATTTAAAACGTGCATTTATATACTTTTTCTTATGATAAGCATATGCCGCATTGAGATCAATAAAAACATCATCTCCCTGATCGTCATTCACAACATAAAATGCTCCCTGTATAGCTCCTATCTTTTCAGTGATAAACGCGATAACCGCATCCCCAAGATCGTCCAACCGGTTATGTGAACGAAGAATTTCACTGATTTCAGTCATTCCCGACATTATCCAGTGCCGTTCCTTATCCTGCTTTTCTGTCTCAACAAGATTGTCACGCATATTGAGCAATGCATTCCCTAACAGGTCCTTTTCACTAAGTGGTGTGAATTCAACCTCCAATTCCCCTTTTCCTATTTTTTCAGCAAAAATAGCAGTGCTGCGCAATCCCTGAGTCAGCTGATCAGTTGTCCTGGCCATTTGTCCAATCTCATCATCGCTCTTTACTTCAATTTTCTCAGGTAAAATCCCATGCGATAAAGACTCTACATCACTTTTTAGCAACAACATCGGATTCATCATGGCCTGTGAAGCTAGCAACATGATCAACACAGTAAAAAGGAGTATCAAGCCACCGTAAACAGCAAACTTTTTCAAAACAATAAATGCACTTGCATTTAATTCCTGCATATCAATTTTCACAACCAAACCCCAGTTTAATTCCTCTATGTAACGCCATACTGCAAGTGTTTCCACATGACGGAAATCATTGACATGTCCTACACCCTCTCCACCTGAAGCAGCCTCCTGCATTGCCTCACCAGCTTGCTCTCCAAAAAAAACACCTTTCTCGAGTGCTGCATCAGGAGCAGATTTCAAAGGATTAATAATAACCGCGCGGTTCCCGTTTTTCCAGGTCAATACACTTTCTACAGTTTCACCAAGATTCAAATCTTCCTTAAGAGCATTATAAACAGGCGTCAAGTCAACTTTCAGAAAAATAAGCCCGGCCTGTCCCCCGGATGAATCGACCAGTGGTGCCCCGGCTATAATATAAAAAGTACTCTCTTCCTTAAATACGTGCCCAAAATACATGCCCTTTTTAGCTCCTGGAACTAATGTCTCATCATAACCATCGACCATCTGTCGTATGTTAATTATTTCCAAGCCATCCACCGTACTGTTCAAAATACCTCCATCGACATTCGTAATAAAAATGTCACTCGCCCGGGTTGATTTATTTAATGATTTCAGCAGCTTGTCAATCTCCTCATTCTGATCATTAGCTTCTTCAGGGAAAATATCATCCATAATAGTTAAATCCTGAAGGTCGTCCCCACTAGTAGCCAGTACATCCAATTCACTGATAAGCTGCATATCTGCAGTGATTTCATTTACGAAATCCCGGATACTTTTTACCTTCATATCTGCCAGGGCATTCAGGCTTTGCTGATAATTAGCCCCCAACATATCCAGTCTGACAGAATATGAAATATAACCGGCTATTACAATAGTGAACACCACCAGCGATAACACCAGCGACATCAACTTGGTCCGTATACTTATTCCTTTGAACATTTTCAAATAAAAAATTAATTCGTAATTCTATTTTTTCTCAGAAGTTTTTACAGTTTCCTGTTTTTTTCTTTCAGTAGGCTTTTTTTGAGCTTTGCCTGATATATCTTTATCTAGACTAGTAAAAGCCTGTTCAATTAGTGCTTCACTTTCATCAACAAAAGGTTTGAACGAGGCCAATTCGACAACAGCTACCACCTCACTATTTATCTTTATGGGAACAATTAACAAATGACCTGCTGTTGCGCTACCCAAGCCCGACAATATCTTTATATACCCTTCTGGAATATCACTAATATTCATCACTTTACCTTCCCTGGCCGCCTGTCCGACTAGTCCTTCACCAAACTCATACTTAAGGGTTTCACTTTCTGCCAGCGTAAAGGCATATCCAGACAGCATTTCCACATATCTTACCTTTTTATTCTTTTTTGCCAGATATAATAATCCCTGGCTCGCCTCTAAGCAGTCGCATAAAGCAGCAATATATTTAACCGCCTTCTTTTCAAGCCCTTTTACTTGTTCTATTTTTTTCTTCACCGCCACTAAATCCTTCTCTAATGAACTCTGCAGAGCATCATCTTTGTGTTTTTCATCTTCTGATGTCAGTGTATCAGATATCTCCTTCCCGCTATTTTCCTCTGATACCTTCTTTTTAACCTGGGCCCTGAAATGAGAAATTAAAAGAATAAACCCTATAAGGAGAGTTGATCCTACTATCGCCAATGTCTTTATAATAACCGGCCGGATTTTTTCTAAAACATTTAAATCGATTTTTATCGATACTCTTTCAAGTGCCCCGGGCAACTGAATAAGATTAATTATGGAAAAAACTGCCCCAAACACAAAAAGTGCTGTCAATATATTATTTATGCTCTTTTGAGAGAAATCCATCGCCTTATTAATATAGTTTGTTTAGTTCACTCAATAACCTGACTATTCGATCTACTGATAAAGTATAGTCTATTTCTGTCACATTTAATGCCGCCTGTGGCATGGTATCTATCATGCACTCAGCGGGATCCTGCACTATGGTCAGGCCGCCACGATCCTTAACGGCTTTCATACCAAGTGCTCCATCTTTATTAGCGCCAGATAATAAAATGCCAACTAATTTTTCTTTATAAACATATGCCGCCGATTCCAATGTGATATCAATTGAAGGCCTTGAATTATTGACCATAGCCTCAGTAGAAAGGCAAACAGTACGACCCAATTCAATTGATAAATGGTAATTTGCAGGTGCCAGATATACTTTACCACGTTTGATAGACTCTTTATCATATGGTTCGGCAACAGGTTTCAGGCTCTTTATTGACAAAGCTTCCATAAAACCGTTACGTACATGCTTCAATCGATGCAAGCAAAGGAGAATCGGCAAAGGAAAATCTTCAGATATCCCGGACAATATTTTTGTGATGCCCTGGAAACTTCCTGCAGATCCTCCGATTACGACTGCTTTATATCTATTATGTAATTTTTTAAACTCCATCAATTGCAAAAAACTATTACCTTTTTCTATTCCTTAATTTTTTTATGAATTTTTTCCTCATTATTTACAACAAGAAATTTGTTGGCGATGTCACACCAAATAAGTGATTCCTTAGAACCGATAGCCAAATATCCATACTTAAATATACCTTCATGTAAGGATATTAAAACCTGATTTTGCAAAGTCTGATTGAAATAGATCATCACATTCCGGCAAAGCACCAAATCAAATTTGCTAAACACCACACCGTTAACCAGATCATGGTTGCGAAACGACACATCCTTCACCAGTGATTTATCCATATAAGCTTTTCCGTTCTTCACTTCATAATAATCATGAAAATTGCCTGTGCCCCGGAACCGTATGTAATTCTTCTCATTTAGCTCCATATTCTTGACAGAATAAACAGCTGCCTCGGCATTCTTTAAAATTACATCATCAATATCCGTTGCAACTATACGTGCATTATCAAGTATCCCCATTTCCTGCAACAGAATTGACATAGAATATACCTCCTCACCTGACGAGCACCCTGCATGCCAAATAGATATTTTATTATGGTTCAACAGTATGTTTGGTATTACATTTTCACGCAACTCCCTCCAAAACGATGGATCACGAAACATTTCAGTCACATTGACTGTGATTTCCGATATAAATTCCTGAAAAAACTCCTGATTTTCACTGATTTTACGGATCAACTGATCAACACTCCCCAACCTATACAACTCCAAAACCCTGTGCACCCTACGCTTGAAAGAGGACATCGCATAATTGGTAAAGTCAAATCCGTACAAGTCCCGGATGGTCTCTGTCAATTTTCTTATGTCAATAATCTGTATTTCCTGCATTTCCCTGTTTTATTATCAAGCTCACATGCTATCAACATTCCTTCCAAAAAGGAATTAAACTACTCATAGTAAACTCCTGAAGTTAACAGCGAAACAAAAATCTTCTTTTTTTAATTAATAAATTGCCCAAAACAACCATGGAATATGCTTTATGAAATATTATACCAGAAAATAAACTTTTTAATAATACTGCCGGCAAAAAATAGGGAAACAATTGGTCAGTTTTAAATCAAAACAATTACGAAATACTCATATACAGGCAAACAGAGAACTTTTCATGCATTAAGATTAAAGGAATACAAAAAGTGTAAACAAGTATCAATTAAAGACGATTAATAACAATGAACACGAACTATTCTAATTTTTTTAGTAAAAAGACTCTAAAAGGCACATACGAGCCACTTGGATTTTTAAATTATTTTTAACCATTTCTGTGAAAAAAGATTTAGAAAGGAGGCCTAGCTGAAAATAATACTTTTAATTTAGGAGTATCGTAATGGAGTTATATGGCATAGTACCATGTTAAGATCAGTATGCAGCCCTAAGTTCTCAGCCTTCAATCTTCAGTCTATGTCGACTGCTTTCTGACAACTGTTTACTGCCGACTGTTTACTACTGACTGAATATTGCCTATCAATTCTTTGAAGCTTCATAACCGGCATCAACTTTTAACATTACGCTTTCTGCACCTTCAACTGCGAGCCTGTCACACCGTTCATTCTCTACATTCCCGGCATGCCCTTTTACCCAAACAAACTTCACATGGTAGAGTCGGTAGGCATCGATAAACCTTAGCCAAAGATCAGAGTTCTTTTTATTCTTAAAGCCCTTCTTCACCCATCCCCATATCCAGCCTTTTGTTACTGAATCCACTACGTATTTCGAATCGGAATATACCGTTACTTCCAGTCCACTACGCTTTAAGGCTTCAAGGCCTTTAATCACGGCAAGCAATTCCATCCTGTTATTTGTGGTGAGCCTGAAACCTTCACTTAGTTCTTTCCTGTGCCCCTTGTACTTGAGCACAACGCCATAACCTCCCGGACCAGGATTGCCTTTGGCCGAACCATCTGTGTACATTGTAACCATTATTGTAAAAAATTTTCTTTTATCAATTTTATTGCAAGAGAAAGTAATATAATACCGAATACCTTTCTCAAAATATTAAACCCTGCCTTCCCAATCTTTCTTTCAAGCCATCCTGCCGATTTCAAAACAATAAACACAAATATCATATTTATAACAATACCGATCAAGATGTTAAATTGTCCATAAGCTGCTTTCAAAGATAAAATGGTAGTAAGTGTGCCGGCTCCGGCAATAAGGGGAAATGCCAGAGGAATAATAGAAGAAGAATCAGAAGTGTCTGGATCAGGTCTGAAAAAATCCCGATCCAGTATCATCTCCATTCCGATAATCAAAATTATTATAGCTCCTGCAACAGAAAACGAGGCTACATCAATATTAAACATTCTAAGTATAACTTCTCCCAAAAAAAGAAAGGTGATCATAATAATGCCCGCCACCAGTGTGGCCTTGCCCGACTCTATCTTTCCAACCCTCTTCCGCAGATCGATGATGATTGGTATAGACCCCAAAATATCGATGATAGAAAACAATATTAGCGAAACAGAAGCAATCTCCCCAAAATTCAACATACAATGTGATTTTAAGTTCCGGTGTTATTTCAAGATAAATGAGTAAAAGGTTGAACTAAAAAGAGATAATTTGCTCATGGTATTTACAATTTGTCCAAATCACAAATTATCTATCCGCAAAATACCTGATAGCCAGGCGATAACCCTCCAGACCCAATCCAACTATCGACCCCTTACATACTGCTGAAATGAAACTTTGCTTTCGGAAATCCTCCCTGTTATAGACATTGGAAATGTGTACCTCTATAACCGGTGTTGTTACAGCTGCAATTGCATCGCGAATAGCTATGGAGGTATGAGTAAAGGCTCCTGCATTTATCACTATGCCATCGTACTGAAAACCAATCTCCTGAATCTTATCAACTATATTCCCTTCATGATTGGATTGGTAATATTCAAGCTGATGATCTATAAAATCATTGTGAAGGCCTGCAAAATAGTCCTCAAAACTTTGATTTCCATAAATATCCTTTTCCCTTTGGCCAAGTAAATTTAAATTAGGGCCATTAATTATTATTATTTGCATTGCTTTATAGCTTTATGAACTGGAGTACTTTAATTAAACAATTTATTAATTACCTCAGACTCGAACGGTCATTGTCAGACAATTCCATTCAAGCCTATCAACGAGACGTAACAAAGCTAAGACAGTTTCTTGAAATCTCCAATATAGAAGTATCACCTACGGGTATTAATGGCGATCATTTGAGTAAATTTCTTCAATATCTGGGCAAATTGGGCTTATCACCTCATAGTCAGGCCCGGATGTTATCTGGAATTAAGGCTTTCTACAGTTTTCTGCTCTACGAAGAAATCATAGATGAAGACCCTACCGCAGTTTTTGAAATGCCCAAACTCGACCGTAAGCTACCCGACACGCTCAATGTCAATGAAATTGACAGCATTATTGGGGCCATAGATATGTCTACCCCGGAGGGAACCCGAAACCGGGCCATCCTGGAAGTACTTTATAGTTCAGGATTGCGGGTATCTGAACTTGTTAATCTACGAATGAATAACCTGTATTTTGATATCGGTTTTATGCGAATCAGGGGCAAGGGCAACAAAGAACGATTGGTCCCTATTGGTAAAGTAGCAATAAAATATCTTCAGATTTATATCGGGCAAACCAGAAGTGAAGTGAAAATTAAGCCTGGTTTTGAAAATTATGTGTTTCTAAACAGGAGGGGAAAGAATTTGTCGAGGGTAATGATTTTTACCATTATTAAAGATTTGTCCAAAAAAACTCAAATCCAAAAACGTGTAAGCCCACATACCTTCCGCCATTCATTTGCCACCCATCTTATTGAAGGTGGCGCCGATCTTCGCGCTGTTCAGGAGATGCTGGGACATGAGTCTATCACCACTACCGAAATATATACCCATCTCGACCGCGATTACTTGCGGCAAATTATCACAGAATTTCATCCCCGAAGCTGAATTAATGATAAAATGATTCAATGCTGAAATGCGTTAATGGTTTGCGAATCGCAAGCTTAAATGTATAATGGATAGAATAAAAACAGACAATTTTACATTAAAATATAATATTCTTATCACCATTTGACTTTCTTCTTTACATTTCTCCTAATTCCTTTATAATCATATATTTACATAAAATAATGTTATAAATATTTGTTCTACACAACTCCATAATAAATGATATTGCACAAATTATTTTATGTTACATTGGTTACCAAATATGAGGTTTTTAGAATATAATCATGAATTCGATTGTCAAATAAGCAATAATGACCCGGATTCATAAATAAAAAAATATTCGAATATAAGTATTGAAAATATCGTTGTATATCCGGCCATTTTAAGCTGTAGCAATTATCGCACAACTGCTACAAACAAATACAAAGGGGCAGGATGGAATGAGCTTAAGGGATTATTGTATTACACTCCTGAATAAATAACCAAACTTTATAAAACTTACTGCTAAAATTATTAATCGGACACGATTTAATCAGTCAATCTGTCCTGTATAAACAGGATAACTATGTCGAACAAAAAATTAAATATCGAGATGGATGATATTAAAGATCTGATAAAAATCGTAACGGATTATACACGCAGGAATATACCACTGATTGACTTAAAATCTCAACATCCCAATGGGAACAAAGAACTCAATTTGTTCATGGGGATAAAAAATGATTCTTTTAGAACCGATATGGAGGCATCCAGGGGAATTTATGGATCATCAGAAGTGGATTTCAAATTCCGTATGTTAAAATCACGGCTCAACAGGAAATTACTCAATCACTTATTTTTTATTGACTATTCTATCCTGAAGATGCCAAAATCATACTTACTCCGGCAAGAATGTCAGGATTATCTGCATTTCTCAAGGGCTTTACTCACTGTTGGAGAAAAGAAACTTGCCTCAAAACTACTTTATAAAACGGTTGATCTGGCCAGCGAATGTGAGTTTACCGATTTGGCCATTGACGGGCTCAAAGAGCTTCGAAATGTATACGCTTCTGATTACAGACCAAAATTATTTCAAAATGTAAAACAACAGCTCGGAGAATTCCAGGAACGACTGGACGAGGAAGAGCAAGCAGATGCTGTTTATTACGAAACAACACTACAAATAAACAGCACTATCAATAACAGAAAAAAAGACCTGCAGTATTTGGTGGAATCACTCGGGTTCCTGAAAGGAAAATGTGATCAGATTCAATCTTATAATATTTACGAAAAATATTTTAAGCTTAAAATCAGGCATTTTGAACTGGATGGTGACTTCAACGGATTACTGGAATATATCACTCAGATGGAACAGGAATTTGAACTGGGGCACATCAATGAAAACAGGTTCGACCCATCCATCTTATGGCTGGCACAACTTAATGCATTCCAGAAATTAAATCGTTTCAAAGAGGGTGTTTCATTGGCCGAACAAAAACTCGCTGGTATGGAACCGGAAGACAATTTGTGGCTTGACATAACTGAATACCATTTCCTTATGCTTATGCATATGAATGATTTCAGCCAGGCCGGTATAATACTACAGAAAGTAATTGATAAAAATGTGCTTTCTCAAAAAGATGAAATCACCAACAAGAAATGGGATGTCTACCGTGGTTATACCTACTATATGAC
>Ga0164313_10005052_pt1 | contig 11697 bp, 15 predicted proteins | sample GuaBasSedimGuay4_FD_113735 | JGI IMG/M metagenome (GOLD analysis project Ga0164313, IMG submission 113735) | Subseafloor sediment microbial communities from Guaymas Basin, Gulf of California, Mexico - Guay4, Core 4569-4, 0-3 cm | ecosystem: Environmental > Aquatic > Marine > Hydrothermal vents...
AGGATCTAAAGTGCCCGGATCAAGAATATTCGCCACTGTGATAGTAATATCATATTCCATATCGGCTAATTTACGGTGATAAAGCTGCATATCGCCAAAATGGAAGTCTAATTTATCGAGCATTGCTTTGACTGCTTTGCCAGAAAAAACCTGCTCTTCTTGTGCCATTACGGTAAAGGCAATGACTTTATCCCATGTGGGTGGTTCGCTTTGTTGTTGCTCTTCTACTATCGTTTCAGCTTGTTCTGTATCTGGGTTTATTTCTGGCGATAGTGTCAAGTCATCAATAGTTTCAATATCAGTAACTTCAATATTCTCTGGTGATTTAACAATAAGTTCTACATCATCATTATAAATATGAAGTGACTGCTGTTCATTATTGTTTAATGGATAGTCATCCTCTGCCAAGCTTGGCTCGATGCGCTGTTCATCATCATTCTTTGCCTGCCTTGTTTTTAGGCTGCTTTTATAGCCATACCAAGCAACGCCTGCAAAAGCGGCAATTAAAATGACTATAATTAATATTGTTTCTAACACTTAAATTAAACCTTGCAACTAAGAATTTCTCATCATCATTGTTATAAATTATAGGTATAATGGCAACTTTTATTCATTATATTAGAGATTTCTCATGGCGACCAAACCCAGTAAAGAGTTGGAAACATTCGACAATGCAATTCCAGAGCGTGATTATACCATTCGTATCGACACGCCTGAGTTTACTTGTCTTTGTCCCAAAACGGGACAACCCGATTTCGCCACGATTGAAATAGAGTATGTGCCAGACTTAAAGTGTATCGAATTAAAGTCTTACAAGCTTTATATATGGTCATATCGCGATGAAGGTGCCTTTCATGAAAAAGTCACTAATCAAATCCTAGATGATCTTGTTGCGGCGTGTGATCCTCGTTTTATGCGCGTAACAGGTGTATTTAATGTGCGTGGTGGTGTTTATACTTCTATTGTTGCCGAACATCGCCAAATAGGTTGGCAAGCACCAAGTGTTGTGCAACTGCCTTAAACATGAAAAACATCTATACAGGCGCGACTTATCTGCTCAAAGGGTTTAGCTTGATCCACCAACGTGGTATTCGTCGCTTTGCCTATATTCCAATGCTCATCAACACCATCTTGTTTAGTCTGGCGATCTGGTTTGGTATTAGTCAGTTTGATAGTTGGATACATAACTTCTTCTCAGGCTGGCCAGAGTGGATCTTAGACTGGTTTATGTGGCTTATCTGGCCACTGTTTGCCTCATTATTGTTATTGATTGTCTTCTTTACTTTTTCGATCATTGCCAATCTGCTTGCCGCCCCTTTTAATGGTGTTTTAGCAGAGGCTGTTGAACAGAAATTATTAGGACATCCACCTAAACAACTGTCTTGGCAAGAGATTATCAATGATGCACCTGCCATGCTTTGGGGTGAGGTGAGAAAGTTACTCTATGTTTTATTATGGGTGATCCCTCTGTTTATCTTGTTTTGGATCCCCGTTATTAACATTATCGCGCCTTTGTTATGGATTGTTTTTTCAGCTTGGGTGTTGGCACTCGATTATCATGACTATCCTTTAGGTAATCATCAGATCAAGTTTCCACAACAACGTGCGCTTTTAAGAAACAATCGCTTGTTAGCACTAGGCTTTGGTCTTGCCACATTAGGCGCAACCATGATCCCCTTTGTAAACTTCCTTGTTATTCCTGCTGCCGTAGCAGGTGCAACTGCTTTATATCTAGATAGACTAAGTGGCCAAACTGTGTAGTTGATGTAAACCATCAACGGTTATATAAGCTTGGTCAACAGCATGACCTGCAAGACATTGATTAGCCATATCAGGCTCACCTAAGTGATCAAACACACTCACTGCCGCACTAAAGTCATCTTCTTTGGTGTAATCATTCAATGTAATAACGGTAGGAATATTAGCGGCATGTGCTGAAATAAGCCCATTCGCCGAATCTTCAAACACTAAACATTCATTGGCGGGCAAGTCGAGTTGTTCTAAACAATAATCAAAGATATCAGGGGCTGGCTTTTTAGCGGGCACAATATCTCCCGCAGCAATACATTCAAACCAATCCAAAGCTTCTGCCCCTAAAGTACTTGTTATCAAAGCAGTGACATTGGCAGGCGTTGTTGTTGTCGCAATGGCCATACGCAAGCCTGAGGCTCTGATCTCATCAAATAAACGTATAACACCGGGTCTTAAACCAATCACATTTTGCTCTAAAAGTGCGACATAATGCAGAGTCTTATTAGCATGTAACTCACTTACTAAGCTATCAATATCTGAAATAAGATCGCCCTTATAAAATGAAGCCAGAAAATAGCGAATACGTTCTTTGCCCCCTGTTACCGCTAATAGTTCACCATATAAAGCTTCGTCCCAATACCAATCTAAGCCATATTCAATAAAGGCACGGTTAAAAGCAACGCGATGACCATCTCGCTCCGTTTCAGATAATGTGCCATCCACATCAAAAATAATAGCTTTTAACTTAGACATATTGCCTACCTGTACTTAATCTAGTCATGCGTTAAAGGTGCGATGAATTACTATCTGGGGCCAGCCCTTACTAATTTTATCGTTAGCTGAGATTTAATGATCTTCTTTATGAGATAAATAAAGTGTAATACCAATAAGTACAATGCCACCTGCTAGAGCAAGTAAATCAAGTGGTCCATGAAAGTCCATACTGATCGCATGTTCAAAGAAATTTACTATAAGAATCATTAAAATGACACGACCAAGGCGTGTTTTCAAATCATCTAAATTGGTGATCGCCAAGACTGATGGATTTTCAGAGTTCTCAGCTTGTTCTATTTTACTAATAAATAGTTCATATAAACCCAATGAAAAAATCAATAAGACTGTTGCCAATAAATAACCATCAATTATTTCAACAATATGGGTCACTGTTTGGGTGCGAAAGTCTTCTCGTGCCTCGCCGATTAAATCAGGTGAAAGGTATTCGCCAATATGAGTCAGTAAGAAATAAGCATCAACTGATGTCATAAAAAACATGGCAAACGCCACTAATAGACTAGCAATAACTGCAAATAAAACTGAAAACCGACTATTCCATAAAAAACTTTCGAATATTCTTTCCATTTATTTTCTCTTGTTGATTAGGCGGCTTGGGCAGGAATAGCATGACGGGTATGGCTAATGTCATTATTCTCATCAAGATAAACTAATGTTGGTTTAAATGTTGTGAGTTCTTTTTCATCTAACCTAGTATATGCGCAGATAATAACGCGGTCACCTGGTGAAGCTTTATGTGCAGCTGCGCCATTCACTGAAATGATATTTGACCCTGCTTCAGCACGGATCGCATAGGTTGTGAAACGTTCGCCATTGGCAACATTATAGATCTGGATCTGCTCGTATTCGTGGATACCCGCGGCTTCCAACAAGTTACTATCAATCGCACATGAGCCTTCATACTCTAATTCAGAGTGGGTGACACAGGCACGATGTAGTTTGGTTTTTAATAAGGTAAGTTGCATTAATGGCAATTCAATAGTTAAGTAACGGTACATTATCGCTTTTTAGGCGAAATCAAGCAAGATCACAAATAATATTATCAATCAATCGTGCCTTACCAAGTTGCGCTGCCACTAAAACAATCAAAACCAAGGGGTCAGCCAGCTTGATTTTTAAGAAATCCTGAGAATCAAGCTGGCTGACCCCTTGATTTCCTTGATTTACTTGATTAGGTCGGGCTAAATTATCAGCATGCCGAATTTCAATATAATCAGGTTTAAATCCCAACTGCTGTAAATGAGAGAAGGCTTGTTGTTCAAGCATGGCAAAGTCCCGCTCACCTTGTTGTAAGCTGGTTTTGATTGATGATAAAGTTTGATAAAGCGCTGCCGCCTGTTCTCGCTGTTGTGCTGTTAAATATTGATTCCGAGAGCTCATTGCTAAACCACTTTGTTCTCGACATATTGGAACACCGATAACATCAATAGCAAAGTTTAGATCATTCACCACCTTCTTAATTAACAATAATTGTTGATAATCTTTTTCACCAAATACGGCTATATCTGCCTGAATAATATTAAATAATTTAGCAACTACTGTTGCCACACCATCAAAATGTCTAGGGCGGAATTTCCCACAGAGCTTATCATCCATATTTGGAACAGTAATAACAGTCTGTTCATCCATTTTATTAGGGTAAATAACGTCTGCTGTTGGGGTGAAAACAAGATCACAATTGACCGAATCTAATTTTTCAATATCGGCTGCTAATGTTCTAGGGTATGCAGATAAGTCAGCTTGCTCATCAAACTGTAGTGGGTTAACAAAAATACTGACAACGACTTTATCTGCCAACGCTTGTGCTGTTGTCACCAGAGATAAGTGACCTTGATGTAAATTGCCCATGGTTGGTACCACAGCAATACGCTTCCCCGTTTGTTTCCACTCGACGATTTGCTGGCGAAGGTCAGCAACTTCTGTAACTGTTTTCATTCGTACTCATGCTGTGCTTGTGGAAAATCACCACTTTTCACATCATGTACATATTTTCCAACTGCATCAGGAATATTACCTATTTCAGCTAAAAAATTGTGATTGAACGGTTGTGTTTTCCCTGCTGAGATACCCAACATATCGTAAAGGATCAATACTTGCCCATCACAAGCACGACCAGCCCCAAAGCCAATAACGGGGATCGTCAGTTCAGCAGTTATCTGTGCCCCTACCGCAGCGGGAACGCAAGCTAGAACGACCATTTCAGCACCTGCCAGCTGTAAACCTTTAGCATCTTCTGATAACTTTTGAACAGCCTGAGCACCCCATTTCTGGGATTGATAACCACTCAAACGATGTTCTGATTGTGGTAATAGACCAAGGTGTCCACAGACGGGGATCCCTCGTTCCGTGAGTTCACGTACTGTTTCTTCAATAACTGTGCCGCCACCTTCTAATTTAACCATTTGAGCACCACCACTTGTCATCAAACGGGCGGCATTTTGCGCGGCTTGTTGTGGTGTTGTATAGCTCATGAAGGGCATATCAATAAGAACAAATGCACGCTGACTACCTCGTAAAACATGGCGACAATGATAAATCATATCGTCAACAGTTACCGGTACAGTGCTTTCATGACCTTGTACTACAGTACCTAAAGAATCACCCACCAAAATAATATCGACACCAGCAGCATCTAATACTTTACTAAAACTAGCATCATAAGATGTCAACATAGTAATGTTATGATGCGTAGCTTTCATTTCTCTTAGATCTGTTAAATTTAATCTGCTCATATTTATTTCTCTTTAACAGGCAAAGGGTTATAGTATTGTCGACCACTTTGTAGCGTGCTGATCTGTTCTACTAATGCATGGTAATCAGACTCATTATTTACAAGATCAATTTGTTCAGCATTAACAATCAATAAAGGCGATGCATCATAATAATGGAAGAAGTTAGCATAACTCTCTGACAAGCGTTGTAAATAAGCATCTTCAATGCCTTGTTCATAGCCAATGCCACGTTGCGAGACACGTGTTCTTAACACTGCTAATGGTGCTTGTAAGTAAATCACTAAGTCAGGTATTCGATGATGCATGGTTAAATTATCATATACCAAATTATATAAGGCTAATTCATCATCGTCTAAAGTGATTTGAGCAAATATACGATCTTTCTCGACCATAAAATCAGCTACTTGCAAATCATTAAATAAATCATCTTGTTCTACTTCTTTACTTAATTTAACTCTTTGCATTAAAAAGCTAAGCTGGGTAGGTAATGCTGACTGTTTTGGGTGTAAGTAAAATTTTTCCAAAAAGGGATTATGTTCAGGTTGTTCTAATACTACTGTGCCTGAAAACTGTTTCGCTAAACGTTTCGCCAAATGGGTTTTGCCAACGCCTATAGGGCCTTCTATAACAATATATCGTTGCGGTAATGTCTCTATCATCATAATGTTTCCACACATTTCAATCCATCAAGTGGACACTGTTTAAGCAACTGTTTAATTGCCCCTAAATTCGGCAAAATAAAATCAGCGGCAATCTCTGCCAAAGGATATAAAACAAATGCCCTTGTCGCAATGCCTGGATGTGGCACTTGCAAACGTTCATCGGCAATGTTCTGTTCACCATAAACTAATAAATCAAGATCTAAAGTACGCTCACCCCAATGGCGATTGCGTTCTCGACCTTGTTGCTGCTCTATTGCTTGTAGCTTATCTAACAAATCATGGGCTGTTAAGTTTGTTTCCAACTCAAGCACTGCATTGATATAGTCAGGTTGATCTTGCGGCCCCATTGGTGGGCTGGCATATAATGCCGAACAAGCAATGAACTGTGATGATGTTAATTGTTTTAATGTGGCAACAGCCGACCGTATCTGTGCCTTAGGATCAGCTAAATTACTCCCTAAACCAATAAAAACACGCATTATTCAGACTTGGCTACAGGTTTTTTACGGCGGCGACGACGAGGTTTACGTCGTCCTGAACTGCCAGATGGTGATAAGGCTTTAACCATTTGCTCTTGTTCAGCAGCATCCACTTCTTGAAAACGTGTCCACCACTCTGCCAACTCTTGATCAGCTTCCCCTGTTTCGGCTCTTAATAATAAGAAGTCATAGCCTGCTCTAAACTTAGGATGACTAATCAATCTCACCGCACGTTTGCCAAACCGTTGCTCTAATCGTGGCTGTAAACCCCAAATATCACGTGATACTAAGGTAAATCGTTTCGGTACAGCGACACGATGAACTTGCTTTGATAACACGTCTGTTGCCGCTCTTTGTAAAGCAGGCATGATCGGAATATTGTTAGCAATATTCGCTTGCCACTGTTGTTTAACAGGCTCCCATAAAAGGGCTGCAAACAAAAATGCAGGGGTGACAGGTTTGCCATCTTCGATCCGTAAATCAGTATTCTCTAATGCCCGCATCAATAAAGTCCGTGGCGCGCCCTCTTCCTCTTCATGCAAAAGTGCCGCTGTTTGAGGGAATAACACATCAAACACACCATAATGACACAGCAACTCATGGGTCACCGCCGCATTACCACTTAAATAAAGCTTCAAACATTCATCGAATAAACGCGCGGCAGGAATATCGGCTAATAAATGAGCAAAGTCAAAGATCAAATCTTCTGTTTTCTCATCCAACTGCAAGCCTAATTTACCAATAAAACGAATAGCACGAAGCATTCGGACTGGATCTTCACGATAGCGTGTTTCAACATCCCCTAATAAGCGGATAACACCCGCATCAAGATCAGCCATACCACCGGTAAAATCAGTAATCGTAAAGCCATCAATCGAATAATAAAGTGCATTGATACTAAAGTCACGTCGCCATGCATCTTGCTCTAATGTGCCATAGACATTATCACGCATAATACGACCTTGATCATCTAAATGTTGCTCAGCTTCGGGCGGTGCTCTAAATGTTGCCACCTCAATCACTTCACGACCATAACGCACATGAACCAACTTAAATCGGCGACCAATTAAACGGCTACGACGAAAGACTTTATGCACTTGTTCAGGTGTGGCATTGGTTGTCACATCAAAGTCTTTTGGCTCATAACCTAATAATAGATCACGCACACAACCACCGACTAAATAAGCCTCAAACCCTGCATCTTTCAAGCCATACAACACCTTCAAAGCGGCAGAACTAATATGTTTGCGAGAGATATTATGCTCAGAACGGGGGATCACCAAAGGGCCAGTAGAAGCCTTAGACTTCTTCGACCGCTGGGTCATTTTTGTAATAATTTTCTTAATGGATAACATGGAGCCGTATCATATCATGCTTCATTATTATTCACTTGATTCTACTTAGTTTTAGCACTATTTATCTAAACTTGAAAATAGGCTTTAGCATGTTGGCAATCTTGTTTGATTTGGATAATTAGATCATCAAGGTTGGCAAACTTTTGTTCACTACGTAGTTTATGTAGGAAGTGGACTTGCACTTGTTGACCGTATATATCTTTATTAAAATCAAATAGATGGAATTCTAACAGGGCTTTATCACCGCCAATTGTTGGGCGAGTACCTACATTAGCAACTCCTTGAATAGGTTCGCCTTCAACACCAAATAGTTGCACGGCATAGACACCATTGATCGGGACATTTCGGCGGTGCAGATGGATGTTGGCTGTGGGGAAGCCCATTGTTCTGCCTCGTTTATCACCATGTGCCACGCGCCCACTCATACGATAAGGTCGCCCTAATAATCGTTCTGCAAGGCTTAAATCACCTATTTTGAGTGCTTGACGAATTCGGGTGCTACTAACACGATGTTCTTCAATCCCAAAGGTGTGCATATTAACAACTTGAAAGCCATATTCTTTGCCTGCTTGTTGCAATAGGGCAAAGTTACCTTGGCGGTTTTTTCCAAAACGAAAGTCATCGCCAACAACAAGGTATTTCACATTCAAACCCTCAACCAGCAGTTGTTTGATAAAGTCTTGTGCCGACATATTGGCTAGTTTTTTATTAAACTGCAACACACATAATTGTTGAATTGAATAACACCGTAAAGCATCTACTTTCTCTCGAAAGCGCGTTAATCTGGCAGGGGCATTATGAGGGTCAAAATATTCATTTGCCTGTGGTTCAAAGGTGATCACTACTGCGGGCAAACCTAATGTATCACCTTTCATTGCCAATTGTTGCAACACAGCTTGATGCCCTAAATGTACACCATCAAAGTTACCAATTGTGGCAACACAGGCGGGAGATAATATTGCTAAATTATGAAAGCCACGAATAATTTTTTGCATGAATTAACGTATTCCATTATTGCCACTAAGACATTCAGTCGCATACTTGTTAAAATTGTACTTTAAAGCTGAAATAATCAAAGTAAAAATATGGCAACAACAAACAACACGAATGATATAGACGATATTATTTGTGATTGCACGGGTACAACTTATCAAAAAGTGCAACAGTTGATTAATGATGGTGTCGACACTTTAGATCAAATAGCAAAAGCGACAGGCGCATCGACAGGCTGTGGGGCTTGCGATATTTTAATATTAGAAATGTTGGAACCTACCACTTCTTAAACTGCACCTGCTTGTTGTAATAAACTATAAATGTGTTCTGCCATTTGGCGATAACCCGCCGCATTAGGGTGAACATCATCTGATTTCATAGTAGGATCATTGAGCAATTGTTGGAGAATATTTTCATCAACTGGAATAGCGTGCTGTTCAGCTACATCAGCATAAAGTTCCGTCACCCCTCCACCCGACATTAAGTTAAAACTCGGTACACCAATCAACACTGCCTGTGCACCGCTTGCTTCGATTAAAGTAAGCATTTTATCAATATTATTTTTAAGCTGTTTTTTACTTTTCTTACGAAGAAAATCATTACCACCATGGCATAAGATAACCAGATCAGGGTTGGTTTCTGCCAGAACCTCAGCCAGACGTTTCAAACCTTCGGCACTCACTTCACCTGGAACACCTTCATTTATTACTTCGCGCTGTAATAGTTCCGCCAATATACTAGGATAACTGTCTTGTTTGTCTGCACCTGTACCATAAGTCAAACTATCGCCAAAGGCTAATATTGTTGCATCGCTACTAAGTGGATTTAAACTAGGTTCAGATCCGCCACAGGCAATCAATAATGTGAATAGGACTGTTAATAATAATTTAGATAATTTCATTTCTGTATCCTTGGAAATAAATGATGGAAATTGGCTGTTGTTTGCTCGGCAATATTGGCTACCGTTGTTTGACGTAATTCTGCTAAAAACTCAGCAACATGTTTTACATAAGCAGGTTTATTTGTTTTGCCACGATGTGGAACAGGGGCAAGATAAGGGGCATCTGTTTCAATCAAAATACGATCTTCTGGTAATTTTTTAGCGATTTCTTGTAATGCCTTAGCATTTTTAAAAGTAACAATACCCGATAATGAGATATAAAACCCTAAGTCTAAGGCACGTTTAGCCGTTACCCAATCTTCGGTAAAACAGTGAATAATACCACCTGCTTGTTCTGCTTGTTCTTGTTCTAATATTGCCATGGTATCCTCACGCGCTTCGCGAGTGTGGACAACCAAGGGCTTTTTAATCTGTTTAGCTGCTTCTATATGAATGCGAAAACGATCACGTTGCCATTTTAAATCACCTTCACTACGAAAATAATCTAAACCTGTTTCACCAATAGCAATCACTTTTTCAGGTTGGGCAAGGGCTATTAATTCTTCAACAGTAAAGGCCTCATTTTGTGCAACATTGGGGTGTATACCAACACTAGCACTAAGATTAGGATAGGTTTCAGTTAAGCCAATAACTTCATGACAACTGGCTTTATCAATAGCGATACAAACAATATGATCAACTTGATTTTGCTTTGCTTGTTCAATAACAGTATTAAGCCCACCTTGTTCTTCGGCAAGCAAATTTAAATGGCAATGTGAATCTATAAACATAATAATTTACATTGTATAAGTGGGATCGTCTGTATCCACATCAAGTATATGCCCTTCAATCTTATCTTTTATAACCGTAGAGCCACCTTCTTCCAGTGAATTGAAATGAATACCAATACCTTGCGGTGTGTTTTCTAATGAACTCTCAGGGGTTATCCAAACAACTTTACCAACAACAGGGATCTTATCGAGCTCATTCATGAGTTCTAACATAATGAAAATTTCTTGACCCATTTTAAATGGTTTTCTAGTAGGTATAAATAAACCCCCATTTTCCAAAAATGACATATAAGAACGATAAAGTAAATCTATATCTTTTATTTTAAGGGGTATTCCACCTTTTTTGGATACTAATGCCATAATGATTACCTATTTATTCTGTTGACAGATCTGCATAACAGTGACAATAAAGTCTTCTGTCAGCAAGTTATTATTTAAATTATTTGTCGATGATACTAATTTTATTGTCTTAATAATACAATCATATACTTGCCAAAAAATGGTTGTGCTCTGCTGATTTTCTCGACCAATAAGTTGTTGCTTCAACTGATGTTGTAGTTGTCTAAGTATATCAAGCAAATTATATTGCTGCCATGATGCCGCCAAAGTAATCGGGTTAACCTTGCCACGCAGGATATAATTAAAGTCTTGCTTTAATTGTGAATATTGTTCCATTACATCATTGTTGAACATTTCTAAGGCGAGCAATGGTGCGCCTTTTGCCAAATCTAGAACAATTTCTTTATCAGCATCACTTTCAGTTATGCCTGCTTGTTGTAAATAATCTAAAGCCTCACTTTGACTTGGACTGTCTAGGTGAAAATACTGACAGCGACTGCGTATTGTGATTGGTAACACATTCACTTTATCTGTCACTAAAATCAATAAAGTATTTGCCTGCGGCTCTTCTAATAACTTTAACAAACTATTACTTGAGCTAATATTCATCGCATCAGCGGGAGAAATTAACACTGTTTTCCATTGTGATATTGTGGCGGTTAATTGCTGTTTATCTTTAAGACTGCGAACTTGATCAACCTTAATTTGTTTGCCTGATGTTTCGGGTTTGATTTCAATATGGTCAGGGTGACTCTTTGCTGCCAATAATTTACAACTATGACATTGCCCACAGGCGCCATCATTAATAGGGCTTTGGCATAAGATACTAGCAATCATATTGTTCGCTAATACTTCTTTCCCCAAGCCTTTATTGCCCGATAGTAAAATAGCATGCGGCAAACGTTGTTGCTGTTTTTGTTGG
>Ga0164313_10005053_pt1 | contig 11695 bp, 9 predicted proteins | sample GuaBasSedimGuay4_FD_113735 | JGI IMG/M metagenome (GOLD analysis project Ga0164313, IMG submission 113735) | Subseafloor sediment microbial communities from Guaymas Basin, Gulf of California, Mexico - Guay4, Core 4569-4, 0-3 cm | ecosystem: Environmental > Aquatic > Marine > Hydrothermal vents >...
ACCGGGTGGTCAAGAAACTCGGGATGGATTATGTGCATATCCCGGTCGATTTTGAGAACCCGACACAGGAGGATTTTGAAGATTTCTCCGCCGTCATCAATCGGGACAAGGCAAAGCGCACACTATTGCATTGTCAGATTAATCTGCGCGCATCCACTTTCGGCTTTTTGTACCGGGTTATTTATGGCGGCGTACCGATTGCCGAGGCCAAGCTGGATCTGGATGCAATCTGGGTGCCGGACAAGGTCTGGTACAAGTTCATCGTTGATGTTCTGCAACAACATGGGCTGTCGCATGAATGCGACGAATGTGACTGGGCCGAAAATGAATTGGAAGAATAGAATTCAGGGGACGATGAAATGACAAACAGAAATAGCGGTCAGACAACCCGCAGAGATTTCCTGCTCGGCACAACAGCACTTGGTGCGGGAATTGCCATATCTACTGCAATCCGTGCTCCGGCATACGTTGGTGCGACTATTGAGACAAGTAATATTGTTGCTCTGAATGCGGTTGAATTGTCCTCGGCGATAAAAACCAGGGCAGTTTCCTGTCGCCAGGTAATGACAGCCTATCTTGCACAGATAAATCGATTGAACCCAAAGTTTAATGCCATCGTTGCGCTGCAGGATGAAGGGGGCTTGTTGGCACAGGCCGATCAATGTGACCGTGACCTGGCCGCAGGTCAATATCGTGGCTGGATGCACGGTTTCCCGCTGGCGGTCAAAGACCTTGCATCAACAAAGGGCATTACAACCACGTTGGGTTCCCCGATGTTCAAGGACAACGTTCCTCAATATGACGCAATATTCGTGGAAAGGCTAAAGGCGGCCGGTGGCATTATCATCGGTAAAACCAATGTGCCTGAATTTGGTCTGGGTTCGCATACTTACAATCCCGTTTATGGCACTACCTTGAATGCCTATGACGGTAAAAGCACGGCTGGTGGCAGTAGCGGTGGTGCTTCGGTTGCTCTGGCTCTGAATATGTTACCCGTTGCCGATGGCAGTGACATGATGGGGTCGTTACGCAATCCCGCAGCCTATAACAATATCATCGGTTTTCGGCCCAGCTTCAATCGTGTTCCGTCAGGCCCCAAAAAAGAATTATTTGTGCAGCAATTGGGTGTGAGTGGTCCCATGGGTAAAACTGTGACTGATGTGGCCATGCTGTTGTCAACCATGGCCGGCTATGATTCAAGGACACCGCTGGTCCTTGAGCAGGACCCGAAAATCTTTACACAATCGTTAAAGAGCAATGTCAAGGGTGTGCGTATAGGCTGGCTGGGCGATTTTGATGGTTACCTGCCAATGGAAGAAGGTGTTTTGGCGACATGCGAAAAGTCCTTGCGCTTCTTCACCGATTCAGGCTGCCAGGTAGAGCCTGTCAGCGTCGATTATCCGATGGAAGACTTGTGGCAGACATGGCTCACACTCCGCCATTGGCTGATCGCCGGATTAGCCGGGCCGTTGTACGCCAATCCCGCGAACCATGCCATGATGAAGCCTGAACTGATCTGGGAAATCGAGGCTGGACAGAAAATTTCGGCCGTTGAAGTTTTCAAAGCATCCGTTGCCCGCAGCCATTGGTATGAAGTACTGGATAAGCTGTATCAGAAATATGATTTCCTGGTGCTTCCCACTGCACAGGTGTTTCCATTTGATGCGTCCATTCACTGGCCCAAAGAAATTGCTGGCAGGCAAATGGATACCTACCACCGCTGGATGGAAGTTGTGATTGGTGGAACTCTTTCAGGTTGCCCGGCAATCAACGTGCCGGCCGGCTTTGGGGGTGCCGATAACAAGCCTATGGGGATGCAAATCTGGGGACCCATGAAACAGGACCTGAAAGTGCTGCAGATTGCCTATGCCTATGAACAGGCCTCACGTTGGAACCTGGATAATCTGCCATCATTTATTAAGGCCTGATTTTTAGACCTGAAATTAAATAGGTTTCTCTATCTGCCTGCTCCCCAAGTTTGCGGTTTGTACTGCATAGAAGGAACACTCACAAGCATAAATAATTAAATATGTTAGTATTATTCGTTCAGGTCGCATGGATTACGACCTGACGGTGCGTACCAAAGGTCATTGAGGGGAAGAGTTTAGATGGAAGAAGCGTTACCTGTTACCACGGTAGTGGCGATCGCCGGTTTCCTTGCAGGTCTGGTGTTCGGCGCTACTGCCAACCGCACGAACTTCTGCACCATGGGCGCCATTTCAGATGCTGTTTTCATGGGCGACTACCATCGTATGCGCGCCTGGATGCTTTCCATCGCGATAGCTGTCCTGGGAACCCAGGGGCTCCACTCCGCGGGTATTATCGATATCTATTCTTCTATCTACCTGACGCCCAATTTTGGTTGGTTTGGGGCCGTCCTGGGTGGGTTGTTATTTGGTTTCGGCATGACACTGGCTGGCGGTTGCGGCAACAAAACCCTTGTGCGTATTGGCGGTGGCAACCTGAAATCCATCTTTGTTTTTCTGATCATGGGCCTGGTTGGCTACATGACCATACGCGGGTTGACCGGCGTGCTTCGGGTTAACATGGAGCAACTGACCAACATCGACCTTGCAGAAAAGGGATTGCCTTCCCAGGGTCTTGTGGATATGACTGCGGCACTCTTTGGTGCCGGTCGTGAGTCCATGCGCTGGCCGGTGGCGGTACTGTTTGCAGGTGCTCTGGGCATCTACTGCTTCAAGGATCGTAGCTTCAGGCATTCGCCTGTGAACCTGGCCGCCGGTGTTATTATCGGTGCGCTGATCACTGGCGGCTGGTGGATCACCGGTGTGCTGGGTTTTGATGATTTCGAACCTGTGCGCCTGGCCTCGTTCACCTTTGTCGCACCCGCCGGTGAATCGATCCAATACCTGATGATTTTCAGCGGCGCCACCATCAATTTTGGTATTGCCACCGTGGGTGGTGTGATACTGGGCTCGTTCCTGATGGCCCTGGTGACCCGGTCATTCAACATCGAAACTTTCCGTGATGCCAGCGATTTGTTACGGAATATGGCGGGAGCGGCGCTCATGGGCTTTGGTGGTGTTATTGCCATGGGCTGTACTATAGGGCAGGGTATCACCGGCATGTCGACCCTGGCAGCAGGTTCGCTTATCGCCCTGGTGTCCATTATAGTGGGCGGCGTGTACGGCATGAAGTACCTGGAACATGAGAGTTTCCCGGGTGCATTGAAGGCCATGTTTTCAAGCGAATGACGGCAAGAGGAGCCTGACATTGAAGAGTAAAGACTACCTGAAAGTTGAATGTGATCGGCGAGAATTCCTGTTCGCGGCAGGAGCCCTGGCCCTGGCCGGCAGCGGCTTTTGGCCGGCCTCGGCGGTGGCAACCACCGAGGAAGCCAAAGCGGCCATCAAAGAGATTGCCGCCGGCGCACCTTTGAAGCAGGGCCGCGTCAAGCTCCAGATACCTTCCGTCGCTGACAACGGTGCCCGGGTCCCGGTGACCGTCAGCGTGGACGGCCCGGTGACAGCGGCTGATCATGCTGTGATAATCCATATCATCTCTGACGGTAACCCGTTCCCTGAAACAGTGTCGTTCACGCTGGGTCCCGATGTCGGAAAGGCTGAGATCTCGTTCTACATGCGTATGGCCAAGACACAGAAGGTATATGCCGTGGCGCAGATGAGTGACGGTTCCTTCCAGATAGACTCCACGCAGGTTTCGGTCACCATCGGTGGCTGCTAGCCCCTTATGAGCATACAAGGCTAATTATGTCCACTGAACCAAAAATTCGTATTCCCGAGCAGGTGAAGAAGGGTGAAATCTTCCCGGTCAAGGCAATGATCAAGCATTCAATGCAAAACGGCCGACGCCTGGACAAGGAGACAGGCGAGATCATACCCCGCCTGATCATTAACAAATTTATCTGCAAATACAATGGACGTGAGGCGTTCGCCGTCGACCTGCATACCTCGATGTCCGCCAATCCGTATTTTTCCTTTTTTCTCAAGGGGGCCCAAAGCGGCAAGATCACCTTTGAGTGGGTCGACGACAACGGTGAGTCGATCAGTGCCAGCCGCAACATCAACGTGCAATAAACCATGAATGTGAGGATATAGTATGAGTCGAGTCAAGATACCGCTCCTGATTATGGGGCTAACAACCAGTCTGTTTTTCTGTGCAACGGCCCAGGCCGGTGAAGCAAGTGCTTCCATGCTCTCCGACACCTGCTCCGGCTGTCACGGACCCAACGGGGTGACAAACGGTCCGGCAATACCGACTATTGCCGGTATGACGGAAGAGTACCTGGTCCTGTCTATGCAGGACTACAGGGACGACAAGCGCAAGGGAACAGTCATGAACCGTATCGCCAAGGGCTATACCGATACGGAAATCACGGCCATGGCCAGGTATTTCTCTGAACAGGAATATGCCAGCCTTACGCAATCCCCGGATGCCTCCATGGTGGCCAGGGGCGATGAGTTGCAGCAGCGATATTGTAATTCCTGCCACGAAAAGAGTGGTGTCAAGGCTGACGGGATCGGCGTGCTGGCCGGTCAGGCTATGCCCTATTTGAGCTGGACCATCGCCGACTTCATGACCGGTGACCGCCCAATGGAGCGACGCAAGCAGCAGAAGATGGACCAATTGGCCGCAGATGCGGGCGACGAGGGTTTCCACGCCGTTGTCCAGTATTACAGTAGCCACAAGTGAGGAGAAACAGAGCATGAACAGTATCAATCGACGGAAGTTTATTCATTTGACCGGCGGCGCCGTGGCAATGGCCGGTACCATGCTAACGCTACCGGGCGTGGTCCGCGCGGGCGGCAAGCGGGTAGTCATAGTAGGTGGTGGTCCCGGAGGTGCGACGGCAGCCCGTTACCTGCGCATTCAGGATCCCTCCATTGAGGTCACCCTGATCGAGGCCAATGCCAACTACCACACCTGCTTCATGAGCAACGAAGTGCTGGGCGGCATGCGCAGCCTCGACTCCATCATGGTAACCTTCGACGGCTTGAAGAAGATGGGTGTCAACGTGGTAACCGATACGGTCACCGCGGTGGATGCTGAAAAGCGTACTGTGAAAACTGCTGGTGGAGACTCTTTTGGTTACGACCGACTGATTCTGTCGCCCGGTATTGACTTCAAGTACGGCGCAGTAGGTGGTTACACAGCACAGACCGCCGGTACCATACCCCATGCGTGGAAGGCCGGCCCCCAGACTGCGTTACTGCGCAAACAACTGGAGGCCATGGATGATGGTGGCACCGTGGTTATCGTAGCCCCGCCAAACCCGTTCCGCTGCCCGCCGGGGCCGTATGAGCGTGCCAGTCTCATTGCCCACTACCTGAAGAACAACAAGCCTAAATCAAAAGTGCTGGTTGTCGACACCAAGGAGAAATTCTCCAAGCAGGGATTGTTCACGGCGGCCTGGAAGCGTTTCTATGGATTCGGCACGGACAAGGCGCTTATCGAATGGATGCCGGCATCAGCGGTGGGTAGTGTAGTCGCTGTCCACGCAAAAGAGATGATGGTGGAAACCGAGTTCGAGGAATTCAAAGGCAGTGTGATCAACTATATACCGCCACAAACAGCGGGCAAGATCGCAGCAGTTGCCGGTGTTAGTGACGATTCTGGTTGGTGCCCGGTGCATAAGAAAACCTTTGAATCAACCATGATTCCCGGAATCCATGTGCTCGGCGATGCCAGCATCGCGACCAAGATGCCCAAATCCGGCTATTCGGCCAACTCACAGGCCAAGGTGGCGGTGGCTGCAATAGTGGATTTGTTCAACGGGCGTGAGCCAGGTGTGCCGTCCTATGTAAACACCTGCTACTCCATAGCGGCCGAGGACCATGCGTTCTCTGTGTCGGCGGTCTACCGTTTCAACGCTGAGGAGAACCTGATTGCGCCGGTTGCAGGCGCGGGCGGGCTCTCGCCGGCAGATGCTTCGGATGAGTATCGTAAGCGTGAAGTGGCGTATGCACATAGCTGGTACAACAATATTCGTGCCGATAGCTGGGGTTAACCTCTGTGTTGTGTCTGCTGCCTCCTTCCCCGGAGGGAAGGGGGTAGCAGCAACTCGCCCGGATAAACGGATTGTGGTAACTAATTCAACAAAGTATTTTCTATCATGAAGAAATTTTTCAGCAACCGCGGAGTGTGGTTTGGTTTTATCGTTGGTAGTCTCGTCATCACGGTAATGTTCGTCAGTGTCGGGGGGGCCTTCAGCTATACCAACCGCATGGATTTTTGTATCGTGTGTCATGAGATGGCGGCAAACCCCTACGAGGAACTCAAACAAACCCCGCACTACAAGAATCGCAACGGCGTGCGGGTTGAATGTCCGGACTGCCATGTACCCGAGAGTAACCCGGCATACCTGCTGGCTAAGTTTGGAGCCTGGACGGATGTGGCCAATCATTTCCTGGGTACCATTGACACACCGGAAAAATTTGAGGCCCATCGCCTGGAGATGGCCCAACGGGTCTGGGCCAAGATGGAGGCGACCGGCTCCCGGGAATGCCACAGCTGTCACAGTTTTGACGCCATGGTCCTTGAAGAGCAGGGCCGCCGCGGTCGAAAGAAGCACCCCCTGGGTATTGAGGAGGGCAAAACCTGCATAGAGTGCCACAAAGGTGTGGCACATAAGTTACCCAAGGGTTATGAAAACTAGCGACAGAAAATCAGCGAAAAATCAAAGGTCATCACCCGCGCTGCAAAGAGCCTGAATTTATTAATCGGTAACAACGGCTACCCGTAATGCTTCCAGTTTGATTGTTGCAGCGCTGAGATGGTCCTGTAACTCATCGGTCTCGGCCATCAAGTGTTCAATTTCTTCCTGGCGAATATTCGGGTTGACCTCAGCCAGGGCCTGCATACGTCGCAGTTCGGACTGTTGCAGTTTTTGCATTTCACTGCTGGCCATTTCGATGATGGGCCCCTGATGCTTGCCGGCCAGTTGTTCCGCATGTTTGATCATTGACATGATCTGCGGGCGGGTCTGGCGCACAAAATCCTGTGCGGTGTGTCTGCGCGCCCGTTGGCCAAGCTTGTTGAAGTGTTTTTCAGTCAGGATATTGCTGAGATCATTGTGCTTGGCATCAACCACGACACGAACTGACGTCAATGGCAGGTAGCGATGTAGTTGAAGGGCGGCGGGGGCAGGGCAGTTGATGGTAAAAACAGCTTCCAGCAGGAGAGTGCCTGCCTTGAGGGGACGCAGCCTGAGTGTGCAAAAGCTGGTGTTACCCAACTCGCCACTGAGCACCATATCCATTGCCCCGGTCACCATCGGGTGTTCCCAGGTCAGGTACTGAAAGTCTTCACGGGCGAGGGCGATCTCACGTTTGTAGGTGGCGGTAATTCCATCTTCCGGAAGCCCGGGAAAGCTCTCTGCAAACATATGCTCGCCAGGTCGCAATATGATGCTGCCTGCCGAGTGGTGCTCCTGATCTACACCAAACTGGTCGAACACCCGCTCCATGTAGCTTGCCAGCGAATGGCGATGTTCGTGCTCATACATTTCTTCGACAATCTGGTTGGCTTTGCCCGGGTCGCAGGAATTCAGTTCCAGCAGGCGGTCACGACCCTGGCGTAAGTCACTCAGAAGGGCCACTGCCTTTATGCGGGTTTGCTCCAATAAACTTTCTATGCCATCCCCGTCCGTCGGGTTGAGCATACAGTCACTCAAAGCTTGTCCAAATTGCTGATACATCGTCTGGCCGATGGCACAGGTCTGCTCGATGGCATTTATGCCTTCGTGGTACCAGCGCAACAGCACGTGCTGGGCACTTTGCCGGTAGCAGGGCACATGTATACATATGTCATGACGTTGACCGATCCTGTCGAGGCGGCCAATGCGTTGTTCCAGCAAGTCAGGGTTCAATGGCAGGTCGAACAACACCAGCTGATGAGAAAACTGGAAGTTGCGGCCCTCGCTGCCAATCTCAGAACACACCAGCACCTGGGCACCTTGTTCCTTATCGGCAAAATAGGCCGCAGCCCGGTCACGCACCAGCAGTGTCAGGTTCTCGTGAAATACGGCCGAATGCACGCCTTGCCTGTGGCTCAGATACTGCTCCAGTTCCAGCGCCGTATTGGCTGCGGAGCAAATAACCAGGATCTTGTTGCCGCGTTGTTGCTGCAGGAATTCGACCAGCCATGCAACCCTGGGGTCATTCTCCAGCCATGTTTCACCAAGTAACTGTTCCGGTATCAGTAATGTGCCAGGGTCGTCAATATTCTCACCCGCTGCCGCCTGGAAGGGCTCGGGTGTGGTCAACAAATGCGTGTGCAAGGACCGATCTGGAAAACCTGCAATCGAAGCACGCGTATTGCGAAACAGGACTCTGCCGGTGCCATGGTGATCGAGTATCTCGGTAATCAAGCGGTCAAGCAGTTCCTCCGGATCATTACCTTCCTGCTCACGCTCTTCGTTAAAAGCTGTCAGTGCCGTTTTGCCCAGAAATTTTTCCAGGCTGTCCTGCACTTCCCTGGTAGCGATTGATTGCACGCCGTCTTCTGCCAATAGCGTTTGCACCAATGCATTGACCGGCGCATAACGTGCTTCCTCTTTGCGAAAGGCCTCAAGGTCTGAATAACGCGCAGGATCCAGCAAGCGCAGGCGGGCAAAGTGACCCTCAATACCCAGTTGTTCGGGCGTTGCAGTCAGTAATAACAGACCCCTGGTTTTTTGCGAAAGGCTTTCAATTGCCTTGTAGGACGGACTGCTTTGCTGCTCATTCCATTGCAGGTAATGGGCTTCATCGACAACCAGCAGGTCCCAGTCGGATGCAACTGCCTGCTCAAGACGATCTGTGTGTCCGGCCAGGTATGCGGTGCTGCACAATACCAGTTGAGCGCTTTCAAACGGGTTGTCGCTGCCTGACTCCGTCAGTGCCTGGCAACGGTCTTCGTCGAGTATGGTGAAGAACAGGTTGAATCGCCGCAGCATCTCGACCAGCCATTGATGTACCAGGCTTTCCGGCACGGCAATCAAAACGCGACTGGCTCTGCCGGTCATTAACTGCTGATGGATGATCAGACCTGCTTCGATGGTTTTTCCGAGGCCAACCTCATCGGCCAGTAACACCCTCGGCGCATAGCGTGTGGCAACCTGTGAGGCAATATAAACCTGGTGGGGAAGCAGTTGAATTCGTGCACCCAGCAGACCTGTAAGCGATGACTTTTGCTGATTACGATAATGTCGAAGCGTTTCCATACGCATCTGGAATGCGCTGTTTTTATCAATCTGACCCGCAAATAAACGCTCTTGCGGATTGCTGAACTGAACAAAACTGTCCAGATCCAATTCCGGCAATACCATTATCTGATCATTCTCGTCATCACCAAGGTAGATCAGGCAGCCATTGTGCTCTTCGATTTCGGTGATGGTCATGAACTGGCCTTCGAGGTTCTTAACCTGTTGGCCAATTTCGTAGCGCACCCGGCTCAGTGGTGCAATATCAACCGCATAAATGCGCTTTTCCCCGGCAGCGGGGAAGGCTATTTTGACACGCCGGTTGGCGGCAGCAACAACGATTCCCAGACCCAATTCGGATTCGGTATTGCTGACCCAGCGTTGGCCGGGCTGAAAGGATGCAGAAGAGGTGCTGGGCACAAATAGGCTCCATTAGTCACAATGGTCGCGAATAGTAAGTGCTTATTGAGCCGGGGACAACCACATTGCCTGATGCATTACGGCCTGGCTACAAGTTATCAACCTGGCCGGCGCTCAATTTGCGCACCCAGGCTCGCCAGCTTTTCTTCCAGGTTTTCATAACCGCGATCCAGATGGTATATGCGGTTGACGATGGTTTCACCTTGGGTCGCAAGGCCGGCCAGTATCAGGCTGGCGCTGGCGCGCAGGTCGGTAGCCATCACCGGCGCACCGCTCAGGCCGCCTTTGTTGCCACGTACGATCGCAACCTGTGATTTTGGAGTGATATTGGCGCCCATTCGCGCCAGTTCCTGCACATGCATGAAGCGATTTTCAAAAATTCTTTCGGTGATCACCGACGTACCGTCGGCCTGTGTCATCAAGGCCATGAACTGGGCCTGCAGGTCGGTTGGAAAGCCGGGGTGAGGTGCTGTATCCACGTCCGTAGAGCGCCAGTGACTGCAGGGTCTGACGCGTACCCAGTTACTACCGGTTTCAATATCAAAGCCACAATCTGTCAGTTTGTTGATCAGGGCATCAAGATCTCCGGGCACGCAATGCGTGACTGTTACATCGCCACCAGTGATTGCGCCTGCAATCAGTAAGGTTCCTGCCTCAATACGGTCGGGAATAACGCTGTGGTTGGCAGGTTTGAGTTCATCAACGCCTTCAATGGTAATCACAGAAGTACCATCACCTTCAATTTTTGCACCCATGTTGCGCAGACAGCTGGCAAGATCGACAATTTCAGGTTCCTTGGCAACGTTCTCTAATACCGTTGTACCCTGGCACAGCGTCGCAGCCATCATGATATTTTCAGTACCTCCGACTGTGGCAAAGTCGAACACGATGCGGTCCCCGACCAGCTGTTTGGCTTCCGCGATCACGTAACCATTTTCAATTTCAATGTTGGCACCGAGTTGTTGCAATGGTTCTATGTGCAGGTTGATCGGCCGGGAGCCGATCGCGCAACCGCCTGGAAGACTGACTTTCGCTTGCCCATAGCGTGCCAGTAAAGGGCCCAGGCAGAGGATGCTGGCGCGCATCTTGCGAACGATGTCGTACGGCGCAACGAGTTCTTCGGGTTCGCTCACCGTCACCGTCATCCGGTGAGCGGCCCGGATGGTTTCGCAGTTGAGGTGATTGAGCAGTAATTCGGTGGAGTCAATGTCCATCAATATCGGGACATTATCAAAATGGTGCTCGCCTTCAGCCAATAAGGTGGCAAACAATAGCGGTAGCGCTGCATTTTTTGAGCCACTGGTGGCGACTGAGCCATTCAGAGCTTTTCCGCCATTGATGACGATAACGTCCATCTTCTACCCTCGTAATGAGTGTGTTTGCAATAACCACTATGTTCAGATTTAGTGGCTTTCAGGTCATGAATAATTTTGCATCATTGGCGGGGTCTTGTACATGGCATTTGTATGGCTTTCTTGTGACAAAGCCGGGAATTTCCGTTCTTCAGATAAAAAATAATAGCTAATTCTTTTGAAAGCATCGCTTAAATGTGATACAAAATAGAAATTAAATATACAAATTCTGTATCATAAAGCCGGAGCAGCTTAAATGAGTGAAGTTATCCAGGAACGGCCACCTGTCAAACAGCCCGAGAAACTGAACATCATCACCCAGACCGGCGACGGTGCCAGGCCGATGACCGGCAATGAAGCCATCGCACGTGGCGTGTGGGAAGCGGGCTGTAAGGTTGCAGCGGCATACCCCGGAACTCCCAGTACCGAAATCCTGGAAAACCTGGCGAAATACCCCGCTGAAGACCTACATGCACAGTGGTCAACCAATGAAAAAACCGCACTGGATGTTGCCTATGGTGGCTCCTACGGTGGGGTACGCGCATTTTGTGCCATGAAGCACGTGGGTTTGAATGTCGCCGCAGATGCGTTGCTGACCGAAGCTTATATTGGGGTGAATGGCGGTATGGTTTTGGCCGTTTGTGACGACCCGGGAATTCACAGTTCACAAAATGAACAGGACACACGTATATTCGGCAAACTCGCCAATGTACCCGTTCTGGAACCCTCTGATGCTCAGGAAGCACTCGACTATACGCGT
>Ga0164313_10005055_pt1 | contig 11695 bp, 9 predicted proteins | sample GuaBasSedimGuay4_FD_113735 | JGI IMG/M metagenome (GOLD analysis project Ga0164313, IMG submission 113735) | Subseafloor sediment microbial communities from Guaymas Basin, Gulf of California, Mexico - Guay4, Core 4569-4, 0-3 cm | ecosystem: Environmental > Aquatic > Marine > Hydrothermal vents >...
CCTGAACCACCGCTACAGCAACCTGGACCAGGTCAAGGCCATGATTCAACACCCGGCCTCCCTGTTCCAGACCGATGCCACGGTTCACCTTGAGGGTGTGCAGAATCCGGCCGCCTTTGGTAACTTTCCCAGAATCCTGCAATATGCCCGTGATGATGATCTACTCAGCCTCGAAGAGGTCATTCACAAGATGAGCGGGGCCTCGGCGGACCGGTTTGGTATCCAGGACAGGGGTACCCTGGTGGAAAATAACGCCGCTGATATCATGGTTTTCGACTGGCACCATGTCAAAGACAATAACACCGATATCAAAACGGCCGAAACACCCAGCGGGATCGATTATGTGTTCATCAACGGCACACTGGCCCTCGATCAGGGTAAAATCAACACCGGAACCAGACCCGGGGCCGTCCTTTAAAACTCAACATATCGTTTACCGCGTTTATCGAGGTCGGACCTACTCAACCTGCTGATAATAGGATAATAGGGGACATCCTATAACCCCCTCCCGATATGGGAAGGGGAATAATAGCTTTAAGCTGCCGGCACTAAAACTTTGACTTCCAGTTCCAATCGGTTTCCCAAGCTCATTTTAGCCATTTCCGTATCATAATGGACTTGAATACCTGTCCAAAAATCAACAGTCATTCCTAAATATCGGGCCAACCTTAAAGCTGTGTCAGCGCTGATACCTCTTTCACCGTGAACAATTTTGTTGATACGCATGGCAGGGACTCCAATATCTTTTGCAAGTCGGTACTGGCTAATTCCCATTGGCTTGAGAAATTCCTCAAGCAATATTTCCCCGGGATGTGTTGGTCTAAAATCTCTCATAGTGCTACCGCCTCAATGACACCTGAATCTTGCATGAAATTTGATAATGTTTTTTATAAACATGTATCTCATGCGGTTTCAGATATTCATTTATTTCTAGCAAATTTATCGATAGTGTTTGAATGATTTAAATTCACTTTTGATCATCAAATTTCACCCATAGGGCGAACCGGATCAGGATATTTCCAATTAGCAGGGACTTCCGATAGCGGAAGAACCGTTATATCCTCAGACAACCGATAACGTTGCTTTCCGGGATATATAACCCAGAGATGCTCTAAGGCCAAGTCATTCATCACGATTGACATGGACCGTGTTTTTCTGGGTGCATCGGCATATTTAAACTCCATACCCCACCGTCCCCCACCGTGCCTCCAGAACAAGTCGAGCTCTGAACCTGAATGAATTTTCCAATAATAAAAATTTTCGCTACTTTTGCCGATGCTTCGGCATGCGCACTCCAACGCAAAACCTTCCCAGGAGGCACCTATTTTCGGATGGACGTTGAGTTGCTCGAAATTCTCAATATTCATGAGCCAGTGGAAAAGACCGGAATCCCGCAAATATAGTTTTGGCGATTTGACCTGACGCTTTTTCAGGTTTTCCTGCCATGGCAGCAAACAACGCACCATAAAAGTTCCTTCCAGAATATCGACATACTTTCGGACAGTCATGTCCGAAATTCCAAACGACCGGCCTAACTCGGAATAGTTGAATACCTGCCCATGATAATGCGCCAGCATGGCCCAGAACCGCCGGAGGGTACGCGCAGGGATGTTGATACCGAGCTGCGGGATATCTCGTTCTAAAAACGTGGCAATGTAGTTCTCTCGCCACAGGTAACTATGGATTTCGTTTACAGCCAGATAGGAATCCGGCATTGTGCCTCTAATCCACAACCGGTTGATGTTTTCGCGTCCGATATCATGAAAACTAAATCCATCAAGATGATAGAATCCAATCCGCCCTGCAAGTGATTCTGAGCTCTGACGAATCAGGTCACGTGACGCACTCCCCAGTATCAGATATTTCTGCTCCGGCCTGTTATCCACAAGGTAGCGTAACAGTGAAAATAGTTCCGGTATCCGCTGTATTTCATCGATAACAATCATGCCCTTCAGGTTTTCCAAAGCAATTTGAGGATTATCCAGACGCGCTTCATCTCGAGGATTTTCAAGATCAAAATAGTGATTAAACCTGAAATCGCGTGCCAGGGTTGTCTTTCCGCATTGGCGAGGTCCCAATATTGCCGTAACCGGAAAAGCGTCAATATATGTATTTATCGCTTTTTCATCAATTGGACGTGCAATTTTTTTCATAAAGAGTTTATAGCCCATTTAAACATGAAATATCAAGCTTTTTATATGATTTTTCGCCTGCAGATATTCGTAGACGTATGAGGACGGAATGGGTCGGGTGGAGATACTTAGAATCAATAAGGATAATTCCTGCTCAACAAGGAAAACGTCAATCTATACCAACTGAGATAAGAAAGTTCGTGCGGGTACTTTTATGGGGTAATCGTACACAAAGCAGTCAACTTTTTCAAATTCGGCGTCTGCTACAACCTGAAATGCATGCTTCGCACCGATTCTAGTCTGGAAATATGCCAGGCTTTTGGAAAGTGGGCGTGTCTGTGATGATTTTGCCTCTACAATGAACCAAGGATGGCCGTCCTTACACACCAGGAAATCAACTTCACGTTTGTCTTTTGTTCTTAAAAAATAGAGGCCATATTCACCCAAGCCCAAATCCTGCCACCACGTAACTGCCTTAAAAAGATGGCATGCGACCAGGTTTTCAAAACGAGCTCCCGGGTCATCAACCATCACCCAGTCCATCAAGTATATTTTAGGTTCTTTAAGCAAGCTACGGGAAACATTCCGGGTCCAAGGCCGCAGCATGAAGCTGTAATAAAGTGATTCCAATACTTCGATCCACCTGCGGATAGAATCCTGGGAGGCCCTTATTTTTCGGGCCAGGGATGCATAATTGAGCAACTGCCCTGACTGCTGTCGAATAAACTCGGCCAAAAGTTCAACCTGCCCGACTTCGTTAATTCGGGTTACATCCCGCAGATCCTCTCTGAATAACAATTTTAATCGCGTTTGTTTCCAGCGGTTAAAAAAACGAACATTGTGTTTTAAAAAAGGTTCTGGAAAACCTCCGAAGCGTTCCAAGAACTCGTAATCCGACTTGCTGACAAAATGAGGTAGACTGATCTCCCCTTCAGGTATTTTTTGATGGGCCAACTCCGCTATTGACAATGGATGCATGCGGTACAGAAAATAGCGCCCCATCAGACTGTCAGCCCCCTTACGATAGACATCGAGCCGAGAGCTCCCGGTCACTACAATATTGAACCGTCCCCCGGCATATGAATCATAAAACCCTTTCAAAAAATTGCGCCAGTGGAGATATTTGTGGAGCGCATCAAAAACAATTACACGATATTTCGTGGAATGGTCGCGACTGCTACACGATGCCCATTGGAATAGCCTACAGGTTAAGAAATATTGCAGACGGTGGCAACCGTTGAAAATATTTTTTGAACTGTCTATGATGAGGGTATTTCACGAGTCTCACCTGAATTCGTTAGAATTTTTCATGTCATAGATCAATAATTTTGTAAGGTTCACGCGTTTTAAGCGACTATGGATCAAAACACATAACACTGCCAGGGCCTTCGGCTCAGGTGAACGCTTCCTGGCAAAACTGTAATTTACCAGGTGTTTATGAACCGATCTTCAAAATACAAACCACCGGACAGCGCGCGGCAAGCGTTCCTGTTCGCGGGCGTGTACGCGCTGGGCTTGATGGTGTCACCGGACAACCTGGCCCTTTTGGGGAGATTCGCAGGTCATTTCGGCGTCTATACGGCACTGCTGATGGCAGGGGTCGCGCTCCTGTACTTCAGCTACATCCGCAGTTATGAAGATCTGTACACGCATTTCAGCGGCCCCGCGGACAACGCTCTGGATATGCGTGCTATCATGGGTACCTGGCTGGCCTATTATCCCTTGATTGTGCGTACAATGGCGGCCATTTTTATTACCACAGGCTTGACGGTATCCAGCGGGTTTGTGTTCAACGAGGTATTTGTTTACTGGTTCCCCAATTTCAGCTTTGCTTATATTTTACTGGCGCTCCTGGCAGGTCTGTTTTTCCTGGGACCGGCAACCCGGGCCAAAGCACAATCTATTTTCGTCGGTACGGCCATGGCCGGGCTGGCACTGCTGGTTGTTGCCGGCCTGTTCAAAGACGCTTCCCAGGCTGCATCACCAATGTCTGCGAGCCCGACCATTGCATTGCCCTGGTTTTTTGTGCCGTTGTTGCTCTTCATGGGTTTTGACATCGGGATTCCCGAGACAGGTGTTTCCCCGGGCCGGGCAAAGGCTTCCCTGAAAGCCATCAAGTCCGCCATCGCTCTGTTCGGGGTATTGATGGTGCTGTGGGCCATTGTTTCCGCACAGCATGTTGCCGGCGAAAAACTTGCAGCCACCAGCATCGCCCACATGATCGCAGCACGGGAAATCCTGGGGCAATCGGGGCGCATCATCATGGGCATTGTGGTCATCACCGGCACCTGTGCGGCCGTGAACGCGCTTTTCGAGTCCATCGCCCGGATGACGGAGGCTATGCGCCGGCAACGGATGCTGCCCGGGTTGCGGTATGTGCCCCGGGCAGCCGTTTTGGGAGTCGCGACCGCCGCTACAGCCATGATGGCAGGCGGACTTGCCGGCGATGAAGCACTGGAAGTATATATTCGGGCTGTGTTATTACTCTGGCTGGGAGGATATGGGCTGTTGCAGGTGCGTTTGCTATCAATACCCCCTGCGGCTGGTGCTGTGATACCGAACATAACCAAAGCCAGGCTTCTGACAACTGCCGCCATCACCTTCGGCGGTGTAACGATACTCGCTTTGACCAACGGTCATACCATGTTTATTTTAAAGATCATGGCCACGACATTGGGTCTTGCGCTATTTTTTGGGACGTTTGGGAAATGGCGAGATAAAGGAGGACATCATGCTGAAAACCAACATTAAGCGCTATATAGCTGTTTTTATCCTGGCAGGTGCCATGAGCATTGTGGCCGCACCTGCTTTTTCGGCCGGCACCTACGGCGTCATGAGCAAAGAAGAACTGAAGGGCCAGCTGGGTAGTGACCAATTGACCATTCTGGATGTGCGCACCGGCCGGGATTGGAATTCATCCGAATTCAAAATACAGGGGGCGCAACGGGCTGCTTCAGGTGATTTCGAGCAATGGAGTGCCGGCTACGCCAAAGATAAAACCCTGGTGCTCTACTGCGCCTGACCCAACGAGGCGACCAGTGCCAGTCTGGCACGCAAGCTCCTCAGTAAAGGGTACACCGACGTACATGTGCTCAAAGGCGGTTGGCGCGAATGGTTCCGGGCGAAATACCCGGTGGAAGCAAGATAACCCGGGTACTATGAGAGCGGGGGCTACAGCAACAATGCCGACCCGTGGAAAGAAGAACGTTATGATAAGGAGGAATGATGGCGTTATACATCGTGCAGCACGGCTTGAGCTTGCCCAAGGGCGAGGACCCTGAGAAAGGTCTTTCTCCCCAAGGCATCGAAGATGTGAATAGAATAGCCCGGGTCGCCCGGAACTACGGGGTGGTGGTGGAACGTATTCAGCACAGCGGGAAAAAACGGGCGCGGCAGACCGCCGACCTGCTGGCCGCGGTACTGGAGCCGGCCAAAGGTCTTCAGGAAATCGCCGACATCAAACCGATGGATGATGTTGCTGAATTTGCTGCCCGGGTGAATTTTGCCGCCGACATCATGGTGGTGGGGCACCTGCCATTTTTGGAGCGGTTGATTTCTTTTCTCATCACCGGTAATCAGGACCCCATCCTGTTCAAACTGCAGAACGGCGGTATCCTGTGCCTTGACCGGATCGAGAATTCAGATACACCTGCAATCAAATGGGCTTTGATGCCCATCGTTGCTTAGTGGAATGGTTTATGGAAAGATATTAACTATCAGGAAACAGCGTGAGGAATTTTGGAAAACAGACAAAAAAAAATACTAAAAAGCCACGTCACAGAAAATAATAGCCTGTGCCCTTTCACTTAAAATGATGCATACACCCAGGACAGGACAAAATAACCACGTGAGAAACATCGCCTTTGGATACTCAACCCAGTGCAACGCCAGGTGCGGCCATTGCGTCGCTGCGGATGCATCGCCCGCGACCGCAAAAATGGACCTCGCAAGGGCCAGTGCTATTATTCGTGAAATGGCCCGTTGTGAGGTCAAGGGGATCAGTTTTACCGCCGGAGAACCGCTTCTGTTTCTCGATGATATCTGTCAGCTGATTCGGATCTGCAGAAAAAACGGCATCTACACACGCGTCGTGACCAACGGCTACTGGGCCAGATCCCGCGAAAGTTCAGACCGTGTCATTGCGGAACTGATAGCCAACGGCTTGTCACAACTGCGGCTCAGCTTCAGCCGCTGGCATCAGCAGTACATCAGCCGGGATAACATTGTCCGTGCAGCAGCGAGCTGCAAACACCAGGGTCTCGATTATTTTGTTTCCTTTATCACCGATTTTTCAAAAACAGACGATGCCTGTGAACAATTTCTGCGGCAACATCACCTGAAATTTTTTCCGGAGCCACTCATATATTTTGGCCGTGCCGGTGAATTGGAGCGCCCGCCTGTATCTACCGACTACCGGCCCAATCTATGTCCCATGAATCCCTACCTGTCCCCGACCCTGGACATGTTTGCCTGTTGTGACGCGGCCCACCGGTTTTCAACGACAGGCTTTTTATATCTGGGAAATCTTGGCCGCGACACTATCGACGCCCTGTTTCGAAAAAACGAAAACCATGCCCTGCACCAACTCATAAAAACCATGGGGCTCACCAGCATGGCTTCCTACCTGGGCCTCAAGGCCCGTGAAATCGTTCAATACAGAAAATGCGAGTTGTGTGAAAAACTATTCAACTCCAGAGAAAACCTGAAAATTCTGACAGACGCAGCCGCATCGGATCTACCCGGCTGGCGGCGATAAAGCCTGTATCGGTGTGTTTCGTCATGCAGTGAGCAGAAACCACGTTTAGCTACCCTCTTTAGCGTCAATCGCCTCAAGTTCTTCCCAGCGGCGGTAAGCGCTTTCGATCTCCTTTTCGACGCGCTGGAGGGCCGCTTTAACCCCGGTTATCTCGACTTTTTCCTTTTTGTAGAACAGCGGATCGGACATGCCCTTAAACAGGGCTTCATGCTCTGCTTCCAGGACTTCGATCTTTTGAGGCAGTTCCTGAATTTCCCTTTTTTGCATGTAGCCCAGTTTTTTTGATGGACTCGGCCTGGTTTTTGGTTTCGCTTTTGCCGGGACTTTCTTTTCGGGCGGCCGCAAGGCCGGCCGCTGGCGAAGCCAGTCATCATAGCCCCCGGCGTATTCAAGCACCTGCCCATTGCCTTCAAAAACGATGGTACTGGTGACCACGCTGTTCAAAAAGGCCCGGTCATGGCTGACCAAAAGCAGCGTCCCCGAGTATTCCAGAATCAGTTCCTCGAGGAGTTCCAGGGTTTCCACGTCGAGATCGTTGGTCGGCTCGTCCAGGACCAGAACATTGGCCGGTTTGGTAAACAACCTGGCCAGCAGCAGGCGATTCTTTTCCCCGCCGGAAAGGACATGCACCGGTGTGCGGCACCTTTCGGGCAGGAACAAAAAATCCTGGAGGTAGCTGATGACGTGGCGTTTTTGATCGTTCAGCATCACGAAGTCATTACCGTCGGCAATATTATCACGCACGGTTTTCTGCTCGTCGAGCTGTGTCCGGAGCTGATCGAAGTAAACGATCTTAAGGTTGGTGCCGTGACGTACACTGCCTGATTCCGGACTGGCTGTTTTTAAAAGGATTTTCAGCAGCGTGGTTTTACCCACACCGTTGGGACCGATGATGCCGACCTTGTCCCCGCGCAGGATAACCGTGGAAAAATCCTTCACGATGGGGGCCTGCCCATAGGAAAACCCCACCGACCGAGCTTCGATGACGAGCTTACCGGTCCGTTCCGCCGCCTGGAACTGGAGTCTGGCGGTACCGATTTTACTGCGGCGGGCCCGATAAGCGGCCCGCATCTTCTGCAGACTCCTGACCCGTCCTTCGTTTCTTGTCCGGCGGGCTTTTATCCCTTTTCTGATCCAGGCTTCCTCCCGGGACAATTTCTTGTCGAATACCCCGTTCTGGGTGTTCTCTACATCCAGGGCAGCCTGCCTCCTTATTTCAAATGCGGCGTAATCGCAATCATAGGAAACCAGACGCCCCCTGTCCAGTTCCAGAATCCTGTGGGCGAGTTTTTGAACAAAAGCACGGTCATGGGTAATGAACAGCAGTGTTTTTACGTGGCGGTGGATGAAATCCTCCATCCAGAGTATCGTTTCGATATCCAGGTGGTTGGTGGGCTCATCCAGCAGGAGGAGGTCCGGGTTACCGGCCAGGGCACCCGCAAAAAGCGTGCGCCGTTTCAGCCCTGCCGAAAGATCGGCGAACCGTCGTTGGGGCTCCAGCCGGGTCCGGGAAAGAACGTTTTCGATACTGTTGGCCAAAGCCCAGCCATTGTCGCTATCGAGCGTATGCTGGAGCTGGTCGCGCGTTGCAGCCAGTTGAGGATTTTTCGCGGTCTCCAGGGCTCGGCTGACCCGGCTGTACTCAGCCAGCGCCCGGCCGTTATCGCCGAGGCCCCGGGCAACCGCTTCGAATATTGTGCCGTCGAATTCCGCAGTTACATCCTGGTCCAGTGCGGCAACCCTGATGCCCTGCCGGCGCCAGACTTCGCCGCTGTCGGGAAGGATCCGGCCGCCCAGAAGCTTCAGTAGGGTAGACTTGCCCACACCGTTGCGGCCCACCAGGCATATGCGTTCCCCTTTGCGAATCTGGAAAGTTATGTTTTCCAGCAGTTGGGGGTCACCGAAGCCCCAGCATACATCGCGCATGCCAATCATGGGCATCAGGGTTTCTCCCCGGCCAGGGCACAGCCCAAAGCATCCCGGTTTGCCGTGTGCGTGGCATCCATGACCTCCATGGCCAGCTTCTCCCCGGTGGTGTTTTCCTCATCCACCACGGCGTCAGCCCCCGCATCCTTCAGGCTCTGGCTGGCTATGTTGTAACGGCTGCGAGCCACGATAATGGACCCTGGTGCAAACAGGCGCAGATTCTTGATAATGTCCTGCGCCGACCTGGGATCCGGCACGGTGACGACCACCAGGCAGGCACCCTTGATGCCGGTGTGAGAAATTGCTTCGCTGTTGGTGGCGTCCACCATGTGTACCGGCAGGCCTTTTTTACGCGCCATGGCAGCGGTCTTGGGATTCGGCTCCACCACACCGGCAGAAAAACCTTCGGCCAGCAATACGTCAGCCACCTGTTGCCCGGCAGGGCCGAACCCGACAATGAAAATACGGCTGGCCAGCGGTTGTGTTGCTGCCGATACTTCCGCTTTTTTTTTAAACGGCGGCTGATGCTTTAAAATCGACAGGACCTTTCCTGAAAGGGGATGTGCGTACGCGGCCATGTAGGGCGCCAGGAACATGGAAAGGATGGTCACCGTGACAATCATATCGAATTGGCCCTGGCCCAGAACACCGCCCCGAGAAGCTACGGTGGCCAGGACAAATGAAAATTCCCCGATCTGGGCCAGGGTAATACCCGTGGCCAGTGAGGAGAGGTGTCCCATGCGAAAGCGCATGCAGATGAAATAAATGATACCGGCCTTCAGGAGAAATACCAGTACCAGCCACAACACCGCCTCCGCCAGATTGGCTATGAGCCAGGTCGGGTTGGCCAGCATTCCGATGGATGTAAAAAACAGGGTGACAAACAGCGTGCGCAAAGAGCCGATATCCGACCTGATCTGGGTGGCAAAGGGTGATTCGGCCAGGAGCATTCCGGCTATAAAGGCTCCCAGAGCAGGTGACAGGCCGATGGCGTGAGCCGCCCATGCCGAACCGATGGCCGCTGAAATGGATAGCAGAACCACCAGTTCACGGTTTGCAAAAAGATTGCCGGTCATCAACACCTTGGGGATGACGATGTAGAACAGCCCAAAAAACAGGGCGGCTAGGCCGCCGGCCGCTGCCACTGTTTTGAAGATGTGCACGATAACCTGCTGGACGCTGCCGCCGTGCCCTAAAATAGTGACCAACAGCACCAGCGGCACCACGGCGATATCCTGAGTCAGTAGAACGGCCAGGGCATTGCGGCCGTGGATGGAGTCGATCTCCATGCGATCCACCAGTACGCGCAGCACGATGGCGGTGGAACTGAGGGCAATGATAGCTCCCATGGCCAGGGCCTGCTGAACCGGGCCGAGGATGGCAAAAATCAGGGCAAAAACGAACAGGGTGATCAGAATCTGCAGAATACCGATTAAAAAGGCCTTGCCCCCCATGCGTTTGAGGCGGCCGAAGGAAAACTCCAGGCCGATGGAAAACAGCAGCAGGGCAACGCCCAGCTCGGCCACTTCCTGCACGGCGGCCTTGTTGAACAGTATCGGCCCCAGAACCGCGCCGGCAAGCAGATAGCCGACAATGGCGCTCTGTTTGAGGCGCTGGGCCACAACACCGAACAGAAAAGCCAACCCCAGCAGCAGCACGATCTCCATGATCAGATACCAGATGTCCATATCTCCTCCATTGATAGAGAATCCTATAGTTGGGGCGAACACTTCAGCATACAACGAAGCAGTTATTGATCCGGGGTCTTCGTAAACTTGAGCGCAAGTGGGCGAGAGTAATTTCTTTCACCAATCTATACACAAAACAAAGCTTGGCCCCCCGCGCTGGACCAGAGCTGTCAGGCCTCATCTTTCGTGCTGTGCGCCGCCTCTTTTTCAGGCAGCACTTCTTCGCCGGAATCCCCTTTGGCCGGGGTCGGTTTCAACATCAGGACATCCGGTAGAACATCCTTGAAAGCCAGGCCGTAGATGTCCCAGATGGTGACGAACAGCGCGGCAATGATGGGGCCGATAATGATGCCGGGAATTCCGAACATGAAGATTCCTCCCATGGTGCCGAAAAAAATCATCAGTTCGTGCATCTGGGTGTCTTTGCCCACCAGGGCCGGCCGCAGGATGTTGTCCAGGCTGCCCACCACAATGGCGCAGAATAGGGCCAGGCCTCCGGCTTTATACATCTGCCCGCTGCCCGCCAGGATAATGGCTGCCGGAATCCAGATCAGGGCGGTTCCGATACCGGGGATGATCGACAGTACGGTCATGATCGTGCCCCAGAACAGGGCGCTGGGTATCCCCACCACAGCAAAGGCGATACCGGACAGCCCGCCCTGCAGAATACCGATAACCGCCGTGCCCTTGAGGGTTGCCCTGGAAACAGATGTGAATTTTTCCAGAATCCGGTGCTCGTCGTGATCTTCCAGGGGAAGGTAATACAGTATCTTGTAGAGTAGTTTGCTGCCATCCATCAACAGGAAAAACATGGTATAGAGCAGCACGAACAGCATGAAAACAAAGTTGATGGTGCCGAAAGTAAAAGACGACACGTGGTCGATGAAAAAAGTGCTGATCCACCCGACGGCCTCCCCGGCCTTGTTGAAGATCACTTCCCGATGCTCCATGACGTTTTCCGCAAAGGGCAGTTTGCTCAATTTTTCAACCAGAACATCGGGCTGGGCAATCTGTTTTTCGATCCAGGGTTTGACCCCCGCACCGACCTTGATGGCCTGGGAGGTGACGATCCCGAAAAGCCCTCCCAAGGGCAGCAGAATCACAAACAGAATGATAAGGATGGTAAGTCCCGAAGCCGGAGCGCGCCGGTCGCCAAACCAAAGCCTGAGCCGGCTGTACATGGGGTATGCCAG
>Ga0164313_10005056_pt1 | contig 11694 bp, 9 predicted proteins | sample GuaBasSedimGuay4_FD_113735 | JGI IMG/M metagenome (GOLD analysis project Ga0164313, IMG submission 113735) | Subseafloor sediment microbial communities from Guaymas Basin, Gulf of California, Mexico - Guay4, Core 4569-4, 0-3 cm | ecosystem: Environmental > Aquatic > Marine > Hydrothermal vents >...
GAACGACATCTTCCCAGAGGAACTACCACGGTTCCTCGGGCTGAGTCCCGAACTGCGGGCCGTGTTCGACGAATACCACGCCGACCTCTTCGACATCGATTTCTGGCAGGCGGTCCAGGACCGTATCGACTCGGGCGAAGTGATCGAGATACTGCCGTATCGCAAGTCAAGGAGTTTGGTGTGAGAGGAAGCTGTCAGCCATCAGCCATCAGCTGTCAGCCATCAGCTGTCAGCCATCAGCAGGAAGCGGAGAGCGGAAACAGTTCACGGTTGACAGTTCACAGTCAGAAGCGGAAAGCGGAAAGCGGAGAGCGTAATGAAGACTGAAACGATCAGCGTCCACACCGGACAGACGAAGGTTGTTGTCGATATCACAGGTCACGTTGCTGCGTTTGTGGCGGGTGAGGGAGATGGGTTGGTCAACGTTTTCGTGCCCCATGCAACGGCTGGGGTGGCGATCCTCGAGACGGGTGCCGGGTCTGACGCCGACCTGCTTGACGCGATCGACAGGATCCTCCCGCCAGATGACGATCTGTACCGCCACCGGCATGGCTCGCCCGGGCATGGCGCAGACCACGTGCTCCCCGCATGGATCGCCCCTTCGATAGTCGTCCCGGTGATCGATGGCCGTCTCGCACTTGGTACCTGGCAATCGATCGTCCTCGTCGACCCCAATCGGGACAATCCGGTGCGGAGCGTGCGATTGTCGATGATGTAGTCAGTCATCAGCTCACAGCCAACAGCCAGACGCCAACACGCTTCGGCTGTGATCTGCGTTCTCATCCCTCTTGGTGTTCTTGCTGATGGCTGACAGCTGTTGGCTGTTGCCTGTTCGCTGCCGTAGACTGACACCGCATCTTGTAGCGATTTCGTGGAGAACCCCTATGCAGCAGGAAACATTGCGCGCCACTGAGCGTGTCACGTCAGGGAGCAGGGCTTCCAGAAGACTCCGCCGGGACGGCCGTACACCGGCCGTTGTGTATGGCACGACGATCGATACGCGCGCTGTGCACGTCGAGCAACGTGATCTGTACGGCGTCCTTCGCACTGAAGCTGGCCTCAACGCGGTCATCGAACTCGACATCGATGGTTCCACCATGCTTGCGATCGCACGTGAGATTCAACGTGACCCCATCAGCGGTGTCATCGCACACCTCGACTTCATCGAGGTCAGACTCGATACCGAGATCGATGCCGAGGTTGGTATCGATTACCTCGGGACTCCTGCTGGCGTCAAGGATTCCGGAGGCATCGTCGAGGTCCTCGAGGCTTCGATCATGATCTCTGCCCTGCCGAATGCCATTCCGTCGTCCATCGAAGTGGACGTCGAGCATCTTGAACTCTTCGACACGCTCAAGGTCGCTGACCTGCCTGTGATCGATGGTGTCACGTACCTGCTGGAACCCGATCATTCGCTCGCGACCGTTGTATTGCCTGCGGCCGAGATCGAGCCCGAACCTGAGATCGACATGCTCGAGGGTGAAGAGGGCGAAGTGCCTGAGGGTGAAGAGGGCGAAGAAGGCGACTCCGCTGAGGATGAGGGCTGATCGAGGGCTCACCAGCCAAACTCATCGTTGGACTCCGCAACCCGGGATCCAAATACACCGGAACGCGCCACAATATCGGTGGCGTGGCTGCGGCTGACTTCTGTGAAGAACAGGGCGCTTCGTTCAAGCGTGCACGCCAGGGAATCCGTGCCGAAGTGTCCGAACTGACACTCGGCCAGCACCGTGCCATTGTCGTTCTCCCGATGACGTTCATGAACGAGTCCGGTCAATCGGTCGCACCGATCGTCCGCTACTACGGCATCGAACCGGACAACCTCCTCGTGGTCCATGATGACATCGACCTGCCGTTCGCAAGGATCAAGGTGCAGTGGGCTGGCGGCCATGGAGGCAACAACGGTGTCAGGTCGATCGCTCAATCGATGAAGTCTCCTGACTTCTGGCGTCTGAAGATCGGTGTTGGAAGACCCCCGGGGCGGATGGACCCCGCTGACTATGTTCTCAGCAGGTTCCGCGGAAGCGAACGGGACGATATCGCAGTGTCTCTACGCCGCGCGAGCGACGTTATTGGGGACTTCATTGTGTTTGGTGGGGAATCTGCGCGACAATCAGCTGGAGAACTGAACGACTGAGGGAGCAGGCATGGCGAAGTACGTCGGAGCGATCGACCAGGGAACGACGAGCACGAGGTTCGTGGTCGTCGACGAGGATGGTTCCTTTGTGGCCGTGTCGCAGATGGAACACGACCAGATCCTCCCACAACCAGGGTGGGTCGAACATGATGCGAACCAGATCTGGGCGAATACACAGACTGTCATCGCTGATGCCCTCGACAAGGCCGGACTGAGTGCGGGCGAGCTCTCGGGAATTGGCATCACGAACCAGAGGGAGACAACGGTTCTTTGGAACAGGCGGTCGGGACAGCCTGTCGCCAACGCGATCGTGTGGCAGGATACGCGCACAGCCGACCTGGCGAAGCGACTCTCTGACGAACGCGGTGTCGATTGGTTCCGCGACCGGACGGGACTTCCTCCCGCGACATACTTCGCAGGCCCGAAGATCCGCTGGCTGCTCGACCGTGATCCAGGCCTCGTCAAATTCGCAGATTCAGGGGATCTTGCTTTCGGCACGATCGACTCGTGGATTGCGTGGAACCTCACGGGACGCCACGTCACGGATGTGACCAATGCCAGTCGTACGATGCTCACGAACATCGAGACGCTTGAGTGGGACGAGGAACTCTGCAACGCTGTGGGTGTCCCGATGTCGGTACTTCCCGAGATCGTGCCATCGATCGGTGAAATCGGTCCATGCTCGGGAGTCCTTGAAGGGACCACGCTGGCCACGATCCTAGGCGACCAGCACGCAGCACTGGTCGGGCAAGCAGCGTTCGACTCGGGCGGCACGAAAGCGACATATGGAACCGGGGCGTTCCTCGTCACCAACACCGGACCCGAGATCGTCCACTCCACGGCAGGCCTACTTACCACCGTCGCGTACCAGATCGCGGGTGAGCCTGCGATGTACGCTCTCGAAGGTTCGGTAGCCGTGGCCGGTTCTGCCGTGCAGTGGTTGCGCGACAACCTACAGATGATCTCATCTGCTCCGGAGGTTCAGACCGTGGCAGAGACGGTCCCTGACAACGGGGATGTGTACTTCGTCCCTGCGTTCTCTGGACTGTTCGCTCCCCACTGGCGAGCCGATGCGCGAGGTGTGTTCACGGGATTGACGCGGTTCTCCAATCGGGGACACTTCGCCCGAGCTGTCCTTGAGGCAACCGCTTATCAGACGCGAGATCTGGTCGCCGCCATGGAGGCGGACACAGGTGACCGTCTGAGCGAACTGCGCGTCGACGGTGGCATGGTGGCCAACTCACTGCTGATGCAATTCATGGCTGACATGCTTCAGATGGACGTTGTCCTACCTGCGAACGTCGAGACAACCGTCCTGGGCGCAGCGTTCGGTGCGGGGTTGGCATCGGGTGTGTGGTCATCTACGGATGTCATTGCAAGTCATTGGTCCGAGGATGTGCGTTACCGCCCCTTGATCACGCGTGCCGAAAGTGATGCGCTCTTCACGGGCTGGGAGAAGGCGCTTGATCGTTCCCTTGGCTGGGTGACGGACTGACGCACGGCGCAGCGGCACCAGCACCTATAGGCTGACAAGCGATGTCGATACCGAACCTGCTTGCCCTGATTCGCCTCATCCTGACTCCGGTCGCGATGGCGTTGATCCTTGCTTCGCCAGGGAACACCACCATGTCGATCGTCGCGACGATCGTGTTCGCTGTTGCTGCTATCACGGACTTCCTCGACGGATATCTTGCTCGGCGTTGGCGCATCACAACAACACTCGGCGCCTTCCTGGACACTGTTGCTGACAAGATCCTCGTATCGGGTGCTCTGATAGCGCTCGTCGCCGTCGGCTACACGAACATCTGGTACGCGTTCATCATCATCGGTAGGGAGATCGCGATCATGGGGCTGCGCTCGATCGCGGCACTCGACCAGGGGACCGTGCCACCCTCGATGTGGGGCAAATGGAAAGCAACGATGCAGTTCGTGGCGATCTCGCTTGCGATACTGCACCTCGACATCTTGATCGGGCCACGGAGGCTCGACCAGTGGTTCATGACAGCGGCGGTCGTCGTCACGCTCATCTCTGCAGGGGACTACTTCTCCAAGTTCCGATCAGTCTTCTCCCCTCGTGACAAGGGCGACTGACGCCTTCGTCACCGGCGGGAGTGGCCTTGTCGGGGGCCATCTCATCGGCGGTCTCGTTTCAGAGGGCTGGAGCGTTGACGCTCTGGTGCGTTCGCGCGATGCTGCCGAGAAGGTAACGGCACTCGGCGCGTCGCCAGTCCCCGGAGATCTCTTCGACACATCTGGACTTGCCGGTGCAATGGGGCGAGCATCGATCGTCTTCCATGTGGCGGGCGTCAATGACACGTGCCCTCGGGATCCTGGCTCGATGGATCGGGTCAATATCGAAGGAACCCGGTCCGTGGTCGGTGCGGCCGCTGCCGCAGGTGTCGAGCGGATCGTGTACACATCATCTGCGGCAACGATTGGGGAGGCAGCCGGTGTTCTCGCAACTGAGGCCACGCCGCACTCAGGCGGTTTCCTTTCGCCCTATGCACGGTCCAAGTACCTGGCAGAACAAGCAGCCTTTGCTGAGGCGAATCGGCTCGATATCGACCTTGTTGCCGTCAATCCTTCGTCGGTCCAGGGCCCGGGGCGGGCGACCGGATCAGCGGGGATCCTGATCCGGATACTGAATTCGAGGCGTCCGATCCTGGTTGACACGAACATCTCGATCGTGGATATCGAGGACTGCACGATGGGTCACATAGCGGCAGCAACGCACGGTGAACCCGGAGCACGGTACGTACTATCAGCGCGGCCGATCACCGTTGCCGACGCCGTATCGGTGACCGCAGAGTTCCTCGGGCAACCCATCGTGCCACGTTGGGTGCCCACCCGTGTGGCAAAGGCGGTTGCACTGCCCCTTGTGTGGATCGCAGGCAAGGCACGTCCAGACGCCGGGATCTGCCCGGCGCTCGTACGGACGCTCCTTCACGGCCACCGCTTCGACGCAACAAGGGCAACGGAACAACTCGGCGTGACATTCCGCCCAGCAACCGAGACCCTCGAACGTACAGCGGAGTGGCTGGTAGCAGAGGGATATGTAGAACCGAATCGTAGGTCGTAGATCTGGCATCCCCCTTTCAAGGGGGATAGCAGAGGAGCGTCAGCGACGATGCAGGGGGATCCACTCCGTGGCACAGGCTTCTTCTGCTGTGCGCGGATCCCCCTAGCTCCTCGTAGGACTCGTCGCTTGTCCCCCTTGAAAGGGGGACGTTGAGCTAGTGTCGCCGGTTCCGGAAGTCTTGGTATCCTCACTTCTCGTGCATGCACCCCTTTCATCGCTCGTGCAACGTTGGCGGCGCGATCTTGATCCACCGATACCGGGTCGAGTCGTTGTGCCGCCAGGCGCGCGCGCCATCCTTCTTGCGGGAATGGCCGCAAGGGCCTCGTCGCCGATCCTGGCGATCGTCGCTGGCGAGCGGGAGGCCGAGGATCTTGCACAGGACGTTTCGCTCTTCACGTCCGATGTGGCACACTTTCCTGCGTGGGAGACGCTGCCTTTCGAGCATGTGTCACCCAACCTCTCGACGATGGCGAGTCGGATCGAGGCACGTTACAGGCTGAAGGGTGCGGATCCGTTCATCATCGTCGGGTCGACACGGGCTGTCACACAGCGGATCTCACCAACAGCGGTCGAGCCTGTGGTGTTCGAACCCGGGATGGAATACGACCTCGACGCGACCGTCGACCGGCTTGCATCGCTTGGTTATCTGAGGACGGAGCGGGTCGAGGCCAGAGGAGACATGGCGGTCCGTGGTGGGATCGTTGATGTGTTTCCCCCGAACACGGGAGAACCACTGCGTCTTGACTTCTGGGGAGACACGCTCGATGAACTTCGGACCTTCTCACCGACATCGCAGCGATCACAGGACCACATCGATCGGGTCGAGGTCTTCCCTGTGCGCGAGTTGCTTCTCGATGAGTTCATCCGGTCCCGTGCCGAGGCCCTGATCGACGACGCTCCGTGGGCAGCGGAGCGGTGGGACAAGATGGCAGCCGGAGTCACCTTCCAGGGTATGGAATCGTGGCTTCCGTGGGTTGTGGAACCAGAAACAGCACTCAGTGAGTGCCGGGGACCTGTCGTTGTGTTCGATCTGTCGCGGTGTGCTGAACGAGCCGTCGACCTGATCCGTGAGGAGGCGGATCTGGCTGAGGCACTCGCCGATACGTGGGGGAGTGGTGGCCCCGAAGCTGGAGAGCATCCTCCGTTGTATCTCCCTCTCGACCTTGAGTCTGTGTCAGGGAGGGTCATCGAGGCTCCACCTCACCCCGTGGGTCCTGATGATGAGGGCTATGAGGTGAGGAGCCTTGACGCCGTTGCAGGGGATCCGGAGTCGGTTGCGGGAGCCATCAACCGGTGGAAGACCCGGTCGGTCGACATCGTCGTTGCAATGGATGGCGTCGCAGCAGCAGAGCGTGTTGCATCTGTGCTGGCCGACAATGGCACGGACCTGCCGGTTGTCGACACTCTGGAAGCAACGGGTGGAGCGGTCATCGCCATCGGGATCCACGACGGATTCGTTTTCCCCGCACTTGGGTTCGGTGTCGTAGGCGAACGCGAGGTTGCTGGCCGCAGGAGATCTCACCGAACTGCTGGCCGTGGGACGCGGCGACAGACCGCAGATGCTTACCGCGATCTCAACCCCGGTGATTACGTTGTGCATCATCATCACGGCATAGGGCGTTTTGCTGGCCTGGTCCACAGAGAGATCTCGGGTGTCGAGCGGGACTATCTCCTCGTCGAGTACGCCGGCGAGGACAAGATCTATGTGCCAACCGACCAACTTGCCGCAGTGACGAGGTACACAGGTGGTGAAACCCCGCGCCTGTCCCGGATGGGTGGGGGTGACTGGAGCCAGATCCGGGCCAGGGTCAAAAAGGAGGTCGCTGTTGTTGCCGACCGTGTTGTTGCGCTTCACCGCAAACGGGCAGCCGCGACCGGCAACGCGTTCTCCACCGACACGCCGTGGCAACGAGAGTTCGAGTCGGCGTTCCCGTACGAGGAGACCCCTGACCAACTTCTTGCGATCGCCGACGTGAAGACCGACATGGAGTCGGAGCGGCCGATGGACAGGCTCATCTTCGGCGACGTCGGGTTCGGAAAGACCGAGGTTGCTCTGCGTGCGATGTTCAAAGCGGTCAAGGATGGGAAGCAGGTCGTGATGCTCGTGCCGACCACACTTCTGGCACAGCAGCACTATGTGAACTTCGTCGATCGGTTCGCTCCCTACCCCGTCAAGGTCGAGATGCTGTCCCGGTTCCTGACAACACGACAGCAGAACGAGGTTGTGAAGGGGATCACTGATGGCACGGTCGACATAGTTGTGGGAACGCACAGGTTGCTCTCGCGCGATCTCGAGTTCCCGAATCTCGGCCTTGTCGTCATCGACGAGGAACAGCGATTCGGGGTCCAGGCAAAGGATGCGCTTCGTGAACTCCGCGCAAGCGTGGATGTCCTCACCCTCACGGCAACTCCGATACCCCGGACTCTCGAGATGGCCCTGACGGGCATACGAGACGTGTCGAACATCCGAACCGCACCACAGGACAGACACCCGATCCTCACCTATGTGGGGCCGTTCGATGAGAACGCTGTCTCTGCCGCGATCCGCAGGGAGATGCTGCGTGAAGGTCAGGTGTACTACGTGCACAATCGTGTGCAGTCGATTGACCACGCCGTGGTGAGGCTCAGGGCACTCGTGCCCGATGCCAAGATAGCGATCGCTCATGGCCAGATGAGTGAGGGACGGCTTGAACAGGTCATGTACGACTTCTGGAACCGTGAATACGACGTGCTGGTGGCGACCACGATCATAGAGTCCGGCCTTGACCTGCCCCAGGTGAACACACTGATCGTTGAACGGGCGGATCGGCTCGGCCTCGGTCAGCTGTATCAGCTGCGGGGGAGGGTTGGACGTTCGTCCAAGCGTGCGTATGCCTACCTCTTCCATCCTCCCGAGGAGCGCATAGGTGAGACGGCGTATCGCAGACTCGAAGCCATAGGCCAGTTCGCAGACCTTGGTTCGGGCTTTGAACTCGCCATGCGCGATCTCGAGATCAGGGGCGCTGGAAGCATCCTGTCTGAGACCCAATCCGGTCATATCGCTGCCGTCGGGTTCGATCTGTACGCTGAACTCGTAGCTGATGCGGTGAAGGAACTCAAGGGCGAGGTCGCTGCTGAGGAGGAGCTTGATCCGATCCGTATCGACCTGATGGTCGATGCTCACCTGCCAGACAGCTACGCACCAGGTGTTGAGACCCGTCTTGAGGCATACCGGCGTCTGGCCGGTGCGCTGACCACTTCTGAGATTGAGGACGTCGCTGCGGAGTGGGAGGACAGGTTCGGTCCGTTACCAGTCCCAGCACGTGAACTTCTCAACATCGCAAGGCTCCGTGATGAGGCCCTACGGATCGGCATCACCGAGATCGTGCAGAACCGAAGAGAGGTGCGGATATCGCCTGTGTCGATGAAGGCATCTCAGGAAGTGCGACTCGAACGCATCGCACGAGGCTCACTCCTGCGGGGAGACACGCTGTACCTTCCCAATCCGGAAGAGTCGCCGGCAACCGTGATCACCCAGTTCCTCCGTACAATGTGGCCTGTATGAAGAAGACAGAGAACAGTTCACACTTCACAGTTCACAGTCGGCGCCTTTGGATCGTTGTGTTCACGGCGGTGGTTGGGCTGATTCTTGCTGGATGTGCAGCCAACGGAGTGCCGAGTGGTGTGTCCGCATCGGTGAACGGCATCCAGATCACCGATGCCGAGATCGAGGGACTCACGAACGGGTCCGAAGATGAGGTTTCCACCGACGGTGAGCAGTATCGCAATCTCCTTACGAACTCGATCGTCACGACGGCAATGGTGTCGACAGCTCAGGACCAGTTCGGACTTGAGGATCTGTCAACCAAAGAGGCTTCGGATGCGTTCCTTTTACAAGCCACACAACAGGACATCGAGCTGATCGGTCGCGTTGCGTCGAACCCTGAGCTCACAGAACATGCAGTGGACCTCGTGATCGTGCAACTCAACGTCCGCGAAACGGTCAAGAGGCAGCTTGCAAGTGAGACCGAGTTCCTCCAGGACGTTTGGCAGAACGATCAGAACCTCCTCATGCAGGTATGCGCTCGGCACATCCTCGTCTTCAGCGAAGAGGAGGCCAATGTAGCCAGGGACCGGTTCGAAGCAGGCGAGGACTTCTCGGCTCTTGCCTCCGAACTCTCGCTCGATACACAGTCACCTGGTGGGGCGCTCCCTTGTCCCTCACGCCCGGACGACTTCCTCCAACCGTTCTCATCTGTTGTTGCCACTGCTCCGGTGGGCATCGTGGCTGGGCCTGTGGAGACGCAGTTCGGGTGGCACATAGTGCTCGTCGATTCCCGCGACCTCCCACAGAGTCTTGACGAACTTGCCGAGGATCCGCTCAGGTGGCTCCCTCCCTCCATCATCGATTCAACATGGATCGGATGGATCAACGAAGCACTCGAGGTTTCCGACATCGTTGTCAGGTCTCAGATCGGGACCTGGTATCCACCTGTTGACGGGATCATCCCCCCGGCACCGTCTCCCTGATATGGAAATCACCATCGTCGGTCTTGGCCCGGCCGGTGTCGCCCATCTCGGACCTGGCGCACAGGCGGCGCTGGCAACCCAGGGCGCAACGATCGTGCTGCGAACGCTTGACCACCCGGCATCGGAGACACTTGCCAGCGAACACAACGTCGTTACGTGCGACGATCTGTACGACTCGTTGGACTCCTTCGATGACGTCTATTCGGCGATCGCTCACAGGGTTGTTGATGCTGCGGCGAGCGGTCCTGTCGTGTACGCCGTGCCTGGCAGTGCCGTCGTTGGGGAGCGCGCCGTCCCGCTGATCCGCTCGCTTGCAGATGACGCGGACATTGCAGTACGTATCGAACCGGGGCTGTCATTCCTCGATCTGGCGTATATCGCTGTCGGGGTGGACCCGATCACGGACGGTACCCAGATACTCGATGCCCGCGACCTACCAGACCCGTTGCCGCTTCACCTACCGACCTTCATCACACAGGTTGATTCAGGCCTCAGGGCCAGTGACGTTGGGCTGGCACTGATGCGAACCGTTGCTCCTGACACGGCCATCACTGTTCTCGACCGCCTTGGTGGCGCTGATGAGGTCATCGAGTTGATGCCGGTTTCTGAGCTCGCCCGGTACGACGCAGGCCCGCGGACATCTGTTTTTGTGCCACAGACATCGAGTGGCCTTCGCGGCCTCATCGATATCAACCGGATTCTGCGGGACGAGTGCCCTTGGGACAAGGAACAGACCCACCACACACTTGTCACCCACCTCCTCGAAGAGGCCTACGAGACGGTTGATGCGATCAGCGCCCTGCCCAACGAGGCACCAGGGGGTGACGCCGACTTCGGTGCATACGCCGAGGTCGAGGAGGAACTCGGGGATCTGCTGCTCCAGGTGGTCTTCCATGCAACGATGGCTGCGGAAGCTGGTGCCTTCGACATCGATGAGGTCGCAGAGGCGATCCGGCGCAAGCTCGTTGCTCGCCATCCACACGTATTCGGCGATGTCACAGTTGAAGGCCCCGAAGAGGTGCTGGCCAACTGGGAGGAGATCAAACAGGCGGAGAAGAAGAGGGCATCGTTGATGGACGATGTTCCTGCGAGTATGCCAGGGATCGCTCAGTCGCTCAAGGTGCAGAAGCGGGCCCGCAGCATCGGGTTCGATTGGCAGACCCGTGACGAAGTGATCTCGGTTCTACGCGGCGAGATCGATGAACTTGTTGACGCGGGTACCGATGATCAGGCGGTTCTCGACGAACTTGGCGATGTCCTGTTCACTGCAGTGAACCTCGCCCGCCACTGCAACGTCGACCCTGAGGTCGCCCTTCGCTCCTCTGTCGAGAAGTTCCGCACCCGTTTTCGGGTCATGGAGGAGTCCTTCGCCCAGAACTCACAGCCGATGCGGCAGGCAACTCCACAAGAGCTCGAAGCAGCCTGGCAAGAAGCGAAAGAGACCGTCAATCGTAAGTCGTAAAACGTAAATCGACCAGAAGCCGAGGGCATCAGGTCTTCCTCTCCTCTTGCGGTCCTCCTTTCAAGCTCTATCCCGGGACTCCGCTGGCTGATTGCGCGTTTCTTTCTTGCGGTCCTCCTTTCGAATGGGACGCTAGGGGGATTGGCTCTGTGGCACCAAGACCTGTTGGCTTCGCGTTATCCCCCTGCATCGTCGCTGGCGCTCCTCTGCAGTCCCCCTTGAAAGGGGGACCGACTCTTGGCGGGCTTGCATCGAACGGGGGTAGTCCCTGATCGTTGGAATCCCTTGCCCCGTTTGGCTGATCGCCCGTTTCTTTCTTGCGGTCCCCCTTTCAAGGGGGACGAGCGACGAGTTCTGCGAGGAGCTAGGGGGATCCGTTCTGTGGCGCCAAGACTTGTTGGCTATCGCGTTATCCCCCTGCATCGTCGCTGGCGCTCCTCTGCAGTCCCCCTTGAAAGGGGGACCGACTCTTGGCGGGCTTGCATCGAACGGGGGTAGTCCCTGATC
>Ga0164313_10005058_pt1 | contig 11693 bp, 5 predicted proteins | sample GuaBasSedimGuay4_FD_113735 | JGI IMG/M metagenome (GOLD analysis project Ga0164313, IMG submission 113735) | Subseafloor sediment microbial communities from Guaymas Basin, Gulf of California, Mexico - Guay4, Core 4569-4, 0-3 cm | ecosystem: Environmental > Aquatic > Marine > Hydrothermal vents >...
TAAGCTATATTCAGGATGGCATCAACGATTTGAATCTGGATGAATCGGCTTATGGCGTATTTTTCAATTCGCTGGCTTATTCCTTCTACCCCTTTTTTACATTGGCATTTATTGTCATCCTCATTTGGAAAGGCACCGACTTTGGCCCTATGCTAAAAGCCGAAGCCAAAGCGAGGGCAGCAATTTCAATCGCTGACATTGAAGTTGAAGCATTGAATCCGGACCAGCTTGCAGAAGTTTCTGTTGCCAGAAATGTGAAACCCAGGAGTTTCAATGCGGTAATACCGGTATTGGTTATTGTTTTTGGAACACTTGGTGCTTTACTTTATACCGGATGGGAACAATCGGTCTGGGACAATAAAAATATTGGGTTTTTCGAAAAGCTTTCAGAAACCATCGGGAATTCTGACTCTTATCTTGCCCTGCTTTGGGCATCTTTGGGGAGCTTGTTTGTGGCTTTAGTCCTCACCCTTTCCCAGCGATTATTAAATTTAAAAGATACAATCGACAGCCTGGTTGGTGGATTTAAAACGATGCTTCCAGCTGTCATGATTTTAACGCTGGCCTGGTCGGTGGCACTCATTACCCAACATTTGCATACAGCCGATTTTATTTCTCAATTACTACTTGACGCTTCTGTTTCTCCCTACCTAATCCCAACACTTACTTTTGTGATGGCAGCACTGGTTTCGTTTTCTACCGGAAGCTCTTGGGGAACAATGGCCATTTTGTATCCATTAATTTTACCGGCCGGATGGTTGGTGGCCGAAAACTCCGGATTAGAATACGATACTTCAATGGCCATTTTCCATAATATTGCAGCGGCAGTTTTAACCGGGTCGGTACTTGGTGATCACTGTTCTCCAATTTCCGACACCACCATTCTCAGCTCATTGGCAAGTTCGTGCCCACATATTGAGCATGTTCGTACTCAGTTGCCTTATGCATTAACAACCGGTTTTGTTGCAATTGTTATCGGTACTTTACCGGCAGCTTACGGTGTTTCGCCCTGGATACTTTTTCCAGCAGGAATAGTTGGCCTTTTCTTAGTCATTCATTTTCTTGGGAAGAAACCGGAAACGTATATTAATCCTTGATAGAAAATAAAGCAAATACCGAACTCAACAGCTTGCTTAGGTCGCTGCCTGAAAAGCCAGGTATTTATCAATACTTCAATAATGAGGGAAAGATAATTTATGTCGGGAAAGCCAAGAACCTGAAAAAGCGGGTGTCGAGCTACTTTACGAAAACCCACCAAACAGGAAAGCTGCGCTTGCTGGTAAAAAAAATTGCAGATATTAAGTTTATTGTTACCAGTTCGGAGATGGATGCACTGCTGTTGGAAAATAACCTGATTAAAGAGTACCAGCCCCGCTACAATATCCAGATGAAGGATGACAAAAGTTTTCCATGGATTTGTATTAAAAATGAACCTTTCCCAAGGATATTTTCAACAAGGCATCCCATAAAAGATGGTTCAGCTTATTTTGGCCCTTACGCTTCCGTGCGGATGATGCGCACCCTGCTCGATATTATCAAACAACTTTTTCCACTTCGCACTTGTACACTGAACCTCAGTCCAAAAAATATTGAAAAGGGGAAATTCAAAGTTTGCCTCGAATACCACATTGGCAATTGCAAAGCGCCATGCATTGGCAAGCAAAGTGAAAAAGACTACAATGAAAGTATTGAACAAGCCCGTTCAATTATTAAGGGAAATATTGCCAATGTGATTGGCGAGTTAAAAAAACTGATGCATACGGCTGCCGAAAAAATGGATTTTGAACAAGCCCAAATGCTAAAGGAGAAAGTGGAAATTCTTGAAAAATACAAGAGCAAATCAACAATTGTTAATCCGCGTATTAACAATGTGGATGTGCTTTCAATAATTACCGAAGACGACCTGGCTTATGTAAATTATCTTCATGTGATAAATGGTGCCATCGTACAAGCACACAGCATAGAGATTAAAAAAAAGCTTGATGAATCTACTACTGAACTCTTGATATTTGCACTAACAGATTTCAGAAAACGCTTCAGCAGTACAGCCGGTCAAATCATCCTTCCTTTCAATCCGGAAATCGAAATACCAGGCGTTAAATTAAGCATCCCACAACGTGGAGACAAAAAACAATTGCTTGAACTGAGTGAACGAAATGCCAGGTATTACCAAATGGAAAGAAGGAAACAGGCGTCGCTCATTGATCCTGACCGGCACAAAAAAAGAATTTTAAACCGCATGCAGAAAGACCTGCGGATGAATGTTTTACCAGAAACAATTGAGTGTTTTGACAATTCCAATATTCAGGGAAGCTATCCGGTAGCGGCCATGGTTCAATTTGTAAATACCAAGCCCAATAAAAAAGCCTACCGGCATTTCAACATTAAGACTGTTGAAGGCCCTGACGATTATGCATCCATGGAGGAAATCATCCTGCGCCGGTATGGTCGCTTACAAAAAGAAGGGGAAAGCCTACCGCAATTAATTGTTGTTGACGGCGGAAAAGGGCAACTGAGCTCAGCTGTAAAAAGTCTAAAAGTACTGGGGCTTTATGGAAAAATTACGATTATCGGGATTGCCAAAAGACTTGAAGAATTGTACTTCCCAGGCGATCCGCTCCCACTCTATTTAGACAAGACTTCAGAAACACTAAAAATTATTCAGCAATTGCGCGACGAAGCTCACCGTTTTAGTATTACACACCATCGCAAACGCCGGGAAAAGGGAGCCATTAAATCCCAATTAACTGCCATTGAAGGTGTTGGTTTTTCTACATCACAAAAACTACTTCGGAAATTTAAGTCGGTTAAGCGTGTAAAAAAAGCATCTTTTGAGGAACTTTCGACTGTGATTGGAAAAGCAAAAGCGCTGGTTGTTTTTGGGCATTTTCATCCAAAGGAAAACAAAAAAAGCCGCTAAAAAATTTAGCGGCTTATCAAATATTTTTTTTAGGATGCTACTGTAAAGTAAATTTAATCGGTAGGTTAAAAGAAACCCTTACTGCTTTTCCCCTTTGTTTACCGGGTTTCCATCTCGGCATGCTTTTTACAACCCTGATGGCTTCTTCGTCACATCCACCGCCAATACCACGAAGCACTTTCACATTGCTGATTGATCCGTCTTTTTCAACAACAAAATTCACAAATACCCGTCCCTGAATACCACTCTCTTTTGCAATGGGTGGATACTTTGTATTCTGTCCTAAAAACTTATACAGCTCACCCATTCCTCCCGGAAATTCAGGATTATCTTCTACTACCTGAAAAATTACTTCTTCTCCAATTTCTTCTTCCTCTTCCACAGGTATGTATTCGTCCATGATGGTTTCGTCATCAGCTTCAACATCAATATCAAGATCATCTTCTACCTCAACATCATCCTCTACAATTTTAATTTGTATCACCTGTTTTGGTGGAGGGGGTGGAGGGGGTTTAACCTTTTGTTCGGTAATTGGGATAATCTCTTCAGGTGTATCATCAACAATTCTTGAAGCTATGTCAAGCGTTGTTTTATCGTATGTTTTGTATTCGAAAGCAAAGAAAACAACCACAAGAGCAAAAATTAAGCCTATTTGAAAGAAGATACTTTTTTTGTTTTCTAAATCTACGTTTGAATTCTTTTTAATCTCCATGACAATTTGTTTTTTCTGTTAAAAAAGCCGGGCTAAATTAGTAATAATTTAGGAGTTGGCCGGATGTACGCTAATTTTTTTTCGATTTACCCAAATAAACAACAACCATCCCGTGAGCGCCCCAACGCAATCAGCCAACACGTCGTACACATTTCCATGACGCCCGATAAAAATATAATGCTGCAGAACTTCGGTAAGCAGACCATAAGTTGCGGTACTGCCAACTGCGATTACTGCATAGTAATAACGGTGCTTACTTTGATAATATTGTGAACGAACACCGTAGAGGATGGCAAAAGATAAAACAGCAAATATAAAAACATGTACTATTTTATCAGGCTGTAGCCAATCCCAGAACGTTGTAATTCCGGGAATATAGGACCCCGGGATACCAATAATTACAAGTATAAACAACGCCCAAACTATGGCACGCCATTGTTGTTTGAATAGCATGTAAATAATCAGCCTTCAATAATTGCTTTATAAGCGGCCGGGCTAAGCAAGCTATCTAATTCAGAAGCGTCTTCAATTTTTATTTTGATGAGCCATCCTTTTCCATAAGGATCTTTATTGACATCTTCAGGTTCGTCAGTCAGGTCTTCATTCACCTCAACTACCGTCCCTCCAGTCGGCATCATCATATCCGAAACAGTTTTAACAGCTTCTATTGTGCCAAAAACTTCACCCTTTTCCAGGGTTTCGTCCAGTGTTTCCACCTCAATGTAAACAATATCGCCCAATTCTTTCTGAGCAAAATCAGTAATGCCAATAAAGGCTTCATCACCTTCAACCCTTATCCATTCGTGGTCGTCGGAATACAATAAATTATCTGGAATATTCATTTCAAAAGGTTTAATTAATTGGCTTCAAAATTAATCTAATTTTAATTGTTCTTTATATTTTAAAGGACTTTTTAAGTTTGAGTCCGGAGAATCTTCTGACAAATTATTATCCGAAGAATTAGCAATTAAGCGACAGGGAGCATGCTTATTGCGCCAGGTTGAATCTCAGGCTAAATCCACCATTGGTAGTGGCATTTGGAAACTGGGAAGAAACATAGGGATTGTTACTCGTCCAATTGTAATAGGCACGCAATTGCAAACTTTGACTAAGCATATAATCTGCAGAAAAGTTAAGCGTATATTGCATTGACCCTGCCGAAATTTGGTTATTAAGTTCATCAATTCTCCGAAGAACAGTAACATTATCACGCATACCGAAATCCAATCTCAGATTCAAATCGCTATTAAAATTCGTTTTTCCACCACCATTAATTGAGCTCATTGAAAAACTGATATTTTTGATCCGGTAACCAAGCCCCACAACAACTTCCGATCCAACAATTTCTGTCATCTGATTGTTAATATAGCTCATTGTTAAACTACGCGATTTCTTATACTCGGTACGGATACTCAAACTGTTGTGCATGGTAATATCTATTCCGATAAGTGGGCTAAACTGCTCCATCAGCGAAACGACACCTACATTGTATTCGGTAAGATAATTCGGACTGTTTGCGAGAAATTCGCCCTGGTTAAAAGGATCATAGTTCACATTGGTTTCCCACGAATTAATTGTTAACATCGAGCGATAACCACTCGTAATATTAATTGATCTGAAAGCTTTGGCAATGGCCTTAATATTAGTAAGTCCGTTGAAAGTAATTCGCCAGTTGGGAAGCGGTATTTTTGGAAATGGACTTTTATTAATTGCAATGTTTGTAGCGCTTTGCCCCGAATAAGCAGCCAACATAGAATAGTAAAGTACACTTTGCGAATTCGGACCATAACCCAGCGGGTAGGTATCTCCAGTCAGTGAATCGACGTAATATTCCTGATTTTCCAACCAGTTTGGATTTTCACGCGCAAGTCGCTCGGCAATAGTTGTTCTATCGCTTAAGAAAGTATTGTAAGTTGTAGAAGCCCCGGCCGAATCGCGCTTTTCAAATGATGTACGAATCATGGAATAAGACATGCTAAAAGTTCCCCTGTTAATGGGTGAAAAAGTAGCAAAGGTGTCCCCTGAAGGATCATATCTGTAGTATGCTGTATAATTTTCAGCATAAATCCGTGTACCATCAAAATCAATCCTTATGGCCCCTAAAATATCTGTATTTAATTTATAAGATAAGTTATTGTTATGCTTTGTAATATACGGATTGTTCAATGCCGAATCTGTTGTCACCCAACCGTATTGGGCTGCATCAGCCCGAATATCCCTTTGACTACCAAACACAAACCCCAGACCCGGTGCATTATCATTATTAAGGTCTACCCCCATTATTGTTGGCTCAGGTATAAAGCCAGGGAGCATGATTCCATTGCCTTCAGTGTATGTCAGGGATGCTTTTTTAACAAGCATCAATATTTTCAACGCACCTTCGCCGATTATTTTACCATAATTTACTTTTGGTTTTGCAATGGTATCGGAGGCCGGGTCCTTTGGTTCATCTCGTTTTACAGCCGACCTGGAACGGGATGACCTTTTACTGCTACGATTAATCGTTTTAAAATAAGGAACTTTATTATACAGTTTATTCAAATCGGCGCCACCATTTAGCTGTATTGTATTCGAGTTCTCAATAGTATTACCAAAGCGTTCCTGAATTGAAATTGGTGATGCAGACCAGTTATACATAGCCTGATAACTTGCCGTAACAGTTATCCAGTCAATAATCGGTATTTTCTTTATTGGGAGGTTGTAATTGACCCTGAAATTCTGATTGTACCGTTGCATGGTTCCTCCCCTGCCTATGTCATCCCAAATGGCGGTTTTATATTCTTCCCACTCCTGTGTGTTTTTATCGGGGTAAATTTGTGGTTCCTGAATATAAGTATTTGCACCTGCATTTAATTCGAAAGTTAAGGATTTAGAGAAATCATACTTAAAATCGTAAGTCCTGTTCCAGTTAAAAACGCGGTCGTAAGTAGGGTAAATAACAATATCGCCAATACTTTTGTTCCTGTATTTGGTTTGTCGAATACGCCGGTCCATGTCGGTTCTGAAAGAGAATACTTTTGGCAAGGCATAAACATTGAAATCCCTAATCAGTGCCAGATGTTTTGATTTAAAAGCTTTTGATTTGCCAAAAGGTTTGTAGTTTTTGGGTTTGCTATTCCAGTTGTAACCAAATCCTCCGCGGTATTGTTTCTGATCGTCGTATTCAAAATCAATATCGTGGTGGTTATTTTTTGAATAGGCAAAAGATGCATCAAAATTCTCGATATCGTAAACCTTAGGTTTCTTTTTACTGTTCGTCCTTGTTTTACGAACATTCATAAAGTTAAGGTTTTGTCTTGTGGTCCTGTCTTCTGTCAGTAATCGTACCGAGTCCCTGTTTTGATCATTCGTATAAGTATCCAGGTCTTCTTTTAACAAAACATCAGGATTCAACGGATTGTATTTCGGTGTAATAAGATCCACGCTGTAATCGTAATGCATAGGAATACGCACACCAGTTTTTTCTCCAAAAAATTTACCCCAGTTAATGTCGGTAGTAAACATATAGGAAGTAACAGCTTCAAGGGGAACATCTGAGATTTTCGTGTCGATACTGGCAAAACCTGCTGAACTATAAGAACCAGAAACCGCCATTCTACCCAAATCGGCCAATGTTGCCTCTGCCCGGCCAGTGGTTGCCCATCCCGGTTTATCGTTAAAATCTGTCAGGCGCAATTCATCAATCCAAATAATGGCACTCTTCTCATTGCCATCATCATCCATGTTGGCACCACGCCGTTTTGGATTTCGCACACCCATCATAATCCCCATTACATCACTAATATTAGGATTACCCAAAACCGTTACTTTGGCATTACCAAGGTATTTTATATAAGGTTTAAACAGAGCCAGGTCTGTGCCCAGTTCCCGCATGGCAACATTTCTTTCCTCCTTTACACTTACAAGTTTTTTTAAATCTATCTCCATATTATTGACTTCTGGCCAGATGGAGTCAGGGTCTGTTGTTTTGGGTTCCCAGGGTGTAAATTCAAGCGGTATTTCGTATTCGTAATAGTTGTGGGTAAAATCAGCTCCAACCCTGATAAAAGCTGTCATTTCACCATAGTCGTAAGTTATTTCTTCGGCATACATGTTTTCGGCATGGATAAACATTTTCAATTTTTTAAACTGGCGAAAATCAAAATCTGTTGTCTTAAAAACACCGCGTGCATCACCATCTAACAGATGACCCACAGCTAGTTCAATAGATTGCTCATTAAGTTGTACGTAACTTGTTGTAGCAAACTGTGTCTGCCGATCAATTCCCGGAGGAATTCTATATGGAATGGGTTCGCGGCTTCCATTTTCTTCAATATTTACCGTTGAAACAACAAAATCAGTTTCATTTATTTCATCGCCGGGATCGTATTCACCTTGCGACAGCAGGGAGTGTTTGTATCGTCTCCATTCGCTGCGTACCAATTCAAAAGTGGCAAAACGGACAACAATTGGCTTGTTGAAACTTTTCATAAACAAGCGCATAAAGCGGATTGACCGAAAATCGCTGATGCCACCTACAATTTTGTCGGGAAGTTGTACGGGAATTTTAAACTGATACCAATTTACAGCCGTTACATCATTGTTGGCCAAGCGAACATTGGTTGCCCGGCGGATATCGGTGATGTAGTTTTTACCCACTTCCATTTCGTTGGGATCGAGCAGCACTTTGTATTGAAAATAACGTTCAGACTCACCCAAGGTATTGTCACGATCAATGTCTTCAACATTGGGTATATTGGTTGCTGAAGTGGGGTAAGATTCCGGATTTATATCATCAGTTGGTGAGTTTCCTTCGGTATTGTTAAAATCTTTGTAACGTTCGGTTACACTTGAATATTTTGCATTGCCATCGTAATCGGTACCCCTAAAATAGTGATAATTGTCTGATGAAGGATCATTCAGTGCTTCTTCGTAAGCGGCACCATCCAGTTTTTGCCGAATGACACTGAGGTAATTTTCACGCATTGTTTTCTCATCATCATCAATAAGTCCTTCGTAACCCACATCCTGATATTTTCTTGATCCACCGGCATTACTAAATGATTCGACCAAAGCTTGTAAAGTTGGCACCCGTCCCCAAATGGTAGTATCTACATTTTCGATTACCGTGCTGCCGGGTAGTCCATTCTCGTAACTTTTCCTGCCATCCCTTAAAATATCTTCAGAAATCTCACCAAGGTTTATGTACATTTCTCCCCTGCTGTTGGCATATTCCTCTTCAGCAAAGGGATCCATCATCCAAAATTCGATGTATTCAATATTTGTGGCTTCAAAGTCTGACGATTCAATTTTACGCATAATTCCGCCCCACCTTTCTTCAGGTTGAGTAAGGGTTCCGTCAGTATTTAAACGCTGGTCATCGTAATTATAAGCGCCTCTTTCGTTTGGAAAGTATGCCAGGTTTAATACGGCAATATTTGTAGGGCGGCCATTGGGAATGTCTCTGTTTGGAAACACCTCCGTTTCATAAACCTGTCGTACAGAGTTTTTTGAGACTTCATTTTTATCAACATTTGACGGGCGAAGACCCCCGGTTCGATCGTAAAAAAGCGGATCGATGATGTACCACGACAACAAAGAGCGGTTCATCCCATAAGTTAAGTCGTTGCTCTGTGATTCAGGGAAAAGGGTAGGTTGACCCTGCGGCGTACTGGCCAAAAACCAGGAACCAATATATTTGAGATCAATCGACGATTTTGCTCCCTCAAAATCATCGATATAAGTAGTTCCTGTTTTTCCGATTGCTTTGGAGTGCCCCGGAATAAATTGGGCAAACTCACCATCTACCGTAAGTTTTGATACTACATTGGTCGAAATTCCAGGTAAATAGTTAATCATATTCGTCAGCCATCTTGAGTCTTTCCGGTAACTGAGGTCGAGCCCCCACATGGTATTTGAAATAGGGTCATCACCATAGTTTACCTTTTGAGTAAGTGGTTTTTCATGTAAATTTAAAATCGTACCCCCAACGTGGAAATCTTTATTAATCTCATGATCAAAATGCAAACCCATCATCCGCTTTTGTTGCACATTAAACATTGAATTACTTTCGAGCGAAACATTAATCGGAACACCCGAATTCATTACCCCTTCGTTAATTATTTTTACACGGCCAAGGGTATAATCAACTGTATAATCCACATTTTCAGTAAGTGGCACACCACCTGCTGTTACTGTAACAGAGCCTTGTGGTACATTCAGGGCATTTAAACTAATATCGGATCCCGACTGCGATTTATACATTCCTTCGATCAGGAAACGATTTTTATCAGGATATTGTTCGGCTGCGGCTTTTGTTTGGGTGTACAAAGAATCGAAAGCATAACGATTGGCTTCTTCAGGATCATTCGGAAAAACCGAATCGCGTATGTAACTACCAAAAGGTTCTAGCGAAGTAAAAAACAAGCGCCCATTTGATGCCTGAAAGGTTCCCCCCTGTCGAGCAGCGCCATCAATAAAATCGAAATTACCATCTCCTCCATCAATAGGGTTTAATTGATTATCTAATCTATCCATCCCCAATAAATGAATTAGGGGGACGCCAACAACATCTTCCGGACCATCTGTAAAGTAACCCGTTGGAACCCCGTTGTTGTTGCCTGAATACAAAACGTTTAAGCGAAAATTATCGCGCTGCACCTGGTAAGCTCCAATAGCATATACGTTTTTCATCATCAGGTCCCACATGGGCATTGCGGTAATTGTAGTACTACTTTTAAGCAATTTTACCACAAGGTTACTTGGTGAAATAACACCCTGATCGGCAAATTCACCAATCTGAAAAACAGTATCGCGGCCAATAATTGTATACTGAACAGCTACAGCCAACACCTGATCGGCATTAAGTGAGGTATTTAATGAAAGAAATCCCAACCTGGTATTGAAAGAATATTCTGAAGGTTTTAGTTTCCGTGCATTTTCAAGTTTAACAAAATCAATTCCGGACACAAAATAATTATTGGTTCCCAAACCATAGGGGTCACCTGTAAGATAACTGGATACAGTATTAATATTCCTTATCTGGGTAGTGTCCATTTTAGCAAGCATGTCGTTGGAGTTGTTTGAAGGAACATCTCCGCCCGGTGCAGGATAAATATAAGGATTAAAAATATCTTTTGGATTTCCTTCGGCAAGGTCGGTAAAAGCAATAATATTTCTGTTTTCTTCGGTTGCCGCCCCAATATTTGTTACCCAAACTTCCATACGGGTAATGGTAACATCTGAGCTAATTATTGGCAAACTCCCAATTGCCCTTTCATAATTATCACGAAAAGTATGGGCAAGGAAAAAGTGTTTGTTTTCTTCATAATCGAGTGCCGTAATTTTAAATCGATTTGTTTGGGCACCACCCTGTACAGCAATATTTTTTGTTTCACTTTGCTGTTGCGAAAATATTCCGGTTACTACTGTTTTGCCAAACTTCAATTCGGTCTTCACCCCAATAAACTCTGGCTACCACGAATAAGTGTCGATTTAAGCGGAAGGCTTACATTACCCGCCTCAATTAATTGGATTATCTCGTCTTCATCCCCCTCGTATTTCAGTTTCAGTGTATTCTCAAAGTCGAATGATGATTCGGTATTGTAATTGGCCTTGAACTCAATTTTATCGCCAATTTTTGCCACCACATTCATTTGAATTTTCATATCGAAATCGAAATTGGTGGTTTTACGTTGGCGCACATCAAGAGAGGGGTCGTCGCGCCGGTTGTGCAAAATACCAAAACTTACTTCGGCCGAACCCTGTGGCCTGATGTCGATAGTATTGCTACCAAATATTTTGTCGAATGCCTCGCCACCGATGTGGATTTTTGGAATAAGCCGTGTACCTTCTGCTGTGCCTGCCGTTTGCGACCTTTCTACCCAGTACTTTCGTATGTCTTTTTTCAGGTCGTAATCGCTATAGTCCTTAAAATCCATTTCTGTTGGCGGACGGTAAGTGAAATCGCCAATTTTACTGACGAATTCATAGGAATTGGTTTCGGGATTGTAAATAACTTCACGCTCAATATTAGCCGGGTCCTGCATAAAGAGCGGGCTTTGATTTTGTCCATCGAGATAA
>Ga0164313_10005059_pt1 | contig 11692 bp, 9 predicted proteins | sample GuaBasSedimGuay4_FD_113735 | JGI IMG/M metagenome (GOLD analysis project Ga0164313, IMG submission 113735) | Subseafloor sediment microbial communities from Guaymas Basin, Gulf of California, Mexico - Guay4, Core 4569-4, 0-3 cm | ecosystem: Environmental > Aquatic > Marine > Hydrothermal vents >...
CCGACCTGGTGCAGGAAGCTGCGATTGAAGGCCAGCGCGCCCAGTAGCAGAACCAGCGCGGCCGCGGTCATCAACAGTAGCCAGCGCGAGTTCTCGGCTTGCACTTGTGCGCCGTCGAAACCACTGAGCGCTACGGCTTCCAGTTGCCACGGTGAACCCGGGCCGAGGAAGTTCTCGCGGTGCAGGGCCTCTGCGAATTTCAGGGCCTGCGCGGTGTCATCGTCCGTGGAGCCGTTGGCGGGCAGCAGGAGTTCGCCGCTGCGATTGACGACCCTGAGGCCGTGGCGGGGCATGGCCTCCTCGCCCGATACAAAGCGAAGCAGGGCCGGTGCGAGGATCTTCTTCTTGAGAACAGCAGCCGGCACGATCGCACCGTACATACCCGCCTCCATGTCCTGCCCGGGCGGCAGGGCACGGCTCAGGACGAGCAGTGCAACCGTACGATCGTCGAAACGCGCGCCGTAGCGTTCGAGTTCGTACGCACATCTCTCGCACCCGCGCACCAGTTCGCCCTCGGTGTCCACGCGCACCCATGACAGGCGTACGGGCTCGAGCTTGTCGCCCTCCGTGAGATGCTGCCGCGTGAACTTGTGCCGGGCGGCGACATAACCCATGCGTTCGCGCCCGACCTCGTAGAGCTGGTAACGTACCGCCGCCACGACGGCATCCTCACACACGTGTTTCTCGCGAAAGAACAGCTCTGGTTCATCCGGTGTGCGCAGCACGCTCTCCGGGAGGAATACTTGCAGCTCGATCAGCTTGCTCTTGAAGTAGCTCTCGCGCAGCGCGTACTCGAACGACTCCGGGCCCTTCATGTGCGACATGGCGATCTTGTCGAGTGGATCGCGCAGGTAGTCCTCGAGCGTGCGCGCCATCGAGCGGGCGACGATCTCCGTCGCCAGCGAGGCCGAGGTCACTTCCTGTTCGTAGCGCTCTTCATTGAGCGCCACGAGGCGCTGCACGAGCAGTGCGCCGAGGATCAACAAGGGCAGGATTGCGAGCGCCGTCGCGGGAAGGATCCAGCGGGGGCTTCTGGGCAACATGCTCAATCCCCCGTTGCGGGGTTCAATTCGCGGCCGAGCCGAGCACCCAGCCCTGCGCCGACCGGACATCGGTGAGCGCCCATTCTGCCAGCTGCGGATCCTCGCTGATCAGGACCAGGTGCAGGCCATCGCTGTCGCTGGTCCAGTCGACAAGCACCTCGTCGAGCTGGACGCGCCGCCCCATGCAGTAGTCGCACGTGTGATTCTCGCCGGACGCGTCGAGGTCGCCCCACATGATCTGCACGAACTCCTGCATCAGCAGCCGGGCGTCGTCACCTTCGGCATGGATGGTGACCGTAGCGCCGAGGCGCAGCGGCGTCACCTCGAAGCTGATCTCCTCCAGGCCCGGATCGCTGAGGATGTCCTTGATCTCGCGGCAGTAGCCGCAGCTGCGCAATTCGATCGTGGCCTGGGTGGACTTGCATGGCGCATCGTCGCCGGCCCACACAGCGGTGGTCGCGAGCAGTCCCGAAAGGACCAGGATGAGTATGGCGGGCGCGCGTTGCAGCATGGTGTCGTGTCCGGGGGATTAGCGGTCTCGGGTGCGCACAGCGGGTCGTGGACGTGGGAATAGTATAGCCAGCAACGCGCCGGACGGTGTCCCGGTATCGCAAAGGCAATGCAAACTCGGCGTGACGCCCCAAAGTCGTCGCTTTGGCCCCGAATCACCAGTTTTGGGCCCGTGACGGGGCCGTCCCCCCTCGCTATCGCCTCTGGCCAGCGACGGCAGCCGGGCGCACTCTGGCCCGGGGCGGAAAAAAACCGCGCAGCGCGCAACCCTCTCACCCCCGGGCCGTGTCGAACCACCGCATCCACAAGGAACCAGCCCGCAAGGACGACCCCGTGGAAGAACGCCAGCTGATCGAGCGTGCCGTGGCCGGAGATCCGGTCGCCGAACGCGCGCTCTACGAGCAGCACGTAGGGAGGGTGTATCGCATGGCCTGCCGCATGTCCGGCAACGAGACACTGGCCGAAGACTTCACGCAGGAAGTCTTCGTACGCGCCTTTGACCGGCTGGGCGACTTCCGCTTTGGCAGCCGTCTGTCGACCTGGCTGCATACGATCACCATGACCACGGTCCTGAACGGCCTGCGCAAGACGCGCCGCATCGACGAGCGCGAACCCGGCCACGAGGACCTCACCATATTTGATCGCGGCCAGAACGATCCCGACGCCACGCTAAGGATCAGCCTGCACGCAGCCATCGACGAACTCAACGAGGGGCAACGGACGGTCTTCTTGATGCACGACCTCGAAGGTTTCACGCACGCGGAGATCGCCGCCACCCTGGGCATCGAGGAAGGCTCCTCCAAGGCGCGCTTGTCGCGCGGACGCGCGCGCTTGCGCGAGGTACTTGTGAGCAAGGGCGTGGTGGCGCCACGCTTTGGTGACTCCAACGGGGAGAAGCGGGCATGAACGAACCACGCCGGCCCCTGGATGATGAACGCCTCGACGATCTCGTACGCGAGCTCGCGAGCAACTACAACCTGCCCACGCGCGAACTCGATGAGTCGCGTCGGGCCGCGCTTTACGCACGCATCCAGGCCGGACGCAGCGCGCCGCGACGCCCGCGCTCGATTGCCCCACGCCCACGCCGCTGGCAACTGGCAGCCATGGCCGCCGTCCTGTTGATCGGTTTCGCGCTCGGTCGACTGATGCCCGGGCAGTCCGGACCAGATGCAACACCTCTGGCGCAAGACACTCCGGCCACGATCGAAGGTAGCCAGACCAACGTCTATCGTTTCGCGGCCCAGGACTATCTCGAGCGCACCGAAAACCTGCTGATCGCTTTGCAACGTCCGTTGGGCTCACCCGATTCCGGAACCAGTAGCTCATGGGCGCATTCGCTGCTGCGCGAAACGCGCCTGCTGCAGGACAGCCCGGCGGCGCAGGATGACCCACGCCTTTCGCGTCTGCTCGATGACCTCGAGATCCTGCTCGCCCAGCTCGTCCAGACCTCTGCTGAACCAGCCGACGACGAGCCGGCCACCGATCCCGCAGTGCTGCAACGCCTGCGCACGGAGATCGAACGCAACTCCGTGCTGAACGAAATCTGACCCGCCCTCACCCAAGGCCGAGGAAAGCCGACATGAAAACCCTGCACTGCCTGACGATCGCCTTGCTGCTGGCCTGCACCGCGACTGCGGCTGTGGCTCAGTCCCAGGACGAAGCACGCGACACCTACCGGCAGGCCCGCGATCTGCTCAACGACCGCGACTACTCCGAGGCCGCCGACATGTTCGAGACCGTCGCCACGCGCTATCCCGATTCGCGCCAGGCACCGGACGCCCTCTACTGGCGCGCCTTCGCGTTGATGCGCGAGGGTGAGCGGCGCGATCTGCTCGACGCCAAGGAAGCGCTCGAGCTGCAGTTCGAACTCTACCCCGACCAGGCCCGCAACTCCGACAGCCAGGAGCTGGCCATTCGAATCCAGTCACGCCTGGCCGAAATGGGCGACGCCGAAGCGGCGGTGGAAATCCTGCGCCTGGCCAATGAACTCGGCGACCCAGTCGACCATGAGGACGATCAGGACGGTCTGAATCACGACGAACAGACCCGCATGGCCGCCCTGCATGCACTGATGCAGATGGACCCCGAGCGTGCGCTGCCGATCCTGCGCAAGATCCTCGTGGAGAACCCGCAGAACTACTCACGCGAGTTCCGCGACCAGGCCATCTTCATGGTCAGCCAGCAGGCGCAGGAGGACGAGGCCCTGGACATCCTCCTCTATGTAGTTCGCAACGACCGTTCGCCGGAGATCCGCGGCCAGGCTGTGTTCTGGCTCAGCCAGACACGCAGCGATCGCACCGTGGGCATCCTCGACAGTCTGCTCGCCGATCCCGACGAGAGCGACGAGGTGCGCGAACAGGCCATCTTCGCCCTGTCCCAGGTCGGCGGCCGCGAAGCCATGCAGACACTGCGCCGCGTGGCCGGCGATCCTGACCTGGAACTGGAGTTGCGCGAGAACGCTATCTTCTGGATCGGGCAGATGGGCGGCCGACGCGAGACCACCGAGTTCCTGATCGAACTCTACGCCGAGCTTGAGGATCCGGAGCTGCGCGAGAAGGTCGTGTTCTCGGTCGCGCAGACGGGCGGCCGTGACGCCAGCGAATTTCTGATGGGCATCGTGCGCGACCCGGAAGAGGACATCGATACGCGCAACAACGCGCTCTTCTGGCTTGGCCAGACCGACCTCGTGGACGAGGTCGAGCTGATGGCGATGATCTCTACACTGGACGAACCGGAGCTGGCCGAACAGGTGGTGTTCGTCCTGTCGCAGCGCGACAGCCCCGCAGCGATCGATGCCCTGATCGAGCTGGCGCGCAACGCCGAGGATCCAGAGCTGCGCGAGAATGCGATCTTCTGGCTCGGACAGTCCGGCGATGAGCGCGCCGCTGATTACCTCGAAGAGCTCGTCGGGGAGGACTGGTAACCATGCGTACGCTAATCATCCTGGTCCTTCTTGCGATCCCTGCGACGGCGCTGGCCGGCAGCCTTGCCGATGCCCTGCAGGCCGATGAGGCGAACCTGTATTTCAGCTTCCAGACACGCGAGGGCGTGTACGGTGACGGCGAGAGCTTGAGCATCAACCTTGATGGGTCGCGGAGTTTCGGTCGGTCTACGCGGCCGTCATGGGGCAGAGAGATGACCGAAGGGCCTGGGCGTGTGTGGATTCGCATCCGCGACGGACGGATCCGCGACATCGACCTGGAGGTGGGTGGCAAGGAGCCTCGCCTGGACTCGAAGAGGACCGACCTGGGTTTCATCGATGCGGCTGAGGTGCGTGATGTGATGCTGACGATCGCGGAGACATCCAGGGACGATGAAGCCGAGGATGCCATCATATGCGCCGTGGTCAGCGACGGCTTTGCCCACTGGGACCGCTTGCTCGCGATCGCGCGAGATCAGAAGCGGCCAGACGACGTGCGCGAGTCGGCGATCTTCTGGTTGGGCCAGGAAGCCAGCGCGACGGCGACCGCGGGCCTCGAGCAGATCGTCGATGACGAGGACGACGAGCTGGAGATCCGCGAGCACGCGATCTTCGCGCTGAGCCAGCAGGGGATCGACAGATCATTCGACTCGCTCAGGCGCATTGCATTGGAGTCTGCGCATCCGCAGTTGCGCGAGACGGCGTTCTTCTGGCTGGCGCAGGAGGATGATCCGCGGGTGGTGGATTTGTTTGAGGAAGTGCTGGTGGAGTAGGGGCGGGCCCCAGTACCGCTACGGTCGGCCGTACTTGGCCTTGATTTCACTCATTGACTCTTCTTCTGAAGGCAGGGGCGCGTCCGCAATCGGGCTCCAGAGGACCGTGCCTTCTCGATCGTCGATCCACGACTGGATTTGGGTGGTGTCTGTTGTGCCCCACCAGTTGTAGCGCAGGTCGATGGTCTCGCCGACCGATGCCCAGCCAAGGACTGTGGGCGCACTACCGTGGAGCAGGTGACTGTTTCGAATAAGGACGTCGCTCCAGGCAATCAAGGTGCCCTGTGTGCAACCCTCGACCACCGTGTCGTAGACTTCGAGGCGGCCACTGCTCGCCGCAAGACCCATCCGTGTTCCGCTAATGTGACAGCGCCTGACTACAGCCGAGCCTTGGCTGAGGTCGATAGCGCCGACACGGACATTTTCGAATGTGCAGTCTTCCACCCACCCGGTTCCACCCAGCCCAAACTGGATACTGGCTCCTCCGCGAGTGAACGTACACCGGCGAATCATGCAGTCCTGAGCCCCATTGCCGATGACGACTGCCTGGCCGTTCAGAGTCGCGTCATCAAAGGTACAGTCCTCGACCAGCAGATCACTGGTGCCGGAGCCAGTCAGGATTGCGTCGGGGCCAATAAACTCCGTACCCCGGATCTCGACGCCTTGGACCCCAACGAGCCCAACGCCGAACGAAGAAATGAGTGGAACCCTGGTGATCCGGCAATCCTCCAGGATCGATTGCTCGCGGATCGTCACGATGACGCTGGTGTTTTCGAAGTGCAGGCCCTTGACCGTCGTACTCGCACCGCCATCGATGTACAGACTGTTAGTGTAGAGTCCGTCGCTCATTTCTGTCGGCGTTGACGGTCCGAGCACCGTCAAATCGCGGCCTGCCCCAACGACCGTCAGGTTAGTGGTTGTCACCCACGCGATCGATGCGATGTCGGTGCCATCCACAACCGATTTCGCGGGCCGAAACGTATCAAACCGACCTGGCCCGATCAGGATCGAATCCCCCAGAGCCGCTGCATCCAGTGCGTCCTGGATGATCATATAGTCCCCGCTGCCGTCCGTCTCCACCGTCAGGGTGGCTGCCTGCGTGTGCCGGGTTACTCCGGCACACACCAACAGGATCAGCAGCAGCATTCGCACATCGACTCTCATCACAGCGACTCCAGGGTCATGTGTCTCGCTCGCAACCTACTTCAAGAGGACCATGCGCTGGCTCTGGACCACGCCGCCTCCGTCGAAGCGCGCGAAGTAGATCCCGCTGGCCACGGCCTGCCCCGCGTCGTCCTTGCCGCCCCAGGTGGCGGTGTGCTCACCCGCCGTCTGGCGTCCAGATACCAGCGTCCGGACTACCCGGCCCCGTACATCATACACCGTCAGCTCCACCGCGGAGGCGGTCGAGAGGCTGTACGACAATGTAACGCGCGGATTGAAGGGATTCGGGTGAGCCGAGAGCTGCCCGGTCACCTGCGGGAGTTCACCCTGCTGCAGCGCTGGCTCGGGTAAATCGACCGTCATCCCCACCTCCACGATGGTCTGCACCTGCCCACGCATCGACGCGTACATCGGCTCGACACCCAGCGCATAGCCCGGATCAAACTGTGCCCAGTTCATCCCATCTGAGCTGAGGTAGAATGGCGGGTTCTCGCCTGCAGCTTTCTGCAGGCCGATCCCCGGCCCACCGCCAGCACCCAGTGACGAGGTGCTCTCACCCTCCGGGAAGAAAAACACCGCGAAGGCCGTGCCAGTGCTGCTTGTGACGGGGTTGCCAAGCGTCAATGTCCCCCAGTCCGCACTGACGCCAGTCACCTCGTCGAGGATCAGGCCGGGGTTGGTCAGGTCAGGTGCAGCGCCCGCCGTACCCTCGATGATCACCACGCGTGGAAAGACCTGCTGCCCGTCGTTGTGATACCAGCGCAGGCCACTCAACGATGCGCCGTTGGACGTAGAGATCTCCACTGCGATGCATGAGCCATCGACAGCCGGCTCCACACTGATCACCGCATCATACTCAGCCATCACCATCGATGGCAGGAAGACCAGGACTGCCAGCACGCACAGGATGTGCTTCATGTTCTCGAGTTTCATCGTAGTCCTCCTACTGCGTGACGACGGCACAGCTGCCGATGAAGAGTGATTTCGAGCTGCTGCTGTAAACCTGCCCGCCGACGTTCTGTCGCGCGTAGTAGGTGTAGGTGCACAGGGACGAGCAGTAGGCGTTCCAGGTGAGCGTCCACTGCCACTGGCCGTTCGCCAGTTGAAGAGGCTCAGCAGCCGACACACCACCCATGGACGGATCCAGCACGATCTGGGAAACACCGCCCAGCGGCACCATGCAACTCTGCGAGGCCCTGTGGCCGGCATCGATCAGCACCTGCGGCGTGCCTGCGTTGTAGTTTGTCTTCCAGGAGTAGGTGTGCGTCGTGTAGCTGCTGCTCGGCACATACGACGCGGTCACCGACGAGGACTGGATCTCGGGATTCGCGCTGTCTTGCAGGACCACGTTCGGGAAGCCCGTCGAGGACGCCGCATCAAACACCTGGATCTGCCCATGCGGCCAACGCACCGTAATCTCGGCCGTGCTGGCTCCGGCCAGACCAAAGGTCAGGCGGCTGGATCCCTGGCCAGCGCGACCACTGCCACCGTCAACCACCTGGGTGGAGTAAAGGGTCTTGCCCGATGACGTGATCACCTTCGAGGTAACTGTCGCACCGATGCCCAGCGAGTTGGGATTCTGGGACTGGCTCCAGCGGTCAAACTCCACGGTGTAGGCCTTGGGGCTCGCCGGTGGTGACGCAGCATCGACCAGACTGTTGGCCCAATAGAACTGCGCAGGCACCGGGTCTGCACTCACTTCCGGGCGGAGCAGGAAGATGTCTGCATCCGTGTCGGAGTTGAAGTCGGCCAGCGTGAGGCCGTAGGTCGGGTTGGACCCCAGGGCGGCCTCAAAAGTGGCGTCGCGGTAGCCTCGTTCAGCGAGGTCGCCGTAGCCGCTGAAGACCTCGATCGCGGCCGTGCCTTCGGGCACGCAGACGATGTCGAGCACACCGTTGCCATTGAGGTCGGTCACCTCGACGTCGATCAGCGGGGTCTGCGTCGACAGGCCCATCGACGCGGTCTCCTGTTCGAAGGCGCCGGTACCGTCGTTGAGGCAACCGATCAGAGTTGTGGCTGTCGCCGGGTCGTTGGAAGCGATCAGGATGTCCAGTTTGCGGTCGCCGCTGATGTCAGCGAGCTCGACGCCCTGGACGTGACCGATCTGGTCGATCCGGGGGCCGGAGCTGGCGCCGGCCACATCGGTGAAGGTGACCTGACCGGATCCGTCCGGGCCCTGGTTGAGGTAGTAGGGTGACCATTCGTTGGCCGGACCGGTGGGGCCGCCGTAGCCCACGAAGAGGTCGAGACGGTTGTCGAGGTTCATGTCGGCCCAGACGGCCGAGGTGGAGCTGGTCATACCCGAATGCAGACCGGCCGCTGCTGTGACGTCGACAAAGCCGGCGCCAGCGTTGGACTGCAGCAGGACATCTCCACTGCCAGCGCTTGAAGACATGATGAGAAGATCGAGCCAGCGGTCGCCGTTGAAATCGCCGAAGGAGGCGCCGGCGCTGGGCAGGGTCTGGGCGGTGCCGAGCAGGGCTGACTGGTCTGCGCCGGGGCCGGTGAAGTCGAAACCGTCACCAGCCAGAACGAGGTTACTGTCAGCTGACCCGATGAAGATGTCGACGTTGCCGTCGTTGCCCAGGCAGTCGACTGCGGCTACGCCGGTGGTGTTGCTGACGGTGCCGGTGTGGAGTCGGAGCTGTGCTAGATTGTTGAACTGCGGGGCCTCGTCACCGATGAACGTGTTGTGGTTCAGCTGCGCGCGCTCACTGCTGTCGAACGAGACAAGAAGATCCAATTTGCCATCTTCATCGAAGTCCAGCGGCGCGCTGGTCGCCTGGCCTGACCCCTCTGGAATCGAGATGCCTGTGGCCGTGGACAGATTCGCAAACCGAGGCACCATATCGACGTCGACATACATCTGAAACACACCCGACGATTGCTCCCACCAACACGGCAACACACGCGACCCTGATACGGCCACAGAGTTGTAGTCGCCGAAGTACGGGCTGTTCGGGTTGTTCGGCTCGATTGCGGTCTGCAGAGTTGGAACGCTCAGCCCGCGTCCCGACCACGTCAGGCCAGCATCCGTGGACGATGCTAGCATCGGTGTCGTCCAAGGGCCATTTCGTGAGTAGTAAACGACTGAGAGTATGCCCGTAGCCTGATCGACTCCGATAGCCGGCATGAATTGCGCGTAGTTGGGTGAGGTCGGGTTCACCACGGTGTGCGGCGCGGCCCGCGGAATTGCTGCCACGATGGGCGTCGCAGCATGGAAGATGTCACCCTGACCGTTGGCCGTCGTCCAGCTAAAATGCGCAATCTCAGCACCGGGGCCGCCGCTCCGGTCGACCACCATAGAGGGCATGCTATTCCAGCGGAAGTCATCCGGGCTTCCCTCCAGCAATCCACTCCCGATGCCCCACACATCGGAAACAGCCACCCACGGCGCGGCCCAGGTAGCACCACCATCGTCTGAAGTCGTCATCGCGAAGTCCTCGAACGGCCATAGCTGGACTGGCTTTACACCCCACGCGAGAACGACCTCGCCTGACGCGCCAAAACCAATTTGTACGCCAAAATCGGCACCTCCCATCGGGGGAATCTGATAGGGGCTGCTCCAGGATCCGGTGCCAAGGCTTGCGCCCTGAATGGAGCTTACCGACTGGATTCCGCCGGCCTGCCAGCACACATAGATTCTCCCCGCGAACTGGCTCCCAAGCACGTTATCAACTCCCAGCCACGGCTTGTCATTTCCTCCGGCAGTCGTTATCGGAGAGTTGGACCACGAGGCTCCTTGATCTGTCGAGTAAGCGAGGTGGATGTTCTGGCCGGTGTCCAGATACACGCAGTACCAGTTGCCAGTCGTTCGGCATATGCCGACAACCGGATCTGCGGCACCGGCAGCAGTACCTGGGAGCACTGGCAAACCGGCCCAGGAGAAGCCCCCATTGGAGCTCCAGTTGATGCTGATCGGGCCAGGATTGCCTGTCAGGTCGTGAGTTCTGAATGCGGAAAGGACGACATCACTATTGTTGGGATCTATCGCGATCGATACTTCAGACTGGTGACTGCTGGAGTCAGGTGCGATCGCCACCGGCGCTGCAGCGGAGATACTCGATACTAGCCCCCCCCCCCCCGCATATCGCAATGATTGCGGCATAACGCATCATCCTGCGGGCAGACTGGAAACCCTGAATTATGGATCGGGCAGGAACACATCGTCCGCCGCAAGAACGATCTACTGAAGTTCGCATAGCAGTCATAGAATTTCCCTCCTCTTGGGTCGGGTGCGAGAGCAGTTGGAGATTCCCCACGCTGGCCGCGACGCTAGACCAAAGGCCCCCGCCAATCAAGCAGCGTCGGTCAATCGGATGCATCGGCTCCGCACCCGGTCGAGGTCTTGCGATTGCACCCGACACGCTACGCTCCCTCGCCCCACTTCGATTTGGGCCTCAACACCTACAGATACCAAGAATGCCCAAAACTTCGGCTAAAACCCCTAGTCAATGGCTTCTAAATCCACCATATGCCGGATGATTTCTGGTAAAGTTGCACAGCTCCCAGCAGACCCCCTTGGCTCCCGCCCAGTCCGTGCCCCCGCACAGCTCGGCTTGCCCCACCAGGTCCAAGGAGCGTCCCCACATGTGCCGTCCCGCATGTCTCGCCATTGCATTTGTCTTGCTCTTCACACTGCTCTCGCCACCACCCAGCCCGGCCACCCAGGTGCAGTACCGCTCTGTCGAGCAGCTCGGCAGCGATGCGCAGCGCATCGTGCGCGGCACTGTCGTTGACGTGCGGCCGCACTGGAACGAGAGCCACACGCGCATCTTCACAGAGACCAGCGTCAACATCGCAGAAGACTACAAAGGGGACGGATCGACCACGGTCCGGCTTCTTCAATTCGGGGGCGTCGTCGACGGTATCCGCATGACCGTTGCCGGCGCTCTCGACTGGAACATTGGAGAGGAGGTAATCCTCTTCATCGAGGCGTCGTTGCCCGGACGGCATCGCGTAAGCGGTTTCAACCAGGGCAAGTACTCGGTCGAACGTGACCCGGTCACGGGACTGAGCATCGTCCGGCAGGCCGGTTTTTCTCCGGCCGAACTCGTCGGCGCACCGCTCGATGAATTCCGCACGCGCATGCCGCTCGGTGAACTACTTGAGCGCGCCCTGCCCTCCGACGAAGGAGGGCGGTAGGCCATGCGTACCCGCATTCGTACCCTTGAGATTCTCCTCATACTGCTCCTTCTTTCAACCCCCGCCCTGGCGCAGGTCGACAGCGACGGCGATGGCGTGGACGACAGCGCCGACCTCTGCAACGGCATCGACGCCAG
>Ga0164313_10005060_pt1 | contig 11691 bp, 9 predicted proteins | sample GuaBasSedimGuay4_FD_113735 | JGI IMG/M metagenome (GOLD analysis project Ga0164313, IMG submission 113735) | Subseafloor sediment microbial communities from Guaymas Basin, Gulf of California, Mexico - Guay4, Core 4569-4, 0-3 cm | ecosystem: Environmental > Aquatic > Marine > Hydrothermal vents >...
CGCCTCGTAGACCATGCCCACACCGCCTTCGCCAATCTTGCGAAGGAGCGTGTACTGACCGAGTTGGCGCACTTCGTCGGCCGCGCGGCGGAGTCCGTAGATGATGCGGGAGGCACTCGCAGCGATCACCGAGAAGGCGAGCCACCACATCGCGACCATGGCGGTCATCATGATAGCGGGGTCGCCTTGCCGGGCCGCTCCCTCCTCGACGTATCCGGCGACAACGGCGCCGTGTTGCATCGCGTCCGCGAACGGCTCAGACAGGTCGGAGAGTAGTAGGTACACGACCCAGTTGATTTCGAGTCCCATGACGAATGCGAGAGCGGCCGTCCATCGCCAGTCGCTGGGCACATAGATCGAGCGCGTCAGGATCGCGCTGCCGAAGATCAGGAGGAGCGTCGCGTCGGGCCGGAACACCGCGGGCACTCCCAATGTCAGGTGGCCGTAAGCGAGACAGCTCGCACTCAGAAGCACGAGTTCAGTCGATCGAATGAAACGCTCCGACCGGGCGCCGGTCGCGTTGATCACGTAGACCAGCAGCATCGGCAGCGCGCCCGCGAGGTGCATGAGCATCGTCGGCCCCAGGACGGGAGCGGGCATGCCGACCCCGACGTTCACGGCTATGCGCAGCGCCCAGAATCCGAGACCGATCATCGCGAGGACGAGCCCATAACGCGCAGTTCGTCTCTGCAGAAATGCGCGACGTTCTTCAGATAGCGTGGAGGTCATCGGCTGAGGACTTTCAAGAAGGTCCGCATCTCGTTGTACGGCAGTGTGAGGTGTCCCTCGTCCTCCAAGAAATCGGCTCGACAGTTGGGGAGCGCAGCAGCCACGAACCGACCCACTGAGACGGGGACGTTCTCGTCCTCGACGCCATGCCAGAGGTGCACCTCGGCCGAGATGTCCGCGAGGCGGAACCCCCAATCGTCGGCGTAGAGTCCCGCTTCGTGGTGCACCCCCGCCATGCCGTCTCGAAACGCCTCCGCGAACGACAGGTGCGTGATGTCATCCGCCAGCGAGGGGATCGCCAAGAGCAGCGCCTTGTCTGGTCCGTGCAACGCATTCGCCATCTTGGGAGGGAAGGCTTCGGGCTTCTTGCGCAAGCCCAGGGACATGAGCGAGAGAACGATGGTGCGCATGAACTTGCCCCGCCCGGCTGCGAACTTCCAAGCGGTTCCATCAGCCACGCCGGGAGCCTCGCTGGGTCCCATCCCGCAAACGATGGCCGTCGCCGTCAGCCGCTGGGGGATCTTGTAGGCGCAGGCGGCCGCGTAGGGGCCGCCCCCGGAGATTCCAAGCACCGCAAAGGTGTCCAGTTGAAGGGCATCGGCCGGTTCGCAGACGTCGTCGGGCCAGTCGAGCATTCGTCGGCCCGGCTGAAAATCGGACAGCCCGTAACCGGGCCGGTCGGCGGCGATGATTCGGACCCCCAGCTCTCTGGCGATGTCACCGGGGTCGAACGCGGGGAAGTCTCGGCGCGAGCCCGGGTGTCCGTGAAAGTAGAAGACAGGCTGTCCGCCGGGGGCCCCGTACTCGCTGTAGGCGAGCGAACGGCCGTCTTGGAGCACGAGTTTTCTGTCGGTTCTGTCGGCCGTCATTCGTGCCTTCTTGCCCTTCGGCCGCCGCTTTCCGTCCGACGCTAGGCGGAACCGTATACCCAATGCGGCAACGGAGACATGTAAGGATCCCGATGCACAGATCGGCGGCTGCGCCCCTCGAACCAGCGACTTCACGCTACTCCACACGCGGAGCGTCGCTGGGGAGACGCCGCCATTCTTCACTGTGCGGGCCGCCGTTCTTCGCGGACCCGAACCACGAGCCAACAAGGTGCTATAGGTCGCGCCGACTCAAAGGCGACCCATGACCGACACCAGCGAACTCGAGCCCAACACATTCTTCATCGAAGTGTCTGGATCCGGCCTCCCCGAAGTGGACGGCCTCTTCGTTCCGTCCACGGCACCTCCGGCCACATCGGAATCAGGAAGCGTGTCGAGTCTCGGTTACTGGAATGGTCGTATGGCTTGGGATCGGGCGGATGGAAAGTGCGCCCGAAGCCCAGCGATCTCCTATTCGGAGACCTACCAATCCTGGAGGATCTGCCGACTCGACGGCCATCTCGCGTATGACGCGACATGCCAAGATGAGATGCCACCTGTGGATAGAGAGTGGCATGTGTACAAGAAGGGCGTCGCGCCTGCGCCCAAGATCGTGCTGCACCACTGCGACCCACGACTGCCCTGCCCCGCGCCCAACGTCGTCTTTGTTCTGGGTGGCCCCGGTGCCGGAAAGGGAACCATGTGTGAACTTGCCGAATCTCAACTCGGCTGGACGCATTTGTCGACTGGGGATCTCCTTCGCAAAGAGCGAGAGAAGGGCGGACCGACGGCAGCCACCATCAGCGAGTTCATCGCAGCCGGCAAACTCGTGCCGAACGAAATCGTAGTCACGTTGCTCAAAGACGCGATGGAGAACGTGACGAGGACGACCGGAAGGAACAACTTTCTTCTCGATGGATTCCCACGCTCGTTGAACAATCTCGACGCGTGGTACGAGATCTTTGGCCGCGAGGCCGAGCTGCCGAAGATGCTGTATTTCGAGTGCCCCTACGAGGTGCTCGAACAACGCATTTTGGGGCGCGCGAAGTTCTCCGGCAGATCGGACGACAACGTCGAAAGCATGAAGCTGAGGTTCGACACCTTCAAAGCGGAGACGCTGCCCACCGTCGAGCTTTTCAAGACGAAAAACAAGTGCGCCAATATCGACACCAGTCAAGATCGCGAGACGGTCTACTCCATCGTGACAAGCCACCTCGCAGAACACACAGATGCGCAATTCGTCGATAAGCCGCTCACCGAACGGGCCGAGAAGCTTCTCGGTTTGAGGCCCTGGAGCTGAACGCCATGCCTGCCACCGTCTACCTGAGCCAGAGGCGGTTCGGCGGCGAGGCGGAGACCGGATCCCCATAACCCCCGGCCAGCGTGTCGTGGCGTCCCTTGATGACGGCTCTCGCGCGGCCCTCGTTCTCCTCGAGCACGTCCAACTTTCCGAGTCCATCTCGCAGTTCCGGTTCACGGACACGCCGAGACGACCTAGACCCTCCGAGAGTGCGACGAGAGACTACGCCCGGCTCCTACAATCGTGTTGAGTTGGGCGGTCACCGATGACTGAGGTATGCTCGAGTTCGGATGTTTGCCTCGATCCCGGAGCTTCGCCTGTGTGCCGCGGTGGTCGCGGTGGGTGCCCTCTCCCTCGGCTGCGGAGACGACGCCGCGGCGAGTGGTGACGGGGGCGCCTCGGATAGCGCGGCCCGTGACAGCACGACTGACGACAGCGGCACCCTCCCCGACGCGTCCATGTACACCGGGATGAATCCCGACACCGACTGCCCGGGGCGCCTCGCCCCGGTCGAGCCCGCGGGACGGGTGGAGGTCGTCGGCGATGGCACCGCGGCGAGCTGCTCGGAGGACGCACTGCACGCAGCCGCCACGGCTCTCAACGGCGCCGAGGGCGGCGGCACCCTCACCTTCGACTGCGCCGGTGAGCACACGATCGCTCTGACGCGCTCGTTGTTCGTCAGCAATACGATGATCCTCGACGGGGGGGGCGACATCACCCTCAGCGGCGGAGGAGCGGTTCGCGTCATCGAGGTCGACCACCATGTCGATTTCGTCGTGCAGCGACTGACGGTTCGGGGCGGATACGTCGCCGCGGGGAGCGAAAACGAGAGCGGCGCCGGGCTCCTCCATCCGTGGTTCGGCACCCTCCGGGCCATCGACGTCACCTTCGACGACAACCACAGCGCGAGTGAGGCCAATGACGTAGGTGGAGGCGCGATCTACGCGGGCGGGCTGACCGAGGCCGTTCTGTCGGGGTGCACCTTCACGAACAACAGCGGCTCGACCGGAGGCGGCGTACTGAGTCGCAGCACCAACCTCCGGGTCGTCGACAACGTCTTCTTCAACAATTCGGCGACCACCTACGCCGAGAGCGGTCAGTACGGGAACGGCGGCGGGTTATACATCGACCGCATGTGGCTCGATGACCCCATCGATTTTTCCATCTGCGGAACCGTCTTCGATGGCAACCACGCCAAGGTCCACGGCAGCGCCTTCTTTTCCTACAACCTCGAGGGGACCGGCGCGGTGTTCGACCGTTGCACGTTCCGTGACAACGACATGGCCGGCAGCCCCGGCGGCGGGACCGGCACCGTCTATCACGAGGGCGTGCCGCTCTTGCTGATCAACTCGACCATGTCGGGAAACTCCACCGGCGAGCACGCGGGCGGTCTCTTTCTCGGTGGGGGCACGGATGCCCAAATCGCGAACTGCACCTTCGAAGGCAACGAGACCCCCGGCAACGCCGGGGCACTATGGGCGGGGAACGGTCGGGTGCAGGTGACCCACAGCACCTTCGCCCACAACCGCGCCGACTACGGGCCGGTCATCTTCAAAGGCATGAGCGGCAACGTCAGGCTGACCAACGTGATCATGAGCGACAATGGAACGGACAACGAGTTCAGCGCCCTAGCCTGCCACGCGACCTTCGACGATGGCGGCGGCAACGTTCAGTGGCCGGCCACCAAGAACAACGGGAACCCGGACAACCCGTGCACCGAGTCCGTGCTCTTCGCCGACCCGCGGCTCGAAGCCCTCGCCGACAACGGCGGGCCGACCGAGACCATGGCGCTGCCCGCCGGCAGCCCAGCCCTCGATCTCGCGACCGAGTGCAGCGAGTACGACCAGCGCGGAACGGCTCGCACGGTCCCCTGTGACCCCGGGGCCTATGAGCACCCGCTCTAGGGCACGTCTGCTCCGCTTCACAGCCCTCGTAGATTGATCGCGTCGTCGCGAAACCAAGGAAGAAGAGGTCGCTCCTAGGCCCGAGTGGAAGAACCAGAACGGGAAGTTCTGACGAAGCAAGCGAGAGGCTGTGCTCATCGCGGGAGGCGGATTCGCGTTCGTGGCCCGAGGAGCTATGACGGAGGTTGAACAGCGACAACTACTTTTGCCGGTTCGACCCCGACGACTCGCCGACGGGCGGTCCGAATTCGGCTGCCTCCGGTGGATCGGGGGAATAGCGAGAGACTAACGACGGTTGGGGGCGTGGGCCTATGTCCTTCGACGCACCCTCGCTCCTCCTGTCCTTCCTCTTCGGCTCGATCGGGTTCGTCGGCTTCGTGTACGGAAAGCGGCAGTCCCGAGCGGTCCACATGATCGCGGGAGGGCTGCTCATGGCCTATCCCTACTTCGTACCCAACCTCTGGCTGATGGGCGGGATCGGGCTCGGAATCGTCGCCCTGTGGATCTCCGCCGTGCGCCTCGGCGCGTGATGTCGGGGGCGCCTGGGTGGGAGGGATCCGCACCGAGCTCGGCCTCGCCCCGTGCTACAGCATCGCCTTGTCAACACGCTGCCCGAGGCGTACAGCTGCCGGGTGCGACGACGCACCGCGCACCACGCGGAGCGCCGCCCATTTGGTGAGCCCTGGCGGATCCCCGCGCACCAGAGTTCCGGTCGCCCTTGCGGGTCTGGTCATTGGCGATGACTTTACCGGACGTTCCAAATTCTGCGCCCCCTCCGTGGCCTCTCGTCGGTGCGCTACGCCATCCGCGGGACCTCCTCACGCACTATCTCCGCCGCATCCGCGACCTCTTTGGTGGCGACGACGCCTATGCCCTACTGGTCGCGGCCCTCGTTGGCGCCGCGACGGGCTTCGGTGCCCTCGGCTTTCGCGCGCTCGTCGATCTCGTGACGCACCAGGCCTTCGGCGACGCTTCGATGCTCGAGGGAGCGGCGGCGATCGCCTGGCCGTTGCGATTGATGCTCCCCGTCGTCGGGATGCTCGCCGCGTGGGCGCTGACGCGCTGGTTGGCACCCGAAGCGACGGGTCACGGCGTCCCGGAGGTGATGGAGGCGGTCGCGACCCAGGGCGGGCGTATCCGACCACGCGTCGTACTGGTCAAGGCGCTGGCCTCGGCGATGACCATCGGTACGGGCGGATCGGTCGGACGCGAAGGCCCGATCGTCCAGATCGGGTCGGCTATCGGATCGGCGCTCGCGCAGGCTCTGCGCCTCGACGCTCGCCGTGTGAAGCTCTTCGTCGCGTGCGGAGCTGCGGCCGGCATCGCCGCCACGTTCAACGCCCCGATCGCCGGCGTCATCTTCTCCATCGAAATTATCCTCGGCACCGCGTCGATCCGCACGTTCAGCCCGATCGTCGTGTCGGCCGTCATGGCGACCGCCGTCTCGCGCTGGTTTCTCGGTTCCGATGCGGCCTTCGCGGTGCCGGTCTACTCGCTCGAGAGCCCCGGCGAGCTCTTGGACTACGTCGTCCTCGGCGTCTGCGCGGGCCTGATGGGAGTCGCGTTCGTCCGCACACTCTACGCGACCGAAGACCTCTTCAAGCGACTTCCCGGACCGGCCATCCTCGCTCCGCTCATCGGAGGTCTCTTGGTCGGAGGAATTGGCCTCGTCGTGCCAGCCATCTATGGCCTCGGCTACGAGGCGATCGAAGAAGAGCTTCACGGGACGATGATTCTCAGCGCACTCGTGGTGATGCTCGTCGCCAAGATCTTCGCAACGAGCATCACCCTGGCCGGCGGCGGGTCCGGCGGGATCTTTGCTCCGTCGCTGATGCTCGGAGCGATGCTCGGTGGCATAGTGGGCATCGCGGCCAATCAAGCGGGGCTCTGGCCGACCGGTTCACCCGGGGCGTACGCACTCGTCGGGATGGCCGCCGTCGTAGCGGCCACGACGCACGCGCCGCTCACCGCGGTGATCATCATCTTCGAGCTCACCGGCAGCTACGAGATCATCTTGCCCCTGATGCTCGCGACCATCATCGCGTCGGTCGTATCGGTGCTCCTCTCGCCCTATTCCATCTACACACTCAAGCTTGCACGGCGAGGTAGCCTCATCGGCATGACGTCGCAGGGAGCCGCGCTCCGCGGCACCTCCGTGGTCGACCTCATATCGGTGGCCACCTCGGTCATCGCGCCGAGTCTCCCCTTCTCTCGCGTCGTCGCGCTCCTCGTCGACCACCACGGCCGCTATCACTACGTCGTCAACGACGAGGGTCGGCTCGTTGGTGGGATATCGTTCGCAGACATCAAGAGCCTTCTCTCGGCCCCCAAACGCGAGCGCATCACCAGCGCGCAGGACATCATGACGCCGGTGCACGCGACGGTCGGCATCGACGATACGATCGGCGACTGCTTGGAGCGCTTCTCTGCGGGGGAGGAGCTCACCGAGCTTCCGGTCGTCGACGCCGCCGGGATGCTGCGCGGAGTGATCCGCCACAAGGACGTCCTGAGCCTCTACAACCGCGAGCTCCTCGCGACCGAGGACCTCGGGGTCATGTTCGTTACCAAGGATGGCGCCGACGAGCGCCGTGATTACATGGAGCTGCCCACGGGCCACGGTGTCGAGGCAGTCACGGTTCCACCAAAGTTCGTCGGCAAGACGCTCACCGAGCTCGACCTTCGCCGGAAGCACGAGCTGCTCGTCATCGGGATCCGCCGCCAGCAGCGCGGCGCCTCGGTCTGCTCGGCGCCAGACCCACGCATACCCCTCGAAGAGGGGGCGGTTCTGGTCGTCGAGGGTCCCAAGGAAGAGCTCGCGTGGATCGCGAGCCTCTGACATATCGCCACCGGTCCCCGAGGACGAGAAGGATGCCGAGTCGGCGCACGGCGGCGCCCATGTCCGCGTCCGACGGTCTCTCGCATGGACCGCGAGCGTCGGCGCGTGACATCACGATGCGGAGTGAGCTAAACCCAAACCGTGGATTACATGTTGATCGTCGTCGTGGTGATCGTTGTCGTCTTCGACTTCACAAATGGTTTCCACGACGCTGCGGACATGATTGCTACGGCAATCGCCTCCCGCGCAGTCAGGCCCAACGTCGCGATCGCTCTGGTGTGTTTCGCGACATTTCTCGGTCCGCTCACGGCCGGACTCGCAGTCGCAACTACCCTGGGTAATTTCGTCGACCTCGGCAGGTTGTCGACGACTGCGGCCGAAGCCGTAGTCGTATCGGCGCTGCTCGCGGCGGTTATCTACAACGTCATCACGTGGGTGCTGGGGTACCCTTCTTCCTCATCGAATTCGCTGGCCGGCGGGCTCGTGGGCGCGGCCCTCGCCGCGGCTGGGCCATCCACAATCCACTGGGGCCTCGAGGCACTAGCCGAAGGTCGGCTCGTAGGATTCGCCAAGGTGTTTTCGGGGCTCGTCCTGTCGCCGATTCTCGGATTCGCGGTCGGCTTCGGGTGCATGAAGCTCATGACCGTGGTCTTGCGGCGGTTCACGGTGGCAGTCCGCCGGCCATTGGTCGTGACCCAGTACTTCACGATCGCAGGGCTCGGCTACTCACACGGCGCGAACGACGCCCAGAAGGGGATGGCGATCATCGGAATGATGTTGCTCGCCCATGGTGTTACGCCCGAGTTTGACGTCCCCCTGTGGGCAATCGTCCTCCCATCCCTGGCCATCACTCTCGGAACGGCGGCTGGTGGCTGGCGGATCATCAAGACGCTCGGCTTTGGCATCTACCGAGTCCGCACCATCCACGCAGTCGCGAACCAGACGTCCGCAGGGCTGGTTAATGCGCTCGCCACCGCGATGGGCGCACCGACTTCCACCTCGCAGGTCGTGACGGCCGCTCTGGTCGGAAACGGGGCTGCTGAGAAGCCTCGCCACGTGAAGTGGTTGACCGTGGCGGGCATCGTCGGAGGCTGGTGGTTCAACTTTCCGGTGTCTATCGCGCTCGGGTGGTTACTCTTCCCGGCCCTCGTTTCCCTCATCGGAGGCCAGCACTAATATGGGCTTTATCGACAAGTACCTGATCCCAAAGCAGGTCGATTTCGTCCGCACGCTGGGCGAGCAGACAGCAGTGGCCGGAGAGATGATGGAGGCTTTGCTGGAAGCGTGCGCAGCCGACGACCACAACCGGCTCGAGAGGGTCGACGAGTTGGGCAACGCGGCCCGCGAGCTGAAGTCGCGCAACATGGAACGACTGCTCGACGTGTTCATCACGCCGTACGACAAAGAGTCGATCTACCGCATGATTACACAGCTCGACTGGATCGCGCTCAGCGTCAAGCACTTCAAGCTGGAGGCAACTGTCTACCCGGATGCCTCTCTCGTGTCCTACTCGCCCGCGGTCGAGACGCTGCGGGGGATGGTCCAGCTGCTCGAGGAAGGGCTCGATATGCTCGCGAGTCACGACCTACGGCAGATCGCCGCGTCGAACCGACAAATTCATGAATCGTACGACCATGTAGTCACGCTCTGTTCGCGGGCAAGCGCCGAGATTGCCGACCGCGAGCTGCGCGAAGTGCTGAGTCGAAGGGACCTCTTTCGCCAGCTCCGCGAGATCGCAAAGCGAATCCACATCACCGCCAACACACTGGAAGACATGGCGATCAAGGTCTCGTAGGAACCCAATGACGCACCTCATCCTCGTACTGCGACTGCTCTTCTGACCATGACCGAACAACGCACGGACCTGATTCGCAAGCTCCTCAAAGCATCGAAACAGGCGACCCGGCGGCTGTCGCGGTCGTGGACGAAGAGAAGTACATCCAGCACAACCCGCAAACGCACGAAGGCAGCGAGGGCCTGGCTCAGCCTTCTATGACCTCTTTCGCCTGTCAGGCGGCAAACTCGTTGAGCACTGGGACACGATAGAGGCGGTCGCACCTAGGTCCGAGTGGAAGAACCAGAACGGGAAGTTCTAGCAAACCACGAGGTGCGTTGGGGCTGGCCCGCAGCGTGAGGTAAGAAAGGTTAGAGAAGCCCATGAGCAAGATCCAAGTCTACTGCGCCGTTTCTCTCGACGGCTTCATCGCTGGTCGAGACGATGACCTCAGCTGGCTCGGCGAGCCAGGTCCAGATCCGGTGAGTGACCCGGGTACCGTTAGCTTCCCCGCATTCCTCGAGCAGACAGGGCGATGCTCATGGGACGACGCACCTTCGATGTGGTGATGGGCTTTGGTGGCGAGTGGCCCTACGGCTCCACCCCGGTCCTGGTCGCTACCACCCGGCCCCTACCAGATGCCCCAACGACCGTATCGACCTGCCACGGGGACATCGGGCAGATGTGCGAAGAGGCCAGGCAGGTCGCTGGGGACAAGAATGTCTATCTCGATGGTGGGAACGTCGTCTCTCAGGCTCTCGATGCGGGCGCCGTCGATGAACTGATCCTGACCGTGGTGCCCGTGTTTCTTGGTCAGGGTGTGCCGCTGTACAGCGGAGAACAGCTCCAGCGCTTCAACGTCGAGCACCTTGGCCGAATCGGCTCCATGACTCAGTCGAAGCTGACACCGGACACAGGACGCCATGGGTGAATGGCACACCGAGTCCGCTAGGGCTTCGGCTACGAAGGCGGCGTGAAGCACGGCTTCGCCGATCCGGGCAGCGATGGCTTCAACCCGCGCGTCTACGAAAAAGCACTCTCAGAATTGGGCAGGCTCCTCGACGGCGTGAGATCGTGAAACTGCAACGCGCCCTTGGCTAGGTCGCGGGCCGATGAGCCGGGCACCGCCAGTTGGCGTTTCGCGCTGAAGCCGTACAGGATCCCCGCGATGACTGAACCGACACCGCGTTTCTGGGAAGTATTCTTCGAGGTGTTCGAGCGGCTGCCTCGACAGGGGCCGGGCAGTCGCGCTTCCGCCGCACGGGCCCTCGACCTGTGCAGCGGCCTACCCTCCTCACCCGCGATGCTCGACCTCGGCTGCGGTACGGGCGCACAGACGATGCACCTCGTCGAACTCACGGCAGGGTCCATCGTGGCCATCGACAGCCACGCACCGAGCGTCGAACTCTTACGCATCGCGTCGGAAGAGCGAGGGCTCGCCGACCGGGTCCAGCCTCGGGTCGGCGACATGGGTCGTCCGGACCATGGAGCCGAGAGCTTCGACCTCATCTGGTCCGAGGGTGCCGTGTACAACATCGGGGTCGACAGCGCCCTCCGCATCTACCATCCGCTCGTGCGCCCCGGCGGCTATTTCGCCTTCACGGAAGCTGTATGGTGCAAGGAGGATCCCCCCTCCGAGGCGAAGGCGGCCTTCGCGGATTATTCGGCCATGGGCCGGGTGCAAGACGTGTTGGCGAAAATCGATGACAGTGACTTCTCGCTGGTCGATCACTTCACCCTGCCGAACGAAGACTGGTGGGACGAGTTCTACACACCCATGGAGCACCGCATCGAGGAGCTGCGCACCAAGTACACCGACGACGCAGACGCGCTGGCCGCGCTCGACGAGGTTGCCCAAGAGCCCGACATGCGCCGCCGGTGTTCGGACTACTACGCCTACGAGTTCTTCGTGGTGCAGAGGGGATGACACCCTCGATGCCCCCCCGCGCGCTGGGGAGTCCATGCTAGACGGCCCGCCGCCGCAAGGGTGTGGACGTTTGGGAGCGGCGTCCGCCCGGGACCGGTGAGCGGAGGGGATACTTGGCCGGGTCCCGTCGTATTCACGGCCCGGCGGAGGGGATGGACGGTGCAGAGGAGCTGGGACGCTGTCGTTTGCGAATGGCGTGATGCACAGCCCCGGCTCCGCCGAACGCGGCCGCCAGGGGCACGATGGAGCAGCACAGGAAGCCGAGGCCAGCGCCGAGGGTGGGCGGACCCGTCGGGTGGTCGCCCAACTGGGAAAGCAGCGGCACAAACACCGATACCCAGCAGGTCGCGAGGAG
>Ga0164313_10005061_pt1 | contig 11687 bp, 5 predicted proteins | sample GuaBasSedimGuay4_FD_113735 | JGI IMG/M metagenome (GOLD analysis project Ga0164313, IMG submission 113735) | Subseafloor sediment microbial communities from Guaymas Basin, Gulf of California, Mexico - Guay4, Core 4569-4, 0-3 cm | ecosystem: Environmental > Aquatic > Marine > Hydrothermal vents >...
CGAACGCCAGTTCATCGAGCGCACCATCCGCGTGAACTTCCGCCAATCTTCCGGCGTCGTGGTGATCATCACCCGCAGCTGCCGCGGGGTCACCTGCCCGGCAGTGGACGGAGACATCGCCCTCAGCGAGTGCCTCGGCGGGCGGTGCGTCGACCCAGCGTGCACCCAAGGCGACGAAGATGCCTGCGGGGAGGTCCAATGCGACACCGTCGCGGACTGCCCGGCCCCGGCCCCATGCGCGGCGGCGGTTTGCGAATCCGGCGTCTGTTTCGCGCGGGCGCTCCTCGACGGCTGCAGCGACGGAGAGTACTGCGACGCATCGACGGGGTGCCTACCGCTACCGATGACGACCGACGCTGGCCCCCCCGACGGAAGCATGGACGCCGGGGATGCAGCCGACACCGGCCCGGCGGGCTGCACCACGGACGGCGAATGCGACGACGGACTCGACTGCACCGCCGACTCCTGCGACGCGGGGACCTGCGTGAACACCGGAGATGATTCAGCGTGCACCGCGGGGACGGGAGGCCTGTGCATCGAAGGGTTCGGGTGTCAGTACGACGGGTGCAGCCCCAGCACCTGCGTCGCCGGCGCCTGCGAGGTGGCCCGGTGCGACGGCGATACGTGCGTCATCGACAGCGCCTGCACCGCATCTGAGATGTGCTGCGGTGGTTCCTGCGTGGCCCTCGGCTGCGAGGACGGGGACGTATGCACCGACGACAGCTGCGGCGCGGCGGGTTGCCTGAACACCCCCAACTCGGAGGTCTGCAACGACGGCACCTTCTGCAACGGTCCCGACACCTGTGGTGGTGGGACCTGCTCGGTCCACGGCGGCGACCCCTGCAGCGGCGGCTCGTCGTGCAATGAGCCGACGGATACCTGCGTAGGATGCCTGACCGACGGCGACTGCCCGGCGGACATCATCGGCCCTTGGGGGGCCTGCGGCGGGTTCGGCAATACCTGCGACGAAACCGGCACCCGGTCGCGCACCATCACCAGCTACAGCTGCAGCGGCAGCACCTGCGTCGGGTCCGACCGGACCGACACCGGCGCGTGCTCGCGGACGACCGGCGGCTTGAGCTGCGGGACGACGACTTTCAGTGCCTGGGGGGCCTGCAGCGACTACACCGGGACCTGCGGCGAATCGGGAACGCGGTCGCGGACGCGAACCGACCGGGTGTGTGGCAGCGGGACCTGTGGAGACGTCAACAGCCTGGACAGCGGCTCTTGCGTACGTGACACCGACGGCTCGTCCTGTGGCAGCGCCACCTACGGCACTTGGGGCTCCTGTGGCGGTTACGCCAGCACCTGCGATACGACCGGCACCCGCTCGCGGTCCGAGACCACCTACACCTGCGTAGCGGGCACCTGCGACAGCGCCGCCGGCACCGACACCGGCTCGTGCTCCCGCAGCACCAACGGCACCTCCTGCGCCAGCACCACCTACGGCGCCTGGGGCGCTTGCGGCGGGTACAGCAGCACCTGCGATACGACCGGCAGTCGCTCGCGTTCGCAAACCACCTACACGTGCTCGAGCGGCTCGTGCAGCGGTACGGGCGGCACCAACAACGGCTCCTGCTCCCGGGCCACCAACGGCACCGTCTGCAGCGCCACCACCTACGGCGCTTGGGGCGCCTGCGGCAGCTACAGCGGCACCTGCGACGAGACTGGCACCCGCGCCCGGACCCAAACTGACTACGCCTGCTCGAGCGGGTCGTGCAGCGGCACGGGCGGCACCGACACGGGGGGCTGCTCGCGAGATACCGACGGCACCGGCTGTGGCATGACCACCTACGGCGCCTGGGGAGCCTGCAGCGGATACACCAGCACCTGCGACGAGACCGGCACCCGCACCCGCACCCAGACCGACCGCGTCTGCACCACTGGGGCGTGCACCAACCAAAACAGCCCGGACGTAGGTGCTTGCTCGCGGACGACGGATGGGAACGGCTGCAGCAACTGGCCCGGCGGCTGCCGGATAGGCAACTGCAGCGGCGGGTCGTGCAGCTACAGCAACTCCGAATGCAACTTCCCCCGCACCTGCTGCGAACCGGGCATCTGCGTCTGCGACGGCTGCGAATGCCCATAGGGTCCCCAGGGAAGGACCCTTAGCGAAGAATCAGCGCGCTTCAGGGTTGAGTCTGACCGCCGTCGGACCTATGAACGGCGCCATGCCGACGCAACGCGCCCTCTCCGCCACGCTTTCCCCAGCCCTCCTCCTCGCCCTCGCCCTGCCCCTCCCCGCCCTCGTGGGCTGCGGAAGCTGTGAGGACGACGGATCCACGGAGAGCGCCGAAGGCACGGCCGAGCCCGCCGAGCCCGCCGAGCCCGCCCTCGAGCCCCTCTTGGCCCTGCCCGAGTCGGTGGAATTCGACGAGGCCAAGATGGTCCTCGGCCGGGCGCTCTACTTCGATACGCGGCTCTCCGGGGACAACACCATCTCCTGCGCGACCTGCCACGAGCTCGGCCACGGCGGCGCGGAGCCCCGGGCCGTCTCGACCGGCATCGGCGGCGCCCAAGGCCCGATCAACTCCCCGACGGTGCTCAACGCCCGCTACAACCTCGCCCAGTTTTGGGATGGCCGGGCAGTGGACCTCCAGGCCCAGGCCAGCGGCCCCGTCGCCAACCCCGGCGAGATGGGCTCGACCTGGGAGCAGGTCCTCGAGGAGCTGAAGGCGGTGCCTGGGTACGCCGAGCAATTCGGGGCGCTCTATGACGATGGCATCACCGAGGCCAACGTCACCGACGCCATCGCCGAGTACGAGGGCACGCTCATCACGCCCTCCCCCTTCGACGCCTACCTGCGCGGAGACGAGAGCGCGATTTCCGAAACCCAGCGCCGCGGCCACGAGACCTTCAAAGAGGTCGGCTGCACGGCCTGCCACACCGGCATCAACATCGGCGGCAGCATGTACCAGAAGATGGGCCTGGTCCGTGACTGGTTCGGCAGCCTCGACCGGGAGATCACGGAGGCGGCCGCCGGTCGATTCAACCACACCGGAGAAGAGAGCGACCGCCACTTCTTCAAGGTCCCTACCTTACGCAACGTGGCCAACTCGGCACCCTACTTCCACGACGGGTCCGAAGAGGACCTCGCCGGAGCGGTCCGCACCATGGGCACCTACCAGCTCGGCGTCGAGCTCAGCGACGCCCAGGTAGGGGACATCGTCGCCTTCCTCGAGTCGCTGACCGGGGAGCTCCCGGCCCACGCGGCGCTGCCCGAGGGCGGCATCCCCGAGGGGCCAGAGGGTGAAGCCGCCGAAGGCGCCGAAGCCGCGGCCACCGCCGAATAGACGCATCGGCGCTCAGTAGCGCGGCTCCGCACGGCTTCGCCGGGTCTACTGGGCCGTCATGTGGGCCGTGCTACAATTTCTCATGGCTTACCATCGGTCTTTCCACTGGGGAACTGGGCTCGCGCTGCTCTTTGGCCTCACCGGCTGCGGTCTGATCCTCGAGACCACGCCGGCCCCGGCGCCGACAGACTCCGGGCGCAGCGACGCCAGAACGGGCGACGCGGGCCCCGAAGACTCCGCGGCCGCCGACTCGGGCGCGGACGACACCGGCGCGCCACCTCCGGTCCTCGACGGGGGTCCCGAGGGTTGCGGGTCGAGCGACGAGTGCGACGACGGCAACCCGTGCACGACCGACAAGTGCATCGAGTCCGCGTGTGACAACACGGACAACTCGGAGAGCTGCGATGACGGGGTCTTCTGCAATGGCCCCGACAAGTGCGATGAGGGTTCCTGTTCGGTCCATGAGGACGACGACCCGTGCGGTTCAGGGACGGTCTGCGACGAGGCCGTCGCGGCCTGCGTGGGATGCATCGAGACCTCCGACTGCCCCGACGAGACCACGGGCGATTGGGGAGCGTGCGTGGGCTTTGCCGATGTTTGCGGCGAAGCCGGAACGCGCACGCGCACCACCACCAGCTACGTCTGCGACACCGCCAGCGGAACCTGCATCGACACGGACACTTCGGAATCCGATGGGTGCATGCGCTCGATCGACGGCACGACGTGCGCGATGTCTGCCGAGTCGGGCTGGAGCACGTGCGGGCTCTTCGACACGGTGTGCGACACGACCGGTACCCAATCGCGCACGGTGGTCGACTACGCCTGCGCCGCGGGGACTTGCGGCGATGACACCAGAACCGAAAGTAGACCGTGCGCCCGTATGACAGACGGGTACGATTGCATCAGGCCTAATTGCAACTTCGGAACCTGCAGCGGCTCCGGCGTCTGTGTGGACATCGGAGGCGATTCCTGCCTGGCCACGAGCCGCATCTGCTGCGGCAACGGCCTCTGCGCTCGTTCCTTCAGCGAGTGCTGACGGGCGCAGCCCCGCACAAGGCAATTAAGCAACCGCGCGTCCCCAACACTCGGGCGCGATTGCGCCCGGTTCGGTCTCTTCCGACGGCATCATTGAAGCTGCCTTTACCGAGGCGATATCGGTCGGAAGAGACCGGACCGGAAGGACGGATCGCGCCGCCCCCCTAGGTCTAAGCTAGTAGATAAGGAGGTGTATTCGCCTCGGTCTCGTTCGCGGAGTCCCTCCCCTCCGCACGTGCGTGAATGCACGAGCGCGCGAACGGAAGCAAGGGTCAGGCGCGGAGAAGTTCGAGAAAAATGATCGACGATCCCGTCCGGGGACGGATCACGAATCATCCCTCGGTTCCGTTTTGCATTTCATTCCGAACACGTAGCCTTCGAACATGATCCGACGTATCGACGGGGATCCGTTTGTCTCAGAGCGGACGCGACGGATCGGATTGCGATCCGTCGCGCGATCACCCTTTCACACACATCACCTGCTTGAGCTCGGCGACAACCGACACCGAGTCCCGTTGGTTGGCCATCACCCGGTCGATGTCCTTGTACGCGCCGGGGATCTCGTCGAGGACCGCGCGGTCTTTGCGACACTCGACGCCGGCGGTCTGGTCGGCGAGGTCTTCGAGGCTGAAGCTGCGCTTGGCCTGGCCGCGACTCATGCGTCGCCCGGCCCCGTGACTCGCCGAGTGAAACGAATCGGCACTACCGCACCCGCGCACGATGAACGAACGCGTCCCCATCGACCCGGGGATGATGCCGAGCTCCCCTTCCCGGGCGCTGATGGCGCCCTTACGGGTGACCAGCACGTCCTCGCCGAAGTGAGTCTCCTCGGAAACGTAATTATGATGACAAACGATCGGGTCCTCGAAGCGGACCTCGGCGAACATCTTGCGGACGATGTCCTGATAGAGCGCAAGCATGACCTCGCGGTTCGCCTTGGCGTAACGCTGGGCCCAGAAGAGGTCGCGCCGATAGGCCTGCATCTCGGCCGTGCCCGCGAGGAAGACCGCGAGGTCCCGGTCCGGGAGCTTCTGATTGTGAGCCAGCTTGCGTGCCCGGCCGATTTGGTGCGCACCGCGGCCATGCCGCAGCCGATGTCCACGCCGACCGCGTGCTTGAAGACCCACGGCAAGGCGGCGATGTTGCGCAGCTGATCGAGGGCGGCGCTGCCCACGTCCTCGAGGTCGGACCAGAACGTCAACGTTTTTTCCTTTGAGCTTCGAGATGCACATGGCGGCCTCTGCGTCCCGATGGAATTGGAGGACCGAGAACGGGGGGCGCACACCAGTGGGTCCGATCGTCCGGTCGTCAAGGGCGTGCCCATCACCCAAGCGGCCACCCTTGCATCTTTTGCGTCGGTGCTTACGTCCGGATCAAGCGCGAGACAGAGTCAAAAGGGAGAGTTTCATGACGGATGCACGGGTACACATCGTGGTAGGCGACGACTTCGGGGACCCGGGGCGCCTCGCCATTCTCGAAGCGCTTCGACGAGGTCGTAACGCCCATTTGCACGTCACCCACGTCGTCCCCAATAAGGGGACCGTCGCCGCCGAGGCCGATATGGCCAAGTCCGCGGACGGGCTCTGGAAGCGCATCTCCGAGATCGGCGCCGAGGTCATCGGCCTCGAGGCCGCGGACATTTCGATTCACGTGCGCCTCGGGGAGCCGGTCGAAGCCCTCAACCAGGTCGCGGCCGACTATGGAGCCGACCTGATCATCGTCGGGACCAAAGACGCCAAGGGGCTCAAGAGCCTCGGCTCGGTCGCCACGGGGCTCATCCACCACGCCAACTGCTCGGTCCTCGTGGCGCGTCCGCGAAACCACGAGATGATTCGCAAGTCGGACCACCCGGACCCGCCGCGCCCGGGCCAGGACGTGCACGAGGGCCGCGTCGACAGCGGCTACCAGGGCTCCCAGCGCGTGAGCTGGAACCCCGCAAACACCGGGGTGCGCATGTTCTGAGAGGCTCCGTGGACCGCAGCCCGGCGCCTCCCTGTTGGAGTGCTGAAATTGCGTTAGGCTGCGCCCCATGTCGAGGCTCTCTTGGATCTTGGTCGCCGTCCTCACGGCATCTTCACTCGCGGCGTGTGGCGATGACGACGGGGCGGCCGACACCGGCGTCGTCGACGGCGGCGGCGACGCCGACGCGATGGACTCGGGGCCGCCAGACCCCCCGGCTCCGGCGCCCCTCGACGGCGTAGACCAGACAGCGCGGCGCGTCATCCCCGGCCTGAGCGGCCACGCCTACGTCGTGCGCGTCGAGCACAACGCGCCCCACGTCTACGCGGAGAACCGCGAAGACGCCTGGCGCGTCTTCGGCTTCGTGATGGCCCAAGACCGCTTCTTCCAGATGGACCTCACGAGCCGCCTCTCGACGGGCACGCTGACTGAGATCCTCGGCGACGCGGCCCTCGAGACCGATTTCGAGAACCGCTTCAACGGCGCCGCCCGGGTAACGGACCTGGCGGTCGCGGCCCTCAGCCCCGAGGAGGCCGCGGAAGTCGATGCCTTCGCCGAGGGCATCAACGCGTATCTCGACGGAGTGCGCAATCTACGCATCGTCGCGCCCCGGGAGCTCCAGCTCGCGTCCCTCATCTTCGGCCTCCCGAACGTGAACTCGCTCCTCGTGGACTGGGATCGCCGCTCTGTCATGGGAGCCATCTCTTCGCTCCTCTACGGCACCAGCTTCGAGACCGGAGATGTCCGCCGAACGAGCGCGATGGAGAGCGTCTCCTCGCTCTTCGAAGGCTTCCCCGACCGCGCCCTTCGACAGGCCGGCCTTCAAGCCGACATCATCGACCACTACGCGCCGCCGAACGCATCGCAATCGGCGGCAGGATGGGGCCTCGACACGGCCGGCTCGGTCGCCGCACCGCTCATCGGACCGCGCCCAGCTCGGCCGACTCCCCTCGACGTCGTCGTCCCCGAGCGCACCGTCATCGAGCGCCTCGAGTCCCACCTCACCCACTTCAATACGCTCCGCGGTCGCGATGAGAACGAGGGTTACGGCTCGAACGTATGGGCCATCATGGGGAGCGCGACCGCCGACGGACGGGCGATCCTGGCGTCCGACGGTCACCTCTCCCTCACGACCCCCTCCCTCTTCTGGTCGATTGGAATCGACACCCAGCTGATGGGCGCCGCCGCCGGAGAAGACACACGCATCGTCGGCACCACCCTCCCGGGCTTGCCGGTCGTCGGTGTCGGCACCAACGGCCGAGTGGCCTGGGGCCTGACGGCGTACTTCGCCGACGTCACCGACTGGTACACCGAAGAGCTCGTCCTCGACGCCGCCGGCATGCCCCAGGGTGCGATATTCGAGGGCACCGAGCGCCCCCTGGTGCGCGTCGATGAGGTCTACGAGATCGCCAACGTCGACGCCCTCGGCAGCGTCGGCCGCACCGAGACCATCCCCCGGTTCCAGACCTTCGACGGCCGCATGATCAACTCGATCGAGGGCCGCGTGGTAACCGCCGACGAAACCCTCGCTCCCGGCGAGACCCGCCTCAACATCATGGGCGACCTCATCGTGCCCGGCGACGAAGACGGCGACGGCGTGATCAGCGCCGTCAGCTTCTACTACGGCCCCTTCGACGGGGGGACGATCCTCCACGGCTTCCGCGGGTTCGAATCCGCCGACACGGCTGAAGATTTCCGTCAGTCGATGCGCCACTTCATCGGCTACGCCGGCTCCTTCGCCGCCGCCGACCGCGAAGGCTCGGTCATGTACAGCGGCTACCACGCCGTCCCGTGCCGGGACTATCTGCCCCGAGACGCGGGCACCAACGTGTGGATCGCCGGCGCCGACCCGCGGCGCCTCATCGACGGCACCCAGTACGGCGCGTGGTCCATTCCCCTCGACGCCCAGGGGCGGGTCGATGAAGCCGCCGCGGCAGCGGGTGGACCGACCGCGTGCGCGGTTCCCTTCGACCAGTGGCCCCAGGCGCTGAACCCCGCCAAGCAGTACGTCCACCACGCCAACAACGACCCCGGCGGCATCGCCACGGACAACGACATCTTCGACGACCCCTATTACATCGGCGGGCCGTGGATTGAAGGTTACCGTGCAGCGCGCATCGAGGAGCTCGTCCAGGGCGCCATCGCGGACGGCACCGCGAACCTCGAGCTGATGCAGGACATGCAGGCCGACCATCACTCGAACCTCGGCGAAGACTTCGCGAGCATCCTCGTCGAGGCCATCGACGAGGCGCGTACCGCCGCCGCGGGAACCCCCGCCGCCGGGTCTCCCGAGGCGCGCCTCGCCGCGCGGTGGGCCGCCGCGAGCGCCGATTACATCGCAATCGAAGGCCGCATGGCCGCGTGGACCAGCGCCGGGTTCCCGACGCCATCGGGGGTCGAGACCTTTTACAACGTGGTTCAGCCCGGTGACGTCGCCAGCAGCGTGGCGACGACGCTCTTCCACTCGTGGTTCTCCCAGTACACCAACCTCGTCATGAACGACGAGGGCATCAGCTCGAAGCTCTCTCCCGCCGTCACCGGCGACACGTATCGCCTCAGCACCATCGACATCCTCCTGCGAGGCCGCGGCGCCGGCAATCCCCTGAGCCTCGGCTCCTGGAACCCGGCCACCGAAGAGAGCGTCTTCTTCGACGACGTGACCACCGCCGAGGTCGAGTCGAGCCACGAGATCGCCATCCGGGCCCTCGACGAGGCCCTCGCCTACCTGCGCTCCGATCCCACGGCACCCGGCGTCGGCGGCTACGGCTCGACCGACATGGACGACTACATCTGGGGCCTGCGCCACATGGTGCGCTTCGACTCACTGCTCGGTGACTTCCTCGGCGACGACCCGAGCTATGGGCCCCTCGTCGAGGAGTTCCGGATCACACCGGAGCGTTTGCCCCTCGCCGACGGAATCACCGCTGGGGACCCGCGCTTCGAGCTGCCCTACTTCCCGCGGCCCGGAGACCAACTCGAGATCGACTCCGCCAACCCGGGCTTCAATCTCCGAGACTGGACCCACGGCTCGGGCGCAGTCTCCCGGATGGTGATCACCCTGGGCGCCGACGGCGTGACCGGGGAGAACATCATCCCCGGGGGCCAGAGCGGCTTGCCCGCGAGCCCCTACTTCGACGACCAAACGGTGAAGTGGTTGGCCAACGAGACCACCCCGATGCGCATGACCCCCGACGAAGTGGTCGCGGGAGCCATCGGTCTCGAGCGATTCGCCCCGGAGTAGGCAAGTCAGAGAGTTATGGGCGCGATGCGTAGCCCCCGTGTCGCGCTCGCGATTTGAGCTAGGCTGACATCCATGGTGAAGCTCTTTGTTCTTTTGGTCGTCTCGTGCACGGCGATCTCACTTACGGCGTGTGGCGATGATGACGGCGGGGCCGATACCGGCATCGCCGACAGCGGCGGCGACGCTGACGCCATGGACTCGGGGCCCCCGGATCCACCGGCCCCGGCCCCCCTCGACAGCGTCGACCAGACGGCCCGGCGCATCATCCCCGGCCTGACTGGCCACGCCTTCGTCGTACGCGTCGAGCACAACGTGCCCCACGTCTACGCAGAGAACCGCGACGACGCCTGGCGGGTCTTCGGCTACGTGATGGCCCAGGACCGCTTCTTCCAGATGGAACTCGTCACGCGCCTCGGTCAGGGACGCCTCGCCGAGCTCCTCGGGGAAGCAGCCCTCGACTTCGACATCGAGAATCGCATGAACGGCACCACCCGGGTGGCGGACCAGCTCGTCGCGGACCTGACTCCGGAGGAGGCGGCAGAGGTCGACGCCTTCGCCGAGGGAATCAATGCTTACCTTGAGGGGGTCCGCAACCTACGGATCGTCGCCCCCCGGGAGCTCGAGCTCGCCGCCATCTTCTTCGCCCGTAGGAGCGTCAACGAGATGCTCGTCGACTGGACCCGGCGCGATGTCATGGCCGCGGCGGCGACCTTCCTCTTCGCCACCAGCTTCGAGACGGCAGACGTCAGCCGCACCCGGGCCATGGAGCGCGTCGCCTCGGCCTTCGAAGGTTTCCCGGACGTCGACCTCCGTCGAGCGGGGCTCCAAGCCGACATCATCGACCACTACGCGCCGCCGAATGACTCCCAGTCCGCTGCCGGCTGGGGGCTCGAGACGAGTGGTTCGGTCATGGCACCGCTCATCGGGCCCCGGCCAAGTCGCCCCACCCCCCACGGCGTCGTCGTCCCCGAGGCGGGGGTCCTCGACCGCCTCGAGGCCCACCTCGCGCACTTCAGCGCATTCCGAAGCCGCGACGACAACGAGGGCTACGGCTCGAACATCTGGGCCGTCATGGGGAGCGCGACCGAAGACGGCCGGACGCTCCTCGCCGCCGACGGCCACCTCACCCTCAGCACCCCGGCCCTCTTCTGGTCCCTCGGCATCGACACCGTCCTGATGGGTGCCGACACCGGCGAGACTACCCGCCTGGTCGGCAGCACCTTCGCGGGCATGCCGATCATGGGTGTCGGCACCAACGGCCGGGTCGCCTGGGGCCAGACCGCCTACTTCGCCGATGTCACGGACTGGTATACGGAGGAGCTCGTCCTCGACGCCGACGGCATGCCCACGGCGTCGATGTTCGGGGGGAGCCAGCGTCCCCTCGTTCGCGTCGACGAGGTGATCGAGGTCGCCGACGTCGAGACCATCGGGAGCGTCGGCCGAACGGTGACGCTCCCCCGCTTTCAAACCTTCGACGGTCGCATGATCAATTCGATCGAGGGTCGGACCGTCACCGCTGACGAGACCCTCGCCGCAGGGGAGACCCGTCTCAACATCATGGGCGACCTGATCGTCCCCGGCGATGAAGATGGCGATGGGGTCATCAGCGCCGTGAGCTTCTACTACGGTCCCTTCGACGGTGGCTCGATCCTCCGCGGCTTCCGGAAATTCCAAGAAGCCGACACGGTCGAGGACTTTCGCCAGTCGATGCGCCACTTCATCGGCTATGGCGGCTCGATGATGGCCGCGGACCGCGAGGGCTCGGTGATGTACAGCGCCTACCACGCCGTTCCCTGCCGCGAGTACCTACCGCGTGACGCGGGCACGAACGTGTGGATCGCCGGGGCCGACCCGCGGCGTCTGATCGACGGCACCCAGTACGGCGCCTGGTCCATCCCCCTCGACGCCCAGGGACGGGTCGATGAGGCCGCGGCCGCCGCGGGTGGCCCCGAAGCCTGCGCTGTGCCCTTCGACCAGTGGCCCCAGGCATTGAATCCGTCCAAGCAGTACGTGCACCACGCCAACAACGACCCCGGCGGCATCGCCACCGACAACGACATCTTCGACGACCCCTACTACATTGGCGGGCCGTGGATCGAAGGCTACCGCGCCGCCCAGATCGAAGACCGGCTCCAAGACACCATCGCGGCGGGCACCGC
>Ga0164313_10005062_pt1 | contig 11686 bp, 8 predicted proteins | sample GuaBasSedimGuay4_FD_113735 | JGI IMG/M metagenome (GOLD analysis project Ga0164313, IMG submission 113735) | Subseafloor sediment microbial communities from Guaymas Basin, Gulf of California, Mexico - Guay4, Core 4569-4, 0-3 cm | ecosystem: Environmental > Aquatic > Marine > Hydrothermal vents >...
AAAGGACTAGAACCAATGAACTCAATGGGAACTGATTTTAATACCGATTACCATGAAGCCATAACTAATATTCAGGTTGATGATGACATGAAAGGAAAAGTTGTGGACGTTATCCAAAAAGGATATTTATTAAACGATAAAGTGCTACGTTTTGCAAAAGTAGTTGTAGGAAATTAATGCAGAATCTCAAAATTTGACTAACAAACAGTAATATTTAATAATGGGCAAAAGAGATTATTATGATGTTTTAGGGGTTTCGAAAGGAGCTTCGGCCGAAGAGATGAAAAAAGCCTACAGGAAATTGGCTTTAAAATATCATCCTGACAAAAATCCTGATGATAATGCTGCTGAAGATAAGTTTAAGGAAGCCGCTGAAGCATATGAGGTATTGAGTAATCCTGAAAAACGCAGCCGTTATGACCAATTTGGGCATAGCAGGCCCGGTGCAGGTGGCTTTGGAGGTGGACAGCATATGTCGATGGACGACATATTCAGTCATTTTGGGGATATTTTTGGTGGTGCTTTTGGAGGAGGATTTGGTGGTGGTTTCAGTGGGCAACGATCCGGAAGAAGACGCGTTAACAGAGGATCAAACTTACGGGTAAAAGTTAAATTAGACCTTAAGGAAATTGCTCACGGAGTTGAGAAAAAAATAAAACTTAACAAATACGTTTCTTGCACTGCATGCCACGGAAGTGGGGCTGAAGATGGAAGCTCAAAATCAACTTGCCCTACATGCCGAGGCATGGGGCAGATTACAAAAGTTACAAATACATTCCTGGGACAGATGCAAACTTCTTCAACTTGTCCGCAGTGTGGTGGAGAAGGTGAAGTGATAACTAATAAGTGTAATAAATGCCATGGTAATGGGATTGTAAAAGGAGAAGAGACAGTAACATTTAAAATCCCGGCAGGCGTTGCCGATGGAATGCAATTGGCGATCAGTGGTAAAGGGAATGCTGCTGCACGAGGTGGTATACCGGGTGATTTACTTGTCCTGATTGAAGAAAAGGACGATCCACAATTGATTCGGGATGGCAATAATTTATTACATGATCTTTACATCAGTTTTACTGATGCAGCCCTGGGATCAACTGCCGATATCCCTACAGTTGACAGCAAAGCCAAAATAAAAATTGCCCCCGGAACACAGGGAGGAAAAGTATTAAGATTAAAAGGAAAAGGCCTTCCTGATGTTAATGGATACGGAAAAGGCGATTTACTTGTTAATGTTAATATCTGGACTCCTAAAAATCTGAGTAAAGAGGAGAAGGGCATTCTTGAAGGACTGAAAAACTCAGCAAACTTCAAACCAAACCCAAGTTCACAAGATAAAAGTTATTTTGACAGGATGAGGGAGTTCTTTTCATAATTGTTGTCAGGACAATTTAATCTTTGTATTATTGTTTTGTAATTGAATAAATTAAAAGTCTAAAATCACATCTTTGCTGATGTCATTACTTAGAGCCATAAACGTAACAAAAACATATGCCAATCATAAGGCATTGGATAGTGTTTCCATAGACGTTGCACCACAAAGCATTTTTGGTTTATTAGGACCTAATGGTGCCGGTAAAACTACCCTGATAAGGATTATTAATATGATCTTAGCGAAAGATCAGGGCGAAATTTTACTGGAAGGAAAACCAATCAGGCCAACTGATACCAGGTATATCGGTTACCTCCCTGAAGAAAGAGGATTATATAAAAAAATGAAAGTAGGTGAACAGGCTTTATATCTTGCTCAACTGAAAGGTATGCCAAGAAATGAGGCATACAAAAAGTTAAAAGTGTGGTTTGACAAATTCGAGATAGGTTCGTGGTGGAATAAAAAAGTGGAAGAACTTTCAAAAGGAATGCAGCAGAAAGTTCAGTTTATTGTTACCGTATTACACAACCCAAAACTTCTGATCTTTGATGAACCATTCAGCGGATTCGATCCGATTAATGTGAACCTCTTAAAAGATGAGATATTAAAACTAAGAGAAGATGGTGCCACTATTATTTTTTCTACCCACAATATGGCATCTGTTGAAGAACTTTGCGATCATATAGCACTCATAAATAACAGCAAGACCATTCTTTCCGGAGAAATCTATGAAATTATTAACAGCTTCAAGTCTAATATTTTTGAAGTTATCTATTACTCACCTAAAGAACTATTGTTAAAAGGAAATGACTTTGATATTATCTCTACCGTTAAAACCAATGGTTCTTTTGCAAGCCGTGTTAAAATTTTAAATAACAGGTCGTCTAACGAACTGCTTCAGCAGATAATTCCCCAAGCTGAAGTAACAGCTTTTCAGGAAGTATTGCCTTCAATCAATGACATATTTATTCAAGAAGTAAACAAGAGTAAAAATGAATAAGACTTTGCTGATCATAAAGCGTGAGTACTTATCAAGGGTCAGAAAAAAATCCTTCATTATCATGACCATTCTTGGTCCTGTTCTGATGGCAGCAACTATTATACTTCCTGCTTTTTTAGCCGACTGGAGTGAAGCAACAAAGAAAAATGTAGCCGTTTTAGATGAAACAGGCTGGTTTTTTGAAAAATTTAATGACCAGGAAAATATTACTTTCTATTATATAACTGACGATTTAGAAACAGGTAAAAACAAAGCTATCAGCCAAAAAGGCGACCTGCTTCTTTATATTCCGCGAACGGAATTGAATGTTCCTGTAAACGCCCAATTATTTTCATCTAAACAACCCGGTTTAAATGTTACGGCATACATCAGGAATGTTATGAAAACGGAGGTTGAGAATAAGAAGCTATTGGCATCCGGTATTGATCCTGACATAATAAAGTCAACCAAGGTTAATATAAATTTAGCTACCATTCGGATTGAAGAAGGTGGAATTGAGAAAAAAAGCAATACAGAAGTAGAAGTCGGTTTATCCATCTTTGCCGGTATAATGATCTATTTCTTCATTTTTATGTTCGGCGCCCAGGTTTTAAAAGGTGTTATGGAAGAAAAGCAATCACGTATCGTTGAAGTAATTATCTCTTCTGTAAAACCTTACCAGTTAATGCTGGGTAAAATTATTGGCATTGCCTTAGTAGGATTAACACAGTTTTTTCTTTGGATCGTTCTGACCGGTGTATTTTTAGGTGTATTTCAGGCCGGTATTTTTCAGGGAGATATGCCGGAAAATTTAATGCAATTAGGTCAATCAGGTCAAATTACCGAACAATCTGTACCATTAAATTCTGTTGATGAATTAAATAAGTTCGAAATGATAACTGAGATTATCAATGGAATCAATTTCAAAATAATGATTTTCAGTTTCATCTTTTATTTTCTCGGTGGTTTTTTACTTTACGCATCACTTTTTGCTGCAATTGGGGGGGCAGTTGATCAGGATGCTGACACCCAACAATTCATGCTGCCGGTTTCAATACCCCTTGTGTTTTCAGTAATGATGGTTGGAGTCATTATAAATCAACCGGACAGCCCATTAGCTGTGTGGATGTCATTTATTCCTTTTACTTCGCCGGTAACAATGATGATGCGTATTCCTTTTGGAGTTCCAATATGGCAAATATGGGTATCAGCCGGATTACTGATTTTAGGCTTTATAGCAACTACCTGGCTGGCAGCAAAAATATACCGGACAGGAATACTTATGTATGGTAAAAAAGTAAATTATATTGAAATCTGGAAGTGGTTAAAAAACAAGTATTGATGAATTTACGTATTACTCCCCCTAAATTTTTGAATATCAGTTAAAAAGCAATTACAGGATTTCTTCTATTTAAATTGCTAATTCTCAAATAATATTCTATTTTTGCACCCTCAAAAAATTGAAGTAAAATCATAAATTTTATAATCAAATGCAGAACAGAGGAGCCATTAAGTTTTTTGCTATCGCCTTTGCTTTAGTAAGTCTTTATCAGCTGAGTTTTACTTATGTAACCGGCAGAGTAGAGAAACACGCTAAAGAGTATGCAGTAAATGAAACTGCACAAAACCAAGCAAAAGAACTTGCAGGAGACAATGAGGTTTTAAGAAATTATTACCTTGATTCAATTGCTAAATCAAGAGAAAGCTACTACCTGGATAGTATTTCCAATGTAGTGGTTTACGATATTTTTGTTGATAATTACACATACAAAGAAGCTAAAGAAAGAGAAATTAACCTTGGCCTGGACCTTAAAGGAGGGATGAATGTCGTTTTAGAAGTTTCAGTAGGTGACATTATTAATGCCCTTTCAGGCAAAAGTGACGATCCTGTATTTAAAGAAGCTCTTGCGCTAACTTATCAGAAGCAAAAAAGCAGCAATAAAGACTTTGTAACTTTATTTGGAGAATCATTTCAGGAAGTTGATCCAAATGCACAATTAGCATCTATTTTCCTTTTTGAATTCCGTGATAAAGGAATAACTACAAATTCTACTAACGATGAAGTTCTTGCAGTAATCAGGTTGGAAACTGAAGGTGCAATCGACAGGTCATTCCAAATCCTTCGAACACGTATTGACCGTTTTGGTGTTGCCCAGCCAAATATTCAAAAACTAGCTACAACCGGTAGAATATTAATCGAGTTACCGGGTATTAAAGATCCGGAACGGGTTAGAAAACTCTTGCAGGGAACTGCTAAACTTGAATTCTGGGAAACTTATAAATTCTCTGAAGTTTTCCAGTATTTTGACGAAGCAAACGCACAATTACGTACTGAAGAAATTGATGAAAGCACTGTAGATGAAACTACCGAAACCGAAGAAACTGGCACTGAAACAACTGAAACTGAGGATGGGGAGATTGTTGAAGAAACAATAGTTGAAGGTGAGAGCCTCATCGATGCGGTAACTGACACAACAACAGATAAACTGCTGGAACAAATAGAAAGTGACACAACCATTGCTGCCGATGATATGAATTTTAAGGATTATGCAAAAAGATATCCTTTATATGCATATCTGATGCCATCTTATGTTCAGAATGAAAGTGGTCAGACATATCCGGCAGAATCTGCAAGAATGGGTGTAGCTGCTATTAAAGACACAGCACGCATTAATCATATGTTAAAAATGGTTAAAGGTATTTTTCCAAGAGACATGAGGTTAGTTTGGACTGTAAAACCAAACCCGACACGTCCGGACATTTTAGAATTAGTTGCTTTAAAAGCAAGTCAGGGAGAAGCTGCACTTGGTGGTGATGTTATTGTTGATGCCGGTCAGGATTTTGATCAAAATGGCGGCGTAAGCGTTGATATGCAAATGAATGCACAAGGAGCTAAAATCTGGAAACGATTAACAGGTGAAAATGTCGGGAGGCAAATTGCTATAGTACTTGATAATTATGTGTATTCCTATCCTAATGTTAATGATGAAATACCAACGGGCAGATCATCAATTTCAGGGGGTAGCATGACGCTTGAAGAGGCGCAAGACCTGGCTAACATATTAAAAGCAGGTAAACTACCTGCCCCGGCCAAAATTGTGGAAGAAGAAGTAGTAGGGCCTTCACTTGGACGCGAAGCTGTTAAGGCAGGTATGAATTCATTTATACTCGCATTTATACTGGTTTTAGCATACATGATTGTATATTATAACCGGGCCGGATGGGTTGCAAACCTGGCACTTGTCACAAATATGTTCTTCCTGTTTGGTGTATTGGCTTCACTAGGAGCGGTACTTACTTTACCGGGTATGGCAGGTATTGTTCTTACATTAGGTATGGCGGTTGATGCCAACGTAATTATATTTGAGCGTATTAAGGAAGAAATTCGAGCAGGTAAAGGACTAAGGTTAGCCATTAATGATGGTTATAAAAATGCTTATTCAGCTATTATTGATGGTAACGTTACAACATTGTTAACAGGTATCGTACTATACATATTTGGTACCGGACCTGTTCAAGGATTTGCGACAACTCTTATCATAGGTATTCTTTCATCATTGTTCACAGCTATCTTTATTTCAAGGCTGATATTTACATGGATGTTGAATAAAAACATTAAAGTTAATTTCAGCAATAAATTTACTGCTAATGTTCTTGCTAATACAAACTTCGATTTTATTGGCAACCGTAAAAAAGCTTACATCTTTTCTGCAATTGTTATCCTTATCAGTATTGGATCGCTTACTTTTAAAGGACTAAACTTTGGTATTGATTTTACCGGTGGCCGTACTTACGTGATCCGTTTTGATAATGATGTGAATACTGAAGATATCCGCAAAAGTATGGCTGTTGAATTTGATGGCGCAGCACCTGAAATAAAAACCTTTGGCCCAAATAGTCAAATTAAATTGACAACAAAATATATGATTGATAATGATTCAGCTTATGTTGATTCATTGATTCAACGCATACTGTATAATGACCTTTCTTCGTATTACTCGAATGAAATAGCCTACACTGAGTTCTCAACAGATACAGAAGGTAAAGGTAAATTGTTGGGTATTCTTAGTTCACAAAAAATCGGACCAACAATTGCCTATGATATTCGTACTCGTGCGATTTATGCTGTTGTTTTTGCTCTTATAATGATTTTTATTTATATAGCTATTCGGTTTAAAAAATGGCAGTATGGTGTAGCGGGTGTAGCTGCACTTTTCCATGATTCGATCATTACAATTGGTATGTTCTCATTATTTTACGGCATTTTACCATTCAGTATGGAAGTAGATCAGGCTTTTATAGCGGCTATTTTGACTATAATTGGTTATTCAATCAATGACTCGGTTATTATTTTCGACCGTATCAGAGAAAATATCCATTTATTTCCAAAACATTCATTAAAAAGAAATATCAATGAAGGTTTGAACAGTACATTAGCTCGTACAATCAATACTTCCGGAACTACATTGGTTGTGTTGTTGATAATCTTCTTATTTGGTGGCGAGGTTATCAGGGGATTTGTATTTGCATTGTTGATAGGTGTTCTTGTAGGTACTTATTCCTCTCTATTTACTGCCAGCCCAATTGCTTATGATTTGCTTGGTGGAGATAAACAAGAAAAAGAGCTCTTAGCTAAAGAGGCTAAAGTGACCTCCAGGAAAAAGAAAAAATAGCACTTAATAAAGTGTAAAAAAGTCCTGAAGACCTCAGGGCTTTTTTTTTATTATTTTTGCTTTGTTCATTTTATAAAATAGGGCTTTGAGTTTACTCTTTTTTGATTTCGGTAGTGGTGAAATATTGTTAATTGTATTAGCAGCATTTATCATTTTCGGACCAAGTAAAATTCCTGAGATCGCCAGGAACCTGGGAAAGTTCATCAATGATATCAAGAGAGCTTCAGAAGATATTAAAACTGAAATAAATAAAGAAGCAGATCGAATTGATCGTGATAAAAAACTATCTGAGTATAAATCCAAAATTGAATCTGATTTAAAGCCAGATAAAGAATCAACATCAGAGACTCAATAAATAAGGTTTAATATCGTTAAATGAATCAGCACAATAGCAATAACATCATAACAATGAACCGCACGTTTTTAAAAGCATTATTGGTTTTCTTTTTTATAATACCCTTTACATTAAATGCTCAGCGTAACCCGGCCAAACCGGCAGATGAGGCTTTTGCCAAACAGCAATATTCGCTTGCCATTGACAAATACAAAAAAGCCTATACAAAGGTTAAAAAAAACAAAGAAGAAAAAAATCGCATAACAGCACAACTTGCTGAATGCTATCGCCTGACTGATAATTACAAACGAGCTGAAGCATCATATAAAAGATTAGTTGCCAACGATTGGGATAAAAGAAACCCTGAGATACTTTTAAAGTATGCAGACCTGTTGAAGATTAATGGCAAATATGAGGATGCCATTGAGCAATATAATGCATATGCCGAAAAGGCTCCTGATGATCCGAGGGGAAGGAAAGGTGCTGAAACCGCCGCCTTAGTCCAGGAATGGATTGACAACCCTTCCAAATACGAAATTACCAATATAAAGAAAATCAATTCGCGTGAATCCGACTTTACACCCGCATTTACCAGTGATAATTATAATGAAATAGCGTTTACATCAACCCGGGAAGGTGCTACGGGTAAAGAAACTGACAACTGGACTGATCAAAATTTCAGTGATATTTTTGTTGCAAAGATTGACAGGAAAGGTGATTGGAGTGAACCTGTTTTGCTAGATCAATCGGAAACTGTCAATACAAAAGCTAATGAAGGTTCTGCAACTTTCAACAGTAAATTCAACACTTTATATTTCACTCGCTGCCATAATGATGCACAAAAGGAATCAGGTTGCCAGATTTTTAAAGCTCGCCGGACCGGACGAAACTGGGGCGAAGCTGAAATGGTTGATATAAAAGGTATTGATACAATGTCAACTGTAGGACAGCCAACAGTTAGTGAAGGTGAACTGATCATTTATTTCGCAACTAAAAGAAAAGGCGGAATGGGTGGTAATGATATCTGGGTAGCATATAGGGACTCCAAATCAGATGGTTTCAGAAGACCTAAGAACCTTGGAGAGGTAATCAATACTCCAGGTGATGAAATGTTCCCTTTCCTCAGAAATGATACCACACTGTACTTCTCTTCTAATGGCCACGGAGGGATGGGAGGTCTGGATATTTTTGTTACAACTATTGATACAGCTGGTGAATGGGGGCCTCCACAAAATTTAAAATACCCCATGAATTCAAGTCATGATGATTTTGGAATTGCCTTTCATCCTGAAGATGAATTCGGCTATCTGAGCTCAAACAGAAAAGGCACTCGCGGAAAAGAAGATATCTGGAACTTTAATGAACCCGGTCTGGAGTTTACCTTATCAGGAACGGTGAAAGATGACAGGACTTTATTATCCGTAGAAAATGCATCGGTAAAATTAGTAGGGTCAAGTGGATTGTCAGTTACAACTATCACAAACCCGGAAGGATTTTATTCTTTTGGCAAAAGCCAGTTGGAGCCCAATACAACCTTTGAAATAATAGTAACAAAACCCAATTATTTTAACAGCAGGGGCTCAATTACCACTGTTGGCGTCGAATTCAGTAAAGATTTTGAAAAGGACTTCATGCTTGAACCCATCCCGGCAGAACCAATTGTATTACCTGAAATTCTTTATGATTTAGCTAAATGGGATTTAAAACCGCAATATCAGGACTCGTTACAAGGCCTGATCCAGACACTTCGTGATAACCCAAGTTTGGTAATCGAACTTGCCGCACACACCGACACACGTGACTCTGATGAACGAAACGATATTTTATCTCAACGCCGTGCACAATCAGTTGTTGACTACCTCATCATCCGCGGAATTGAGCCGCAACGTCTTGTTGCTAAAGGTTATGGAGAACATGTTCCCCGAACAATGAAGAAAAATATCGTTCGTGATGGTTTTCTTTTTACCGAAGGAACTACCTTAGACGATGACCTTATTAATTCCTTATCAACAACAAGCGAAAAGGAAGCAGCTCATCAACTTAACAGGCGAACCGAATTCAGGGTATTACGAAAAGACTACGTTCCGCAATCAACCAATATCGATATTGCCGATGTAAATATTCTCATTAACCCTGATGATAATTTTGTATTCTTCAGGGAAGAACCAAAAACAGGTATTTATATCTCATCATGTGTTATCAATGGTTATAACGAAGATTTTGCATACGACAAGAATTCACCGGCGATGATTTCGCTTGAAAAAGCACTTGACCTGCTCAAATGGGGAGCTATAAGTAAAGATAATTTTGAAGGTGATCCTGAACAAATATTAGCAGAGAATACCATTGCTGACAGAGCGATCATCAATATTGCAGAGATTAGAATAGCCAATAAAACAGTAACAAATATCAAAATTAAAGTAAATCATAAACTCAAATACGGACTTGTTTTTGGTGATGCTCTAATGAAGCAATTTGCTGAGTACAAATATAATACAGAGAGCAAAAAACTGAGTTTCGATTAAAGAATTCCTGTCTTACATTACTAATGGAAGGTCAATCAAGATACAATAAGCGTGGTGTTTCAGCTTCAAAGGAAGATGTACACGAAGCAATAAAAAACGTTGATAAAGGCCTTTTCCCAAATGCTTTTTGTAAGGTCATTCCTGATATTCTGGGAAATGATGCTAATTATTGTAATGTTATGCACGCCGATGGCGCTGGAACAAAATCATCGCTGGCATATATGTATTGGAAGGAAACCGGCGACCTTTCTGTTTGGAAAGGCATAGCGCAGGATGCAATTGTTATGAACACCGATGACTTGCTGTGTGTTGGAATAACAGATGACATTTTACTCTCTTCCACAATCGGCCGGAATAAACAACTAATACCGGGCGAAGTAATAAAAGCGCTAATTGAAGGAACAGAAGAATTCATTGAAAAAATGAATCAGTATGGCGTTTCTATTTTCCTCACCGGTGGTGAAACTGCAGATGTTGGTGATCTTGTAAGAACAATCATTGTTGACTCCACCGTAACAGCAAGAATAAAAAGAAACCGGATTATTGAAAATAATATTCAAGCCGGTGATGTTATTATCGGGCTTGCTTCATTCGGGCAGGCAAGCTATGAAGACGAATATAACGGAGGTATGGGCAGTAATGGCCTTACATCAGCACGACATGATGTTTTTAACAATGACTTATCACAAAAATATCCTGAAAGTTATGCTTCTTTGATACCTGAGGAATTAGTTTATTCGGGTAAGATGAAGCTTACAGAAAATTCTGAAATTGAAAATGTTGATGTTGGGAAGTTGGTTCTATCTCCTACCCGCACATACGCCCCGATAATGAAAAAAGTTTTTGCCCAGTATAGAGATCATATTCATGGTATTATTCATTGCAGTGGCGGCGCACAAACAAAAGTCTTGAACTTTATAAATGATCTGCATATTGTAAAAGACAATATGTTTCAAACGCCTCCCCTGTTTAAATTAATACAAGAGCAATCGGGAACTGACTGGCGAGAAATGTACCAGGTGTTTAATATGGGGCATCGACTGGAGATATACTTGCCAGAGGTTTTTGCATCAGACCTGATCAGCATATCAAAATCGTTTGGTGTGGATGCGCGAATAATTGGCCGTTGTGAAAAATCCGAAAAGAAGATGCTTACCATCATTTCTGAACATGGGGTGTTTGGGTATTAATACTACTATTTATGATTAGCTGGAGCGATTTTGAAAAAGTGGATATGAGGATTGGCACTATTATTTCAATAGAAGACTTTCCGAAAGCAAGAAAACCTGCCTATAAGTTAAAAATTGATTTTGGCGAGTTCGGGATCAAACAATCCAGTGCACAAATTACAGACCTTTATTCAAAAGAAGATTTATTGAATAAACAAATAATAGCTGTTGTTAACTTTCCCCCGAAACAAATAGCCAACTTTTTATCGGAATGCCTTGTAATGGGTGTTTATTCTGAAGACAACTCAGTCGTATTGTTGCAACCAGAGAGAAAAACAACGAATGGAATGAGGGTGGGATAAACCACACTCTCCCCTTTATTTTATCTGTAAATAGTGTCCTAAACATATTTCAAAAAAATCTGTTTGAGCGCAGCGAGTTATTTTCTTTTAGTGGAATGCTGTGATTTTTAGCAATTTTAGGCGTAATAGACAAAAAGGAGGCTACGAAGCTGTGTGTATTGCGTATTTATTAGCTTTGAAGCAAATCAAAGGTTATGAATAAAAAAAGTGCTTTTATTGTGGTAGCACAATCACGAAAAAAAATGGGATCAGGAATGGTAAACAGAAGTACAAAT
>Ga0164313_10005063_pt1 | contig 11684 bp, 10 predicted proteins | sample GuaBasSedimGuay4_FD_113735 | JGI IMG/M metagenome (GOLD analysis project Ga0164313, IMG submission 113735) | Subseafloor sediment microbial communities from Guaymas Basin, Gulf of California, Mexico - Guay4, Core 4569-4, 0-3 cm | ecosystem: Environmental > Aquatic > Marine > Hydrothermal vents...
AAGGATGATATTGAACGAATGCGGGCTATTAAGGCCGTATTCGACCCTCACAACATCATGAACCCCGGAAAACTATTGTAGGAGTGCGTCTCGGGGCGATAGTTTCGGTTTTGCACTATGCTTTGATAATCGCGGCGAGACGCCGCTCCTACGAGTTCTGGAGCTTTGTCAGAAGTCTGAAAACTGCGTTGTTCCGATTCCCTTTTCTTCCAACAAAACAGGGATGTTGTCCTGCACTGGGTAAATCACCTTTTTATCTTCGGTAATCAATGCTTCTTGCAGTGAATCCTGAACACCTTCACCACCGACGTATAGAACTTCCCCTTTTGCAATCGCTGCATTCAGTTCCTCCAGTTTGTCAGAGCCAAGAGCGATTAACGGAGTCTTACTGACGGGGCAGCAGAGTATCTCGAGTAACTTTCCATCAACAGGCATATCAGAATCCAGTTTGAAGTTTGAGCTTATTGTATCAGGCATGCCCTGCTTGAAGAATACTCTAGCCCTGTTTGCGCAACCGTCACGCTGGTACAATATGATGCTTTCGTGCGGAGAGTAAATGTGTCAAACGAACAAGCGCTGGTTGGCCTGATCATGGGCTCAAAATCAGATTGGGCAACCATGCAGCATGCTGCTGATACCCTTTCAGCCCTGGCTGTACCCCATGAAGTCAGGGTTGTATCAGCCCATCGCACACCGGATTTGATGTTTGAGTACGCTGAGTCCGCAATTGACCGCGGGCTTGAAGTGATTATCGCCGGTGCCGGCGGTGCTGCCCATTTACCGGGTATGGTGGCGGCCAAGACACCCTTGCCGGTACTGGGTGTGCCGGTTAAATCCCGGGCTTTGAATGGCATGGATTCGCTGCTTTCCATTGCGCAGATGCCTGCGGGTATCCCGGTGGCAACCCTCGCAATTGGTGATGCAGGTGCAACCAATGCCGCCTTACTGGCAGCATCGATTCTGGGTATCAAATACCCCCGGATTCGCAGGGCCCTGGAGGAGTTCCGCCGTACAAGAACCGAAGCGGTTTTAAGTGAACCCGATCCTGACAGTGATTAAAACGGTCGGAGTACTGGGTGGGGGTCAACTGGCTCGTATGCTGGCGCAGGCAGGCCGCCCGGCAGGCCTGAAGTTTGTTTTTCTTGATCCGGCCCAGGATGCCTGTGCTAAGGAGTTTGGCGATCACATACATGCCGACTGGGATGATCAATCAGCCCTGACACAATTGGGCGAACGCTCGGATGTTGTCACCTTTGATTTCGAAAATGTTCCGGAGTCTTCTGCCACCCTGATTGAATCGTTGTGCCCGGTATACCCGCCACCCCGGGCACTTTTTACCAGCCAGGACAGGATGCGCGAGAAATCGCTGATGCAGGAACTTGATATACCGGTCGCGCCGTTCTTTCCGGTTTCATCCCGGCCGGAATTGCTGGCGGCGGTCGAACAGATGGGATTCCCCTGCGTACTGAAAACCCGGCGTTTTGGTTATGACGGCAAGGGCCAGGTGGTTTTACGCTTGCAGGAGGATCTGGAGCGGGCCTGGCAGCAACTGGGTGACCAGGAGCTCATTTGCGAAGACTTCGTCCCTTTTGATGTCGAATGTTCCATCATTGCGGCGCGGGACAGGAATGGCAATACTGTCTTTTGGCCACTTACACTGAATCTGCACCGGGATGGCGTACTGGCCATTAGCATGGCACCTGTTTTCGATGGACAGATGCAGGCCCGGGCCGAGGTGCTGATCCAGCGTCTCCTGGACCATCTTGACTACACCGGTGTGATGGTGCTCGAACTGTTCCTGAAAGATGGTGAAATGCTGGCAAATGAATTTGCACCGCGGGTACACAATTCAGGTCACTGGACCATTGATGGAGCTCACACTTCACAGTTTAGTAATCATTTGCGGGCCATCTGCAACTTACCGCTGGGCGATACAAAATGCAGTTCAAAGGCGATTATGTTTAACCTGCTGGGGCAAATGCCTGAGGTTGCTGAACAGTCTGCTGATACAGGAAGCTGGCACGGTGATGTGCATTGGCATGACTATCACAAGACCGCTCGTGCCGGACGCAAAATCGGTCACGTTACGGTCACCGCGCACAGTGATGCCGGGGTAAGAGCGAAAGCTGCGCAATTGGCGGGCGAGTTGGGCGTGGCAGCAGAAATTGATCTTGAGAATGTGTTAGAGGGCCTGCAAAAGGCACGTGGGTAATAGCAATTTCAGCAGCGTTGAACTGAACTTGTTTGCCAGCAGGATTGGCGCAATTTGTGAAGAGATGGGTGCACTATTGGGGCGGGTGGCCTTCTCACCCAATATCCGTGATCGTCTGGATTACTCCTGTGCCCTTTTCTGCCACCAGGGTTACCTGCTTGGGCAAGCCACCCACATCCCTGTGCACCTTGGCAGTATGGCCCATGCGATGGTTGATTTGGCCAGTAGCCGTCAATGGCGGCCTGGGGACATGCTGATTCTCAATGATCCCTACAGAGGCGGCACTCATTTACCGGATATAACGCTGGTGGCACCTGTGTTTTCAGGAAGTGAACTCGTTGGTTTTTGTGCCAACCGGGCCCACCATGCGGATATCGGCTCGGATGCGCCTGGCTCCATGCCCGTCAGTAGTTTGTTGGAAGAGGAGGGCTTGTTGATCCCACCAACACTTTTAATAAAAAACAACAGTGTGGATGAGGATTTTCTACAAGCAATATTGAGCAGATTAACCAACCCGGATACCTCCAGGGGGGATTTCAATGCGCAAATTGCAGCAAACCTGTTAGGAGTGGAACGTCTGCAGGCATTAGTTGGAACCTCCGGGTTGACTGGATTCAGGCAACTGCAAAGTGGCCTGCAATCCTGGGCAGGAAACCTGGCTGGCGGGAGTCTGGCGGTCATTCCGGATGGTGTGTATTTTTTTGAAGACTACCTTGATGACGATGGTTACGGACAAACAGACATAACAATCAAGGTCAGCATCAAGATCAGCAGGGGTCGCGCAGATCTCGATTTCTCGGGCACATCCAGGCAGGTAAAAGGCAACCTCAATTGCCCCATGCCGGTTACTGCCGCCGCAGTGGTTTACGTATTTCGTTGCCTGATGCCAGCACATTTACCAGCCTGTCATGGTGCGTTCCAGGGTATCAACATATCGGCTCCGGAAGGTTGCCTGGTTAATGCCTCAGCTCCCGCGGCCGTTGCCGCTGGAAATGTTGAAACCAGCAGCAGGATCGTTGATGTGGTTTGCGGTGCTTTGTCAAAGGCGATACCTGACAAGATTCCTGCAGCCAGCCAGGGGACCATGAATAACCTCGCCATGGGGAGCCGTGGTGTGAACGGCTGGGACTACTATGAAACACTGGCCGGTGGTATGGGTGCTTCGTTTGACAGCAATGGTTGTTCCGCCCGCCACAGCCATATGACCAATACGTTGAACACACCAATTGAGGTTTTGGAGCTGAATTACCCTTTAAGAATTGATCGTTACGCTATCAGGAAAGGGTCTGGTGGTGATGGAGAGTTTCAAGGTGGAAACGGGGTGGTGCGTCAGTATTCGTTTCTCGCTGATGCCGAGGTCTCTTTGCTTACGGAACGTCGTCGATTGCAACCCTGGGGATTGAAAGGCGGGGGGGCAGGTGAATGTGGGGTCAACGAGCTGGACGGTAACGAAATTCCCGGGAAAATTTGTTTCAAAGCCACCGCCGGGCAAACTTTGACGATTAAGACACCTGGTGGTGGGGGAATGGGGTCAAGCCAGTAAAGCCAAAGCATTTTAAGGGGGGGGTAGGAGCGGCGTCTCGCCGCGATTTTATTATTTTCTACAAACCCAAGTTTCTACAAACCCAAGCCAATCGCGGCGAGACGCCGCTCCTACAGCTAAATTCCCAGTTCGGGTAAATTTTTATATAAATTCAGCGCTTCCGGGTTCGCCAGCGCATCCACGTTTTTAACCGGGCGATCGTGAACGACATTCCGCACGGCCAGTTCTACTATCTTGCCGCTGACAGTTCGCGGAATATCACTGACTTGAATAACCACAGCCGGTACATGCCTGGGTGTGGCGTTTTCGCGCACGACTTTACGGATACGGGTGACCAGGTCATCATCAAGGTTGAGGCCTTCACGCAACACGACAAACAACACGACGCGGACATCGTCATCCCAATCCTGGCCGATGCAGATGCTTTCAACCACTTCCTCGAGGCTTTCTACCTGTCGGTAAATTTCTGCCGTGCCAATGCGTACACCACCCGGGTTCAGGGTTGCATCCGAGCGTCCGAATATCACCAGACCGCCATGCCCGGTGATCCTGGCAAAATCCCCATGTGCCCAGATGTTTGGGTATTGCTCGAAATAGGCGGCGTGATATTTTGAGCCATCCTCATCGCCCCAGAAACATACCGGCATGGCAGGAAAGCTCTGCCGGCAGCATAATTCACCGGTTTCATTGACATCGGCAAAGCTGCCGTCGTCGCGGAGTATCTCCACGGCCATGCCAAGCCCAAGGCATTGTATCTCGCCTCGATAAACCGGCAATATCGGGCAGCCGAGGGTAAAGCAGGACACGATATCGGTGCCGCCGGCGATTGAAGACAGGCAGACATCCTGTTTGATGTCCCGGTATACATAATCAAAACTGTCAGGCGCCAGTGGTGAACCGGTTGACAAGATGGTGTTCAATGAAGCGAGTGAATGTGTCTCACGTGGTTTCACTCCAGCTTTATCCCATGCCGAGATGGCTTTGGCGCCGGTACCGAAAATGCTTATCTTCAGCTCGTCTATCAGGTCGAACATCGCTTCAGGACCGGGATGAAAAGGTGAACCTTCATAGAGAATTACCGTGGCACCCGTCATCAGACCACTGGCCATCCAGTTCCACATCATCCAGCCGCAGGTGGTGTAGTAAAAGAACCGGTCTTTGCGTTTCACATCAGTGTGTAATAGCAGCTCTTTTAAATGCTGCAGTATCGTGCCACCCGCGCCATGGGTAATACATTTGGGCACACCGGTGGTTCCGGATGAATACAGAATATAAACGGGGTGATCAAAGGGCAGGCGGGTGAACTCGATTTCGGTGGCGTCAGAATCGCTGAATGATGCCAGCAGTTCAGCATTCTCTAAACCAGCCAGGTCCGGAGCAGGGTCAACATAGGGTGTCACCACGATTTTCTGAATGCTGCTGATTTTTTGCTGAATCTCCCGGACCTTTTCCAGGCAGTCATGCTGTTTGCCGTTGTAGGTATAGGCAGCAGCACAAAAAAGGACTTTGGGTTCAATTTGACCAAGCCGGTCGACTACGCCATTGATGCCGAAATCGGGCGAACATGATGACCAGACTGCACCGATGCTGGTAGCCGCCAGCATCGCAATGATGGTTTCCGGAAGGTTTGGCATGTAGCCGGCCACGCGGTCACCTGGTTGTATACCCAATACCCGCAACGATGCGGCGACACCTGCTACCTGTCGATACAGTTCCCGGTAGCTGAGGGTACCGTTTAGCCCGGTTTCTGACTTGAAAGCCAGCGCTTCGCGGTCATCCCGGTAACGCAGCATGTTCTCGGCAAAATTGAGGCTTGCATCGGGAAACCACCGGGCGCCAGGCATGAGTTCAAAATCCACAACTGTTCTGTTGCCGGCATCACCAATGACACCGCCAAACTCCCACATTGCCCGCCAGAAGGCCTTGGGTGATTCTACCGAGAAACGGTACAGGGATGCATAATCCTTAACGCCCGGATCCCGCTCCATTCGCACAAGCTGCATGAAGCGACTTATGTTGGCCTGCTGTATACGTTGGGCACCCGGTGACCAGAGAACTTCAGTCATGGTTTATCCCAGTAATTCTTTCAACTCGGGAATAACCGTGAACAAATCTGCAGCCAGACCGATGTCAGCAATCTCAAAAATCGGCGCCTCGGCATCTTTGTTCACTGCAACGATCGTGCCGGCATCTTTTATTCCGGTAATATGCTGGATTGCGCCGGAAATCCCGAAGGCCATGTAGAGGTCCGGTGAGATGATCTTGCCGGTCTGTCCCACCTGCATATCATTCGGGCAATAACCCGCATCGACAGCAGCACGTGAGGCACCAGCGCCTGCACCCATCAGATCGGCCAGGCTGTAAATCAGCTCAAAGTTTTCTTCATTGGCCATTCCGCGTCCACCGGAAACCACCTTGGCCGCTGATTGCAGGTCAGGGCGCTCACCGCCACCTGATTTTAAGCCAATATAGCGGCTATGGCTGCTTGCAGCGGTACTGGCAGCATGCTCCTCAACGGCAGCGTTACCACCACTGCCGGCAGCTTTCCATGAAGCGACACGTACCGTGGCCACCACGGTTGCGCCTTCAGGCGCGTTGACATCGATGATGGCATTACCGGCATATATGGGCCGTTTGAAATGGTGTGAGCTTTCCACCGCTGCAATATCGCTGACCTGGTTGACGCCAAGTCTCGCAGCGATAGCCGGCATCAGGTCTCTGCCAAAAGTGGTGGATGGACCCAGCACATGGCTGTAATCAGCTGCCATGGCGACCACTTCCGCTGCATGATTGGCGGCCAGGGTATGGGCCAGGTGCCCGCCATCTACTGATATCACTTTACTGACGCCTTCAATACTGGCTGCCTGTGCGGCAATGTCACTGGCGCCCGAACCCATCACGACGATATCAACATCGTTGCCGATGGCGGTTGCGCAGCTTACGCATTTTGCTGTACTCGCATTGAGGTCTTGTCCGTCGTGTTCTGCAATGATTAATGTTCTGCTCATGATTATCCCCTTACACCAGTCCGCGGTTTTTGAGTTCGGCAACCAGTTGTGCCGTGTCTTCGACCATAATGCCTTTTTCACGCACCGGTGGCGGTGCATGGTGAGACACTTGCAGGTCGTTCTCAGAAGTGACACCCAGGTCAGCCAGCGGTATCACTTCCAGTGGCTTACGCTTGGCTTTCATGATATCCGGTAGTTTGACGAAGCGCGGCTCATTCAAACGCAAATCCACCGTGATAACGGCGGGTAAATCTACTTCAATAGTTTCGAGACCGGCATCGACCTCGCGCACTACCGTTGCAGTGTTGCCGGACAGTTCCAGGCCGGATGCAAAGGTAGCTTGAGGACGATCCCACAGTGCTGCCAGCATCTGCCCGGTTTGAGAGTTGTCGTCGTCAATGGCCTGCTTGCCGAGTATCACGAGGCCGGCTTGTTCTTTCTCCACAATTTTCAGAAAGGCGCGTGCGAGTGTTAAAGGTTGTAGTCTTTCCGCTGTATCAATCTGGATGGCCCGGTCAGCACCCATGGCCAGGCCAGTTCTTAATTGCTGCTGGCATTCGTTGCCGCCGAGCGAAACGACGATCACTTCGTCGGCATCGCCCGCTTCGCGGATTCTCAGCGCTTGTTCGAGCGCGATCTCGTCAAAGGGATTAATGCTCATTTTGACGCCGTCGGTGTCTACACCGCTGCCGTCAGACCTGACGCGGATGCGTACGTTGAAGTCTACAACGCGTTTGATGCCAACCAATATTTTCATGGGTGTTCCTTTAGCTATTACAGTAATTGATTAAAGATTCTGGTAATTGGGCCCGCTGCCACCTTCGGGTGTGACCCAGTTTATGATCTGGTAGGGGTCCTTGATATCACATGTTTTACAGTGCACGCAATTGGCTGAATTAATCAGCAGTTGTTTGTCTCCATCTTCCTCAACCATCTCATAAACATTGGCGGGGCAAAACCGCGTACATGGATGGTCGTATTCTTCACCACAGCGGGATATACATACATCCGGTTCAAGAATTTGCAGATGGACGGGTTGATCCTCGTTATGATCGGTGGCAGCGAAATAAACCGATGCCAAGCGGTCACGTGGCGCAAGATCGCGTTTGACCCAGTGCCGGTCAACCGGAGTAAAGTCCGCCACTTTCCGGGTTGCAGAGTGATCTGCATGGTTGTGCAGCGTACGTGGTAATTTACCGGCCGTGACGGTTTCGATGGCTGCAGTTATCAGTCCACGCCATAAACCCTTATTGAAACCCGGACGGATATTACGCACCTTGTGCAATTCTTTAACAATCGGGGAGCCCCGCAGGGCGGCATCAAAGCCTTCGCCCTTACCCGTTTCAGCGATATGGCTGGCGGCCATCATTCCGGAACGGATGGCCTGATGGGTACCCTTGATCTTGGGCAAATTTAACAAACCGGCTGCATCACCAATCAAAATGGCGCCTGGCATTTCAGTCTTTGGCAGGGACTGGATACCACCTTCTATGATGGTTCGGGCACCACTCGACAGGATTTCCCCGCCCTCGAAAAGCGGTTTGACGCTGGGGTGATGCTTGAACTGTTGAAAGGCTTCAAACGGTGAGAATTCCGGGTCGGCGTAATCCAGGGCACAGACAAATCCGACGGCGACGCGATCCTTGTCCATGTGGTATATGAAACTACCGCCGTAAGTTCCGGTATCCAGTGGCCAGCCTATGCTGTGCTGCACAAATCCTGTTTTGCATTTGCCCGGTTCGACGCGCCACAGTTCCTTGATGCCGATGCCATAAGCTTGTGGATCAGAATCGGCATCAAGCTTGAATTTATTAATCAGCTCTTTGCTGAGATGGCCTCGGCAACCTTCTGCCAGCACCGTCAACGGGGCATGAATTTCAATACCCTGCATATATGTGTCTTTGGGCTGCCCGTCTTTCCCCACACCCATGTCGCCGATAATCACACCGCCGACCGATCCGTCCTCTGCATAGTGGATGCCGGAAGCTGCGTAACCTGGAAATATGTCTACACCCAGGTCTTCAGCCTGCGGAGCAAGCCAGGCGCACATCGCGCCGAGAGAGACAATGAAGTTACCGTGATTTTTCTGCTGTGGAGGTGTCGGCAGTTTACGTTTGGATGATTGTGTCAGCAGTGATATTTCGTCTGAATCCACCGGAATACAAATAGGCGGTGGATTATCCTGCCAGCCCGGTAGCAACTCATCCAGTGGTTCCGGTTCGATGACCGCACCGGAAAGAATATGGGCACCGACTTCAGCGCTCTTTTCAAGTACCGCGACCATCATGTCCGGTTTGAGCTGTTTAAGGCGAATGGCGCAAGCCAGGCCGGCTGGCCCCGCTCCGACGATAATTACATCATAGTCCATGACTTCGCGTTCAGTCGCTGTTTCGTTCATCCGGATTCCCAAAACCCTGTGTCTGTAAATACCCTAAATGGACATGTGAGTATATCGACTAAAGACAGATGAGTATATCGACCAAATGGACTACTTTAGATGTAATGTTGCCCTTTTTGCCGCGATTGACCGGAGAATAGTCTCAAATGCACCAAAACCACCTGAAAGGAGTGCTTTTAATAGCAGGAATATGAGTAGATAATTGAACCCATATCAGGCTGGAGACAAAGCATGACCGATAGCAGAACCAACATTTACAAGGCTTGGGATTTGCCCACCCGGTTATTTCACTGGATCAACTTCCTTTGCATCATTTTACTTAGCATTCTCGGTTTGATAATGCTGTATAAGGGTGCGATTGGCATCAGTGGTAACGAGGCAAGGATTGGCTTGAAGGTACTGCACGTAACCGTTGGTTATGTGTTTGCAGCCAATCTCATTTTCCGGATCATCTGGGGTTTTGCAGGCGGTCGTTACTCTCGCTGGAAAACGCTGTTGCCGGGCAAGAATTTCGGGGCTGAGCTTAAAAGTTATAAGGCTGCAATGTCTACCGGAGAACCACAAACCTTTATCGGACACAATCCGAAAGGAAAGCTGTCTGTACTCGCACTGTTACTGTTGCTGACCTTTATGATGTTCACCGGAATGATTCGTGCCGGTACCGACATCTATTACCCGCCTTTTGGTCATCTTGCAGCCAGCTATGTCGCGGCAGAAGGTGTTTCCCCGGCGCAGATAAAACCGTATGACAGCACCGGTACCGATGCCGATAAAATGGCAGAGCTAAAGGCCTTCAAGTCGCCGTTTGGTGCTCTTCATGTATATGGCGCTTACGTTCTCTGGTTGCTGGTGCTGATTCACATTATTGCCGTTGTCCGTGCCGAAACCGGCGGTGAAGGCACGTTGGTATCAGCGATGATCAGTGGTAAAAAACACTTGCCCAGGGAACCTGTTGATCAATAAGGTCAGCATAACAGTGGCATAACAGCAGCCAGCCAGGCCCATTTTCAACGCCAGAACTGCCCTGATAAATATCGTTATATTTAAGGAGTTAAGTTGACGTGTCATTCGTGAAACTATGGCATTATTCTTAATCGCGATTAATTTATCTGGCTTGAAAGGCAAAAAAATGAAAATAAAACTCCATTGGCAAATCATCATCGGTCTTATTGCCGGCGGGGCATTCGGCATATTTGCAGCGGTCAATCAGCTGGGAGATTTTACCAGTGATTGGGTAACACCCTTTGGTACCTTGTTCGTCAACCTACTGAAATTGATTGCGATGCCGCTGGTGTTTGCCTCACTGGTAACCGGTGTGGCTTCACTGGCAGATGTCAAAAAGTTGTCACGGATGGGTGGCCGGACCATTGGTATTTACCTGCTGACAACAGTGGTGTCGATCACCATTGGCCTGGTGGTGGTTAACCTTCTGGAGCCCGGTAAATCCATCCCACCGGAAGTCAGCGCAGACCTTCAGGCCTCTTATGTTGACCAGATAGAAGGGCGGGCAGACACGATAAGCCAGGTTCGGGATCGTGGCCCGCTGCAGCCAATGGTTGATATCGTGCCGCAGAATATTGTGGCTGCCCTGAGCCAGAATATTCGTATGTTGCAGGTGGTGTTTTTCGCCTTGTTCTTTGGTGTTTGCCTGGTGCTCGCACCGAATGAAAACACCCGCACCGTGAAGTCATTTATCCAGGGCATGAATGACATCATCATCAAAATGGTAGACCTGATCATGTACCTGGCACCGGTGGGTGTTTTTGCCCTGATTGCAGGTACCATCACAGCGGTTGCCGGCGACAACATCGACACCGTGCTGAGTTTGCTGAGCTCACTGGGCTTTTATACGCTGGTGGTTATTTTCGGCCTGTTTTTACATGTACTGATTGTTTATAGCAGTATCGTGAAATTTTTAACTCCTTTCACACTCAAGGAATTTTATACCGCTATTGCACCGGCTCAGTTGCTGGCGTTTTCAACTTCTTCCAGTGCTGCAACCCTGCCGGTGACCATGGAGTGTGTTGAGGAAAACCTCGGTGTCAAAAATGAAGTTGCTTCATTTGTATTGCCACTGGGGGCTACCATCAACCTGGATGGCACCGCACTTTACCAGGCAGTGGCGACGGTGTTTATCGCCCAGGCATTGGGTATGCAACTGGACCTGGCGGCGCAATTAACCATCGTATTAACGGCCTTGCTGGCTTCAATTGGTACCGCACCGGTGCCGGCAGCAGGCATTATTATGCTGGTTATCGTGCTCGAGTCGGTTGGTGTTCCGTCATCCGGCATCGCGCTGATCCTGGGTGTGGACCGTATTCTCGACATGGTGCGTACAGCGACCAATGTGACCGGCGATTCTGCCGTGACCATATTGATTGATACCGCTGAGAAAAAGGTCGCCACCAAAACCGGTGATTTGCAGGTTGAAACTGAACAGGGCTGACAATCGGGAAAAATCATGGCAAAAGTTTTCTACCGTAATCCGCTGCAGGACTATCCAATGGTTGTGCGGGGTGAAGG
>Ga0164313_10005064_pt1 | contig 11682 bp, 9 predicted proteins | sample GuaBasSedimGuay4_FD_113735 | JGI IMG/M metagenome (GOLD analysis project Ga0164313, IMG submission 113735) | Subseafloor sediment microbial communities from Guaymas Basin, Gulf of California, Mexico - Guay4, Core 4569-4, 0-3 cm | ecosystem: Environmental > Aquatic > Marine > Hydrothermal vents >...
AGTGCGAACCCCGTATCCAGGTATTTTTTGCCAATCAATAACAATGGGATATTGATGGCTAACATGGCCTTACCTATTGAAACCCCGGTTAAATAGTTGACCAGCAAACCCAGACCCGGAGTGCCACCCGTGATAATTTTGGCCGGATAGAGAAAAAACGCCACACCTGACGCCAAGAAAGCTGAACCAATAGTTATCAGTATCATGTTGAGTAGTGCTCGTTTATTTATTTTCATAATTCTGAATTTTCCAGTGGTTAAAACCGTGTAGCAGATGTTTTACCAAATCGCCTGTCAATTTCAACCCAGTTTGCTTTGCCAGTAATTTGCATAAATTCATCCAGCGAAACAAAGTACTCCGGGCTACAATCCAGACGGTCGTCCCTTAATTGTGCCAAAATTTCCTCAAGCACTCTTGCGACACGTTTTATCAGGGTCGTTCCATGCACGATCATTTGGAATCCGATTGAATGAAGCTCTCTGCATGACAATATCGGAGTGACACCGCCAATCAGCATATTGCACATTTGGGGCACATCGAAACAGCCCGCTATCTTGACGAGTTCCGCCTCGCTCTGTGGAGCTTCAATGAACAAGCCGTCGGCGCCGGCAGCGATATAGCGTTCTGCCCGTCGTAAAGTGGCATCAAGCCCCTCGACAGCACGCGCATCCGTGCGAGCAATAAGAAATGTTGAAGCGTCACTGCGCGCCGAGACCGCAGCCTGGATTTTCGCCTCCATTTCCTCAACAGATACAATACGTTTACCCGCAAGGTGCCCGCAGCGCTTGGGAGCACATTGGTCTTCCAGCAGCAAAGCAGCAATCCCCATACGTTCGTATGTCCTGACCGTGTGAGTGACATTTTTAACGTCGCCATAACCGTGGTCGGCATCTACCAGAACAGGCAGCGTTGTTGCATTCACTATATCCGCGACACCACTCGCCATTTCACCAAGGCCTGCAAGCCCGATATCAGGCAGTGCATACCGGGATCCGAGCAAGGGGAAGCCACCGATGATGTACGCATCAAACCCGGCACGCTCAATCATCCTGGCACTCAATGCATCATAAGCGCCTGGTAACACCAGCGGCTCGCTACTGTTCATTAAGGACTTCCAGGAGGTTCGAAGTGTTGTGGTCATTGATTAGTCCTCATTCACTCGACAGATTTCTCTAAATCTATCGCATCAGCTAAAAAATATCCCATTTGTGCTCACCAGGCTACAGGATTCTATTCGATCAGCAGCATTAAATGTACTGATAATTAATTATAATTACTGTTTAGTAGTTTTGATTACTATATAATATACTCTCTTACTTGTGCAGATTTTTTTAAAGCACAATCAGCAATACCAAACAATTGACAGAAGAGACAGAAACCATTAACCAGGAGCAAAGGAGTAAATCATGAAAAGTAAAACTGTTGCTGTCCTCGGCGGTGGTGGCGGTGGCCATATGATGGCCGTTGATCTGACTGCCCGCGGGTATGATGTAAACCTGTACGAACACCCTGATTTTGAGGCTGGTTTCAAAACAACCCTGGCGCGTGGGAGCATTGAAGCCGTCGGTATCGGGCCAGTAGGAATATTCCCCATCCACCAGGTCAGCCTGGATATCAAAAAGACCGTGGCAGATGTTGAGTGGATTCATATTGCAATGGCGGCGACGGGCCACGATGTTTTTTTTGATGAGCTGGTAGCACACATACAGCCCGGGCATAAGGTAGTCGTTTGGGCAGGTGATTTCGGTTCACTGCGTTTACGCAAGAAACTGCTGGATGCCGGAAAAGAAGATGGCATCACGATCATTGAAGCCAGCACCCTGCCCTATGGCACCCGCCTGGTGGAGCCGGGAAAAATCGACTTGCTGCTAGTCGCGGAGAGCATCCTGGTTGCATCCATTCCAAATGCTGATCTGGATAAGGTATTCGATGACCTTTCAGACATGTTTCCCTCGATTATTAAGGACAAGAATGTCCTTTGTGCAGCGTTTAACAACCCCAACCCGATTGTTCACCCACCCGGTGCGCTACTCAACACAGGCCGGATCGAATATTCAAAAGGCGATTTTTGCATGTACGGCGAAGGCGTGACCCAATCCGTTGCCTACGTAATCCGTGAAATCTATATGGAATCAAAAGCGGTGGGCAAAGCACTATCCTTTGACATGAAAGAGTATGCGGAAAAGGACTTTCACAAAAAGACCAGCATCATGGGCAACGAGTTTATCGGCCCCTTTGATCCGTTTACTGTCATCCAGGAAATTGTCGGGCCCAAATCAGTTCAAGACCGCTACATCGTTGAAGACCTGCCCATGGGCCTGGTGCCGCGATCAGAGCTAGGCAAACTCGTTGGTGTGCCCACACCGGTCATAGACGGTATTGTTTCCATTGGTTCAATTGTTTGTCAAAACGATTTCTGGAAGTCTGGCCGCACGCTGAAGAAACTGGGTCTGGAAGGAATGAGTGCCAATGAAATCCTGTCAATTGTTGACGTGTGGACCACGTGACAGGTTTAATTCAAATACACCCGGATTGGTCGATGAAACGATGAAATATTCCATTTATTCCCTGGTTCGAAACGCACTGTCTGGCCACCGGAACTGGACACGGGCCTGGCGGGATCCGGAACCGAAAAAACACTATGATGTGGTGATTGTCGGTGCCGGTGGGCATGGTCTCGCTACTGCCTATTACCTGGCAAAGTACCAGGGTGTCAGAAATGTTGCTGTCCTGGAGAAGGGGTATCTCGGCGGCGGCAATACTGGCCGCAACACACAGGTCAACCGATCAAACTATTTCTATTCGCAAAGCGGAGCGTTCTATGAGCACTCCCTTAAGCTGTTCGAAAACCTTTCACAAGAAATAAATTTCAACGTAATGTTCAGCCAACGGGGTACGCTGTCCATCTGCCACAACCAGCACGAGATGGAAGTATACCGCCGCTGGGCAAATGCCATCCAGATGAACGGGATCGACTCCGAAATACTGAGTCGCGAAGATATCAGGAAGCGCGCGCCGCACATTAACCTGGACTGCCGTTTCCCGATCTGGGGTGGCTTCATACAGGAACGTGGAGGGATTTCCCGGCACGATGCGGTGGCCTGGGGTTATGCTCGCCAGGCTTCGGCTGCCGGCGTTGATATCATTCAGCAGTGTGAAGTAACGGGAATGGAAACCACGGACAGCCGGATCACTGCTGTTCAAACCACGAAAGGCGTCATCAGCGGGGACAAAGTCGCACTGTGTGTCGCCGGCCATACCAGCCACTTGGCCGCGATGGTGGGCTTGCGCTTGCCGATAACCAGTGTCCCGCTCCAGGCCATGGTGACAGAACCGGTACGCCCGATCTTCGACATTGATCTGATGTCAGCTCATGTTCATGTCTATGTCAGCCAATCCGATCGTGGTGAAATCGTGGTGGGTGGCGCCGCCGATCTGTACAACTCTTACGCACAGCTTGGCAGCCTGAATGTGCACCGGGAGAACTTTTCCGCGCTGGTGGAGTTGCTGCCGATATTCAGCCGCTTGCGCCTGATGAGGCATTGGGCCGGTGTGTGCGATATGGCTTACGATGTCAGCCCGATCGTCGGTAAGACCCAGCTTGAAAACCTGTACATTTCAACCGGTTGGGGTACCGGCGGATACAAGGCCATACCGGCAGGTGGCGATACGCTGGCCTACACCATCGCCCACGATCAACCGCATGAGTTACTCAAGCCCTTCCAACTGGACCGTTTTGAAACCGGTCGCCTGGTTGATGAAGGCGCTGCATCAGGCGTGGCTCACTAGTGCTTCTTCAACACACTAACTACGGATTCAGAGGAAACCGGCCATGATGAGAATTAGCTGTCCGTGGTGTGGCAAACGCGACCAGGACGAATTTCAATTTGGTGGTGAGGCACACATCGAACGCCCCGCCAATACAGTGGGTATGAGCGATACCGAGTGGGCTGACTACCTTTTTTATCGTGAGAATCCCATGGGTGTTCACCTTGAGCGATGGGCACACAGCTTCGGCTGTCGCCAATGGTTCAACGTTGCCCGTAACACCGTGACACATGAAATCTCCGAGGTGTACCTGATGGGCGAGCAGCCCGGGGCACGTCGACAGAAATCCGGGGAAGACGCCAATGACCAGGCCAGGTGAAAACAGCGCACGCCTCGCTGAAGGTGGATTAATCAGCCGTGATAAGATCATCAACTTCCAATTCAATGGAAAGGGCTATCGTGGTTACGAAGGTGACACCCTGGCCTCCGCCCTGCTGGCTAACGGCGTCAAGGTATTTGGGCGCAGTTTCAAATACCACCGTCCCAGGGGTGTTTTTTCTGCGGGAGAAGAAGAGCCCTGCGCACTGGTGGAAATCGGTGAAGGCAATGCCCGTGTACCAACCAGCCGGGCACCCGTGGTACCACTCAGTGAAGGATTGGTCTCAAACAGCCAGAACTGTTGGCCCTCGATAGACTTCGATGTCGGCCGGGTGATCGATTTCACACACGCACTTTGGCCCGCCGGGTTTTACAACAAGACATTCAAGTGGCCGAGTTGGCACACCTGGGAGGGCATGATCCGCAAATCGGCCGGCCTGGGGCGTCCTCTTACCGGACCGGACCCGGACCACTATGAGCACGTCAACGCACACTGTGATTTGCTGATCTGCGGTGGCGGCCCAGCTGGTCTCGCAGCGGCCTTGACAGCCGGTCGTAGCGGTATTCGGGTCATGCTGGTCGAACAGTCAGGGGATTTTGGCGGTGTTTTGAACGCAGAACGCATCCAGTTAAACCATAAAGCCGGTTACGAATGGGCCCGTGGCGCCATCACCGAACTCGAAGGTTTGGATAACGTGATGTTGTTACCCGGAACCACGGTCAGCGGTGTTTACGACCACAACGTCACCACCTTGCTGCAGACAGGTCACAATACGTCCTGGCGCGAGTGTTACTGGACCGTCCGGCCCGGACATATCCTGCTGACCACCGGGTCGATCGAACAGGGCCTGATCTTTCCGAACAACGACCGCCCTGGAATCATGCTGGCGGGGGCAGTGCGTCATTACCTGAACCGATTTGCAGTCAAGCCTGGTGACAAGGTTATTGTCGCCACTAACAACGACAGCGCCTACCAGACGGTTTTCGACCTTGCTCATTCCAACGTCGAAGTGAGCGCCATCATCGATATACGTGACGAGATCAATGACAGCCTCAGGCGGCGCCTGTCCGGCCTGGGAACCGAAATTATGTCCAGTGCCAGGATAAGCGACACACGCGGCACGAAAGGCATCAACTCCGTCCGAATCGAGGGCCTGGATGGAAAAGACCTGGGCAGCAGAGACTGCGACCTGCTGGCAGTTTCCGGCGGCTGGGCACCACGAGTGCACCTGCTGGCCCATGCCGGGGGCCGTCTGCGTTTCGACAAGGCATCCCAGAGTTTCCTGCCTGGTGATCTGCCCAACGACATATCTATTGCTGGTTCTGCCAACGGTACAGCCGACCTGGTGGAAACTTTCGCGGAAGCTGAGCGTGCCGCCCATGCCATTTGTGATTCACTGGGTGCATCAAGCAAGCCGCTGCAAGCTCCTGAGGTGACCACCGGTATCGTGGAGTCCCGAAGCGTCAGCCCGATGCGACTCGATACGACAAAACACCGTCAGTGGATTGACTTTGCACACGACGTGACCTTCGGCGATGCTGAACTCGCTGTGCGCGAAGGCTTCGTCTCGGTGGAGCATTTCAAGCGCTACACCACCACCGGGATGTCCGTCGATCAGGGTAAAACCGGCAATCTGAACGCCTTCATCGTTCTCGGCGCACTCACAGGACGCGAAACCGGTGATGTCGGCACCACGACATTCCGGCCTCCCTATTCGCCCGTCACGGCAGGTGCGATCGTTGGCCGAAACGTCAGCGAATTCTACGCACCACGACGTTACCTGCCGGCCCACACCGTTCATCAACGGCTGAATGCACGTTTTGAAGATTACGACTGGCAGCGCCCCGATTGTTACCCCCGGCAGGGTGAAACCCCGGAAGACGCCATTCAACGCGAAGCCAGGATGGTGCGGACCAGTGTCGGCGTATTCGACAATTCACCCATCGGTAAACTGGAAGTACGCGGCCCCGATGCAGCGGAATTCCTGAACCGGATCTACATGAACAATGTACTGACATTAAAACCAGGCCGTGCACGCTACGGACTGATGTTGAATGAGAACGGCATTATCATCGACGACGGCGTGTTTGTCCGCATGGCCGACGATCACTTCCTGGTGCATGCAACCTCCGCCGGGGTGGCTCGTATCGCTTCGATGATGGAGAAATGGCTGCAGTGCGAATGGATGGAATTGCAGGTAACGGTGGACGATATGACCAGCCAATGGGCCAATTTTACTATTGCCGGCCCACGGGCCAGAGATGTGCTGGCCGCACTTGGCACCGATATTGATATTTCAACTGAGTCCCTGCCCCACATGGCAATGGCCACTGGAACGGTAACCGGGATTGACGCCCGCGTGGTACGGGTGAGTTTCAGCGGAGAACTCAGCTTCGAAGTCAATGTGCCAGCAAGATTCGGCGCCGGGTTCTTCGAAGCCATCCTGGAATCGGGTAAGGCGTTCGATATCACGCCCTATGGCATCGAGACGCTGATGCTGCTGCGCACCGAGAAAGGTTATCTGCACGTAGGGAGTGATACGGACGGATCCTCCACGCCCGATGACGTTGGCTGGGGTCATGTCGCCCGGAAAAAGGCCGCGGATTACATTGGTAAGCGATCCTTATTCCGCGAAGGCAACATGGAGCCAGGGCGTAAACAGTTGGTCGGCCTTGAGCCACTGGATCCAAAGCAGGCCGTTCGCCCGGGTGCACATCTTTTGATCGGTAAAGACCGGCAAGCTCCGGCCGAAACCGATGGCTGGATCACCTCTGCAGCATACAGCCCGAACCTCGATCGCCAAATTGCCCTGGGAGTCCTGAAGGACGGACGTGAAAAAGACGGTGAATTTCTGACCGTGTGTGACGAAGATCAACGGTTTAATGTGAAAGTTGTTTCACCAGTATTTTTCGACCCGGAAAACCTGAGACTCAAAGGCTGAGAACATGAATAAAGCCCACATGATTGATCCTATGCAATCAGTTTTGCAGCAGGCAGGAATCGAGAGCCGTGAATTCAGTAGCAACACGCTCTTAGTCAGGGAACTGGCCGGAACCACCATAGTACGTGTGCGCAGCTTGTCATCCGCGATCATTGGCCTGTCCGCAAAACCGGGTCAGTGCATCGGCGGCGATCCAGCAACGCTTTGCATTCGTCCAGGGGAATGGTTGGTCTTCAGCGAAACTGCCACACCAACTGAATTGATACACGGCATAAAGAGTATGCAGGAGTTGGAAGATGCTGCGACTTATGACAATTCTGATGGCCTGGCAGTCTTCCGGCTTTCAGGTGAGGGCGCGCCGTGGTTGCTGAGCAAACTCAGTGGTCTTGACTACCTGGCTGGCCGCTCATCTGACCAGCATTGTGCGCGGACGAAAATGGGGCATATTGCGGCCATCGTGCATTACCATGAAGTAAACCAGGAACAATTCGTATTTGACCTGATCCTGGAGCGCAGCTTTGCCAGATATCTGTGGGAGTTACTGAGGGAGTCAGCCCCGCATGCAGATGACCTGGCCCGGGCATATGGAAGCGCAGCATGAACCGATTGCCTGACCGGTTTATTCTGGAAACCAACTGCATTGCATCCATCCGTTGATCGGTAATCGCAACGGAATCGTCGATAACATAAAGGAATATTCTTGTGACTGAAAACGTGCAAATGAGTATACATATCGAGGAATGGGAGTTGAGACAACCGTTCCGGATTGCCGGCAAAGAATGGACAAGCATCGAGGGTATCGTGGTCCAAATTGCCAAGGATGGTCACATCGGACGGGGCGAAGCTCAAGGGGTATTTTACATTGGCGAAGACATCAACAGCATTTTCAAACAGGCACATGGAGTCGCCACCGAGATCCGCCGGGGAATCTCGCGTGAAGAACTGCAAGACTTGCTTCCAGCGGGAGGGGCTCGCAATGCGATCGACTGCGCAATGTGGGACCTGGAATGCAAAAAAACCGGCAGGAGTATCTGGGAGTTAACCGGTATCAAGCCGAAACCCGTGACCACCGCGTTCACCATCGGCCTGGAATCAACGCCTGAACTAATGGCTGCGAAGGCGACCGCCGCAGCCGATGCCCCCGTGCTGAAAATCAAACTGGATAACCACCACCCCTATGAAAAGCTGGCGGCCATCCGTGCAGCCCGGCCCGATGCCGCCCTGGTCGTCGATGCCAATCAGTCATGGGATTTCGAGTTGCTTAAAGAAGTGATCCCCAAATGCATTGAGCTGGATCTGGACATGATCGAACAGCCACTTCCACGCGGCGGAGACGATGTCCTCGAGGGCTTCAAATCTCCAATTATGCTGGCGGCAGATGAATCCTGTTTACATACCGGTGAGTTGGGCGCTGCTGCCAGGCGTTATGACATGATTAACATCAAGCTGGATAAGACAGGTGGCCTGACCGAGGCGCTGAAACTCGCATATGCAGCAAAAGAATGTGGCTGCAAACTGATGGTAGGAAATATGGGTGGCACTTCGTTGAGCATGGCACCTTCCTTTGTGGTCGCCCAGCTTTGTGATTTCGCGGATATTGATGGCCCGTTAGTGCTGAAATACGACCACCCCAAGGGTTTAGTCTACCAAAACGGGGTAGTTGGCCCGTTTAACTCCAGTTTCTGGGGCTAATTGTCACTCTGAATGAACCGAGCATAATCCCACCCTAAACTCACAGCTAAGGGCACCCCTGCTTTGAACGAGCAGTGGTTCCGGGGGGATAAAATCAACGGCCTGCTAAGAACCCCTTGCCAACAGAAATTGTCACTTAGGTAACACAAAGTGGCAACAAACCACCCTTCCTGCAAGCCAGCCAAACCGGCAAAAAACCTTATCTTATTGTTATAAATACACTAATTCACCCCAACTACAACGTGGCACAATATTTGCATCTTAAAGGGGCAGATGGAGAGTAATTACCTGCATCTACTTTCGGACCATAGAACATATGGACAAGGGAGATTGTCGCCACCTGTGACGGTGCTGTGCCAACGACAGCTTTACGGAAGGACTGTTCCAACGACAGTCGCTGAAGACGTTAAACCCAGGGAACTCGGGTTGTAACGGGATTGAGTTATGAGCTTGGGGGACAAGTAAGGGTGATCAGGATGCCGAAGGGGTTTGGCTGAATGATCTGAGCTAAGGGGATGGTGGAGACCTTTTGGTATAGACCAGAATGTAACCACCTTAAAGAAGGCCCGCTTAACCGTGGGTCTTTTTTTGTCCGCGATTTGTCAGTCAGGTAACACAACACGGCAACAAAGCACTCAAATGGCAAGCCAGCCAGAGTAATGATATGTCTTTTATCTTATTGTTATATAAATGATATTTACAGATTCCACGGCTTTTGGCCCGATATTTGCATTTTAAGGTGGTAGATGGAGATAAGTACCTGCATCTATTTGCAAACCATAGAGTTTTATGGTCAAGGAAGACTGTCGCCACCTGTGGCGTAGCTGTGCCAACGACAGCTAACCGACGAACTGTTCCAACGACAGTTACAGAAGGCGTTAGACTCAGGGAATTTGGGTCGTTACAGGATAAGTTATGAGCTTGGCAGACATGTAAGGGTGATCATGATGCCGACGTGTTTGGCAGATTGATCTGGGTAAAGGGGAATTGGTGGACATTTTGGTTTAGGCCTTGATGTAACCGCCAGGAAAAAGACCCGTTTAACCACGGGTCTTTTTTTAACTGTGAAAACACCAGTTCTGATATATTTGTTGCCTGCCACGAATGCAAAGATCACACATACCCACAGTTTTCTGAATATCATCAGTATTTCCTTTTAAAAATTGGGGGCTGAGTCAGGAACCAACATCGGTAATGATATAGCCGCCTGATTTTTGATCATGCTCCAGCGTGACCATTTTTCGTTCTTCCATCTGCTCCAACAATTCACTGAATGAACGAAAGCCATGATAGCGCTCGTTGAAACCGGGTTTGCGTCTCTTCAGTGCCTGTTTGACCATTGAACCCCAGACTTTTTCCTCGGAATCACGCTCGCTGAACAGATCGTCCATGGTTTCCAACACCCACGCAAACGCCTGATCCTCACGTCCCTGGCGTCTACCTGTAACTGCCGGTGTGTCGTCACCATTTTCTTTCTTTTCGTTGTTTCTCTTCTTCCTCGGTTTGCGACGCTCGGACTGGCGAACGATATCATCGTAATAGATAAACTCATCACAATTGGCAATCAGCAGGTTGGATGTTGACTCTTTTACGCCAACCCCGATCACAATTTTATTGTTCTCACGGAGCTTGGAAACCAGTGGTGAAAAATCTGAGTCACCGGAGATCACCACGAAGGTATCAACATGCGATTTGGTGTAACAGAGATCCAACGCATCGACGACCATACGGATATCTGCTGAATTTTTGCCGGATTGACGTAGATGCGGAATCTCGATCAGCTCAAAAGATGCCTCATGCATATCTGCCTTGAAGTCCTTGTACCTTTCCCAGTCACAATAGGCTTTCTTGACGACAATATTGCCTTTAACCAGCAAGCGCTCCAGCACTTCCTTGATATCGAACCGCGCATACTTGGCATCACGGACACCGAGTGCGATATTTTCGAAATCGCAATACAGTGCCAGGTTAGTAGTCTTATTTGTCATGGAGTTAAAACTCTGGCTTGGACAAACCATTCTACTGCCAAATGAGCATACTCAAAAGGGGCGCATTGAAGTATCTCGCCATCACCCCGACGCAGGAGGTATGCTATCGATCATTCCGGATCACCTGGCGCCCAGATACATATGCAGAAAACCAATGACATTCTCACACCTTACTACCGTCTGGATCCGGAAACCCTGATCAGGGTAATTGAATCAACCGGCTTACTGTGTGACGGACGCCTGCTGGCTTTGAACAGTTATGAAAACCGGGTTTACCAGGTGGGTATCGAGGATGCAGAACCATTAATCACCAAGGTCTACCGTCCAGGTCGATGGACGGATGAACAGATTCTCGAAGAGCATGTTTTTGCACTAGAAATCGCTAACGCAGAAATACCGTTGATTCCACCAATGAAAATTAACGGTCGGACCCTGCACGAACATGACGGTTTCAGATTTGCGCTATTCGAGCGTCGTGGCGGACATGCGCCGGAACTGGATCAGAAAGATACACGTGTCTGGCTGGGTCGTTTTCTGGGCCGCATTCATGCAGTAGGTGCCGAAAAAGCATTCCACTCACGCCCGGAATTGACCATTGACAGTTTTGGCCATCAGCCTGTGAAAGAACTACTTGAGGGGCAATGGCTACCGATGCATCTGGAGACCGCGTTCTCCAGCCTGAGCGCCGACTTGTTGACCTCAATCGAAGCCTCGTTTGAACGTGCCGGAGAGTTCAGTAAAATCCGTTTACATGGTGATTGCCACCCCGGCAACATCCTGTGGCGTGATGGCCCGCTTTTTGTCGACCTCGATGACTGTCGCAGCGGTCCGGCGGTGCAGGATCTGTGGATGTTGTTATCGGGCGAGGCCCATGAAATGGCGGAGCAGATGACAGACGTGCTGGAAGGTTATAC
>Ga0164313_10005065_pt1 | contig 11681 bp, 13 predicted proteins | sample GuaBasSedimGuay4_FD_113735 | JGI IMG/M metagenome (GOLD analysis project Ga0164313, IMG submission 113735) | Subseafloor sediment microbial communities from Guaymas Basin, Gulf of California, Mexico - Guay4, Core 4569-4, 0-3 cm | ecosystem: Environmental > Aquatic > Marine > Hydrothermal vents...
AATTGCAGATGCTATTCAAGGTACTGATAAAATTGTTTTGGTTAAAAATCCAATCAATCCAGATTTGGCTTTATGGATTGGCGCTATCGAACGTTTTCATAAAATGGGAGTAACGAATATAGGGGCAATTCACAGAGGGTTTTCATCTTTTAGAAAATCTAAATATAGAAATATTCCTAGTTGGCAAATTCCAATTGATTTGAAATCGAAATTTCCAACGCTCCCAATTATTAACGACCCTTCGCATATTTGCGGAAATCGTGAAGGAATTTTTGATGTTTCGCAAACGGCATTAGATTTAAAATTTCAAGGCCTAATGATTGAAACTCATTGTAACCCAGACGAAGCTTGGAGTGATGCCGCGCAACAAATTAAACCAAACCGATTGGTTGAAATTATGGATGAGTTAAAAGTAAGAAAGCCTAGGTTTGAAAAAGAAGCCTCTCTTGCTAAATTAACTGCATTACGTAAAGAAATTACTGCAAAAGATGAACAGTTGCTAGAGGTGTTATCCGAAAGAATGCAAATTGTAGAAAGTATTGGTAAAGCAAAAAAAGAAAATAATGTTGCCGTTTTACAAAATACACGCTGGCAAGAAATTTTACAAAACATGATTGTAAAAGGAGATGAACAGGGCCTGTCAAAAATATTTATTGAAAAAATGTTTAAAGCAATTCATCAAGAATCTATTGATCACCAAGAAAAAATTATTAAAGGGTAGTATTCTCTCTAATTTTTTAAAAAAACCTGCTTATCTTTGAGCAGGTTTTTTTTATTGCCTTTATCCATCCAACTCGATAAAAATAAATTATGACAGATAAATATATATTTTGCATGAAATGGGGCACACTTTATGGCGCCGAATATGTAAACAGACTATATGCAATGGTAAGTAAAAATCTTACTTACGATTTTAAAATGGTATGTTTTACCGATGATGAAACGGGTATTATTGACGAAGTACAATGCCTTCCTATTCCTGAAATAAATTTGCCTTCAAATTTGCCAGAACGAATGTGGAAAAAATTAACCACCTTAAAATCAGATCTATATGGATTAAAAGGGCGTGCTTTATTTTTAGATTTAGATATTGTTATTGTAGATAATATTGACTGTTTTTTTGAAGTAGAGGGTGAATTTAGAATTATTAAAGACCATAGTTGGAGAACTTGGAGAATTACTGGAAATTCTTCTGTTTATCGATTTGATATCGGAAAACATGGCTATGTATTTGATGAGTTTATTGCTAATTTTGATGCTATAAAAGAACGCCATAGAAATGAACAAGAATTTTTAACACAAGCTATTTACGACAAAGGGAAACTCCAGTATTGGGATGCCAAATGGTGCCCTAGTTTTAAATACGATTGCGTTTCTCGTTTTCCTTTAGCTTTTTGGAAAAAACCTACCATTCCCGAAGGTTCTAAAATAATTATTTTTCATGGCGAAATAAATCCTCATAAAGCTATAAAAGGCGGAAGAGGAAAGTGGTATCGATATGTAAGAGCTGCTCCTTGGGTAGCTGATTACTGGAAATAATATTTTGAACTAATTTTCTAATTAACTTTTTATGATTATACATAATTTTGACCAAAATAATTCGGTTTTAAACCACTTTATCTCTGAAATTAGAGATGTCAATATTCAGAAAGACACCATGCGCTTTAGACGAAATATTGAGCGTATTGGCGAAATATTAAGCTATGAACTTAGTAAAGAATTAGATTATAAAAGTGAAAAAGTAATCACTCCTTTAGGTGAGAAAAAAATAAACTTAACGAATAACCAATTAGTATTATGCTCTATTTTACGAGCAGGATTACCGCTGCATCAAGGTGTTTTAAACTACTTTGACTCTATTGAAAACGCATTTATTTCGGCTTACCGACACCATACTTCGGATACTGATTTTGATATTAAGGTAGAATATTTGGCAAGTCCGTCTTTAGACGAAAAAGTGTTGATTTTGGCAGATCCTATGCTTGCAACAGGCAGTTCATTAGTTGCTGTTTATGATACCTTAAAAAAATTAGGAAACATCCAACAAATACATTTAGTTTGTGTAATTGCAGCAAAAGAAGGAGTTGCTTTTATTGAAAAACACTTTCCTGAAAACACCCATCTTTGGGTGGCAACGATAGATGATTCGCTTAATGAAAAAGGCTATATTATTCCTGGATTAGGCGATGCTGGTGATTTATGTTTTGGTTCAAAATTATAAACTACACCCAATAAATACTTACCAATACTCCTAGAAATAGGTATAAAATAAGTTCTCTTGTCCAAAACCTACTCAATGTTTGTAAATAATTGGCAAATATTATGCTTAGTGGAAAAAAGGTGAAAAGAAATTCAGAACCATTTTTGTTTGGAGACAATAACAAAATAAATACGGATATTACTAAATGTAAAATTAAAACAATCCATGTGTTTTTAAAATCTATTTTTGCTATAAACGATTTTTTTGTGGTGGTATAAATAGAAATAAGAAGAAACCCTATTAAAAAAAGTATTGGAATTAAGTATTTATACAAACCATATTCTTGTATTTCTAAATCATACAATAATAATGCTCTTTCAAAAAAAGCAATCGAATTATTATTGAATAATTGGTAAACAAAAAACAAAAATAACGGCGTTACAAATCCTATTATTGGAATAAAAAAATAACGCCAATTATCTTTTCTGAAAACATAAATCGCTATATATAAGAGTGTTACGTATAAAAAACTCCACGCATAAAATAAACTCGCGATAGCAATCCAGAAAGCACTATCAAAAATTTTCTCTTTCGTACTATGTGGTGACCTTAAACTATAAATTCGCCGAAAGGCAAATAATAATATAAAATTAGAGGTAAATATATTTTCATTAACAAAAACATTTGCAAAAAAACCTGTCAATAAAATGTAGATAAAAATGGCATACGTATTATTATCTGTTAGTTGGTTTTTGTTTATAATAAAGTTTAAAATGTAAATGGTTAAAAGCGTAATTAGTAGGAATACTGTTTTTTTTATTACAAAATTAAACGAAATATTTTCTGATAAAACATGCATCATTCCATTAGTAAATGCTATCGCCATTAGTACAGAAAGTACTAAAAAGTTTATTGATTTTGTTTTATTAAAAAAATTGGCAATCATAATGATATTATCTACTTTTGCACTTTATACATATTTCGTTATGCTTATTTTACAAGCTTTCGCGAATGTAAAAAACTTTATAACGCAAGCCTAACCGTTTGTATTAATAATAAATTTATTTATATGATGTTTAATAATATTTTTAAAGCTATTGCTGATTTTTGTACCAATGTTTTATTTATTCCTTACGATTTTTTTCGTTCGATGGACGGATGGTGGACTTCCAATTTTATAAATACAATATTTATTAGTATTGGTGCTGGGTTGTTTATTTATTGGTTAAGCCAACTACAGAGGTTCAAAAAAACAAGTAACGAGTAAATTTCTTTAAACCTTTTTTTGTGGGCAGTAAAAACAAATTGAAAAGATTTCGTGAAAACGAATCGTTTAGTAATGTAATTCAACCCAGCCGTGAGGAGGTTATGAGTGATTTTCCCTTAAAGGGGAAATGGCATTCGATTTTTAAAAATAATAATCCTATTGTTTTAGAATTAGGTTGCGGCAAAGGAGAGTATTCTGTTGCTCTTGCTAAAAAATATCCAAATAAAAATTTTATTGGTATTGATTTAAAAGGTGCTCGTTTTTGGCGCGGAGCAAAAACTGCCTTAGAAGAAAATTTAACCAATGTTGCTTTTTTAAGAACACAAATTGAATTGATTGATTTTTGTTTTTCAGAAAATGAAATTTCCGAAATTTGGATAACTTTTCCAGATCCACAAATAAAATACAAACGCACAAAGCATCGCTTAATAACATTGCCTTTTTTAAAAAAGTACCAACATATTTTAAATAACGAAGGTTTGGTGCATTTAAAAACCGATAGCGAATTTTTACATGGCTATTTACTTGGTTTACTGCACGAAGGCAAGCATACTATTTTCTTTGCTCATCACGATATTTACAACAGTACAAGTCCGCCAGAAGAAGCTACTGCTATCCAAACTTTTTACGAAAAACAATATTTAGAAATAAACAAACGAATTACCTATGTAAAATTTAAAACAAATTACTAACTTGTTTTAAAATAGTTACGCCTTGATTTTAAACTAAAAATTACTATGAAAAATATTAATTTTTTTGAAAAAGTTTATGCCGTTACAAAACTAATTCCTGTAGGGAAAGTAACTTCTTATGGTGCTATTGCTGCGTATTTGGGTACGGCTCGTTCTGCTAGAATGGTAGGTTGGGCACTAAATTCCTCCAGTATGGATGTTACAATTCCTGCACACAGAGTAGTTAATAGAAAAGGAATTCTTACGGGAAAAAATCATTTTGATGGTACCAATTTAATGCAGCAATTATTAGAAAACGAAGGGATAAAAATAGAGGATAATCAAATACAAAACCTAGAAACTGTGTATTGGAACCCCTTAATTGAACTTGCTATACAATAATTAATGATATTTTTAGTTTTCTACTGTATTGAATAGACCTTTTCTTTTTATCTTTGTAAAAAGTTTTTGTTAAAAGACTCTAAAATAAACCATGAAGGAAATATTATCTTTTGTAATAGTACTAAGTACTTTCTTCTTATTTAATACCACTCACGCACAGTCGTCTAGATTTATTCATGAGGCTGGTGTGTCACTTGGTACGGCTGTTCTTCAAACAGATTTTGGAGAACAAAAAGATTTTTCTAGCTCTAATGCTTCTACTTTCTCTTTTGGTTTAAACCATTACTTGAAATTTTTTGGTGATTATAGTTGGGATAGTCGCTCTAGTTATTTCGCGGCTCATTATAAATTAAAAACCGAGTTTAATTATACTTCTTCTGTTAAATTAGAACACAAAGGAAGCCTTGTAGAAGGTGAAGGAGTTGATATAGATAAGCTAAAAGCCATGACTGGCGAAGTTAAAATGTATAATATTGGTACTAATTTAGAGTATTATTTTTTAGAAATAGACGATTACTCCTCCTTTTATAGGAGTAAAAAAACGGTAAACCCTTTTCTTAGTATTGGTTTACACTATACTTTTTATGATCCTGATATTTTAGTAAATGGTGTGTCTTTAGAAGGGCAACAAGAACCATATACAGAGTTAATTGATAAATGGCAAGAAGATGCTATTTATTTACAAAAAGGCAGTACTTTTGGTGCTTCTGTTGGTGCTGGGCTTCGACTTAGTTTAGATCGGTTTGACCTAGTTTTAGACGGTCGTTGGCAACATTTTTTCTCCGATAAAGTAGATGGATTAGATGACTTTTCTGGTGAAAACCAAGCAAGTAATTTTAATGACACCATGGTGTACATTAATTTTGGAATTGTATATGTTTTTAGAAGAAATTAAATAATTTCTAAAGCATTTTTCAAATCGTTTATTAAATCACTTTCACTTTCCACACCTACACTTAACCGTATTAAAGAATCTACTACTCCTGTTTTTTCTCTTTCCTTTTTAGGAATGGATGCGTGAGTCATACTTGCCGGATGTCCGCATAGTGATTCTACACCACCTAAAGATTCTGCCAAAGTAAATATTTTTAAATTTTCTAATACTTTGATGGCGCTTTCGTAACTATTTCCCTTAATGGTAAAAGATAGCATTCCGCCAAAATCACTCATTTGTTTTTTTGCTATTTCATGATTTGGATGGCTTTTAAAACCAGGCCAATAAACATCTCCCACTTTTGGATGATTTACTAAATACTCGGCTACTGCTTTTCCATTTTCGCAATGACGTTGCATGCGCAAGTGAAGAGTTTTTATGCCTCTTAAAACTAAAAAACTATCCATCGGACCACAAATAGCTCCTGTTGCATTTTGAATAAAATACAGCTTGTCTGCCAAGGCTTTCTCTTTTACAATCAAAGCTCCCACCACAACGTCTGAATGTCCTCCCAAATATTTTGTTGCAGAGTGCATCACAATATCGGCACCTAAATTTAAAGGTAATTGTAAATAGGGCGTTGCAAATGTATTATCAACTACCAAAAGCAATTGATGCTTTTTAGAAATTTTTGACAACGCTTCAATATCAATAATATTTAACATTGGATTTGTAGGTGTTTCTACCCAAATCATTTTGGTATTTGCATTGATATATTTTTCGATATTATCGGAATTATCCATTCCTACAAAGTGAAATTTTATACCATAATTTTCAAATATCTTAGTAAAAAGACGATAAGTTCCGCCATACAAATCATTGGTTGAAATAACTTCATCTCCGGGACTTAGTAACTTTATAACAGCGTCAATAGCTGCTAAACCAGAACCAAATGCCAAACCAAATGCACCGTTTTCAATGCTTGCTAAAGCGTTTTCTAAAGCAGTACGTGTTGGGTTTGCTGTACGCGAATATTCATAGCCTTTGTGATTTCCTGGCGATGTTTGTGCGTATGTTGAGGTTTGATAAATAGGAGGCATTACGGCACCTGTACTTGGGTCGTGTTGTTGCCCTCCGTGAATTACTTTTGTGTTGAATTTCATAATTTTAATATCTTTTAAAAATCACTTTGTGAATTTTTTGATGACTTTACCTACGGTTAAACCTTGCACAATAATTGAAAATACTACCACGATATAGGTAATTACTAAAAATAAATCGCGATGCATTTCTTGTGTTAAACTCAATGCCAAAGCTATTGATATTCCACCACGTAAACCACCCCAAGTCATAATAATATTTGTGTTTGGAACAAAGTTTAATTTTTTAGCATAAAATTTTATAGGTAACATTAAGGATAAATATCGCGCAAGCAATAATAATGGAATGGCTAATATACCTGCCAAGATAAATTTATCACCAAAGGTAAGTACCAGTATTTCCATGCCAATTAATACAAACAAAATGGTATTTAAAAGTATGTCTACTAGTTCCCAAAATTTATCTACATATTGCTCTGTAACGCCACTCATTGAAGCCTCTCTATTGGTGTCATTACCAACTACTAAGCCGGCGGTAACCATTGCTAACGGTGCAGAAACATGTAATTTTTGTGCGAGAACGGTACCTCCCATAACGAGTGCAATAGTAATAATTACTTCAATATCGTAATTGTTTATTGATTTTAATAATCGAAAGGTTATCCAGCCTAAAAATAAGCCTAAAGCGATTCCTCCTATCACTTCTACTAAAAATAATTCGGCAATATGGCTTACGGAAATTTCGACACCTTTATTGGCAATTTGATAAATAGTTAAAAATACAACAACTCCTACTCCGTCATTAAATAAGGATTCACCAACTATTTTTGTTTCTAATATTTTAGGAGCTTTTACTTGTTTTAAAATCCCGAGTACGGCAATTGGATCAGTAGGAGATATTAAAGCGCCAAATAATAAACAGTAAATAAAGTTTACCTCTAAATTAATTCCTTGTAAAAGTAAATAGGTAAAGCAACCAATAATAAATGTAGAGGAAAGAGTGCCTAAAGTGGCAAAAGCTAAAATGGGTTTTCGTTGTACTTTTAATTGTTGAAAATTAGTGTGTAGAGCTCCTGCAAAGAGCAAAAAACTTAGCATGATATCCAGTAGTACTGTTTGAAAATCAATTCCAGAAATTAATGCTTTTTCTTTTTCTAAAAGAGTGCTGTCAAAATAACTTACTCCGATTAAAATTAAGGTAAATGTGATGGTAATAGCCATTAAGCCAATGGTGTTTGGCATTTTTAAAAAACGTACGTTGATATATCCAAAAACAGCAGAGAATACAACTAAAATGGTTATTACCGTAAAAGTATCCATTTTAAACTACCTTTTTTAATGATAAAATAATTCCTAAATGGATGCCATCGTGGAAACACATAAACTGCAAAGACTCTTCGATACTGTTTAAACTAATTCCTACACTTGTTGGGTATGGTGTATAGTTTTTAAAAACACCGTTTTTATAATCTTCTTGGACTTTCAAAACCGATGAAACTAAATTGTTTTTAACATACGCTACCTCTTCTACGCTAACATTGCTTGTTGGAGTGGATCCTTTGGTGTATTTTTCTACTAAATTTTTATCTATTGTTATTGGTAAACCCGATAATTTATAGGTTAATAACTGATGTGTAACTAAAATGTGTGCAATATTCCAAAAAATAGAATTATTAAAGTTTTCTGGGATTTTTACTAGTTGCTCATGTGTCATTTTATCTAAAAAAGATACCATCGCATTTCTGTTAAAAATTGCGGTTTCAAATATTTTGTCCATTTTTTTAAATTTTAGATAAAAATAGGTAACTTTCCGATGTAAAATACCCAGAATAAAAAATAAATGAAAAAAATTTATTATTTAAAAACTTGCGATACTTGTAAAAGAATTTTAAAACTAATTCCGCTTGACGGATTTACCTTGCAAGAAATAAAAACCGAAGCAATTACCTCCTCTCAATTAAAAGAAATGAAAGTCTTATCGGGAAGTTACGAAGCGCTTTTTAGTAGAAGGTCTAGAAAATACAGTTCTCTAAATTTAAAAGATAAAAATTTAACCGAAACTGATTTTAAAAAGCTGATTTTACAGGAATATACTTTTTTACAACGCCCCGTAATCATTATTGATAACGTCATTTTTATAGGCAATAGCAAAAAAAATATGGCGGCTTTAATTTCTTTCTTTGAATAAACCAGTTTTTAAAACTACCTTTATCGCGTTATATTCAATATGAAAAATATGTCACTTAAAAAATTTCGTTATAAAAAAAGTGTTGTAGCGCTTTTGATTTTCATTGTTGCTGTTTTTACAATAAATGCAATTGTTTCTAATGTTATTAAAAGTAAAATAACCCATTTATTACTAAAAGAAAATTCCAAATATTATACAGCAAGTATTGAGGATGTTAATTTTTATTTATTACAGCAATCCGTTGTTATTAACCAAGTTTTTTTTAGTCCAAAAAAGGAATCCATAAATGCCTTAAAGGTTAAAAAATTAAAAGGAAATGCTTTAAAAAAAATTAGCGTGAGCTCTATTGAACTAAAGGGTATTCATTTGTTTAAGCTTTTATTTAACAGCAATATAAAAATTGATTATTTACAATTAAATAATGTACTAATTCAAGAGTTTAAAAACAGTAAGGTAAAATTAATAAAACCAAAGAAAAAAGAAAAGTTTAATATAGATTCTATTTACCTAAAAAAAATAAACGGATTTGAATTAAACAAAATAAAAATTGTTAATTTAACCTATCAAGTAACCGATTTATCTTCTGATGAAATTGTTTTTCAAACCAGTCCGTTAAACTTTAATGTTACGGGTTTTGCGCTAGAGGAGATTGGTAATCAATACTTTAAATTAAAACCTGTAAATAATTCTTTTGAAATAGACAATATAAAAATTGATTTTCCAGATAAAAAATATGGTTTTTCTATGGAATCTATGTCTGTTAATTTTACACATAACCTTGTAACCATTAAAAAAATAAATTACAAACCTACGGTAGATAAATTTGCTTTAGCAAACACTTACATTTACAATACCGCAGTGATTGGTTTAGAGGTGGAAGAAATAAATTTGTATAATTTCAACTTTGAAAAAGCGATAGAAAGTAAAGGTATATTTGCCGATAGTGTGTCTCTAAATTCTGCGAAAATAGATATCTATAAAGATAAGCGAAAACCATTTGATGAACGTGTGTATAAAAAATTACCACACGTTGTTTTAAAACAGTTAAAACTACCTGTTTATATTCCAAAAATAAAGATTACAGATAGTGATTTAATTCTGAAAGAACGTTTTGAAAAAACGGATGTTTTATTAGATCTTACTTTAAATAATATTTCAGCAACTATAACCAATGTTACTTCTATAAAAAAGTATAGAAACAAGCCTTTGAAAATTAAGTTTTATAGCAAACTAATGAATAAGTCAAATTTATATGCAAATATGACTTTTCCTTTACAGGACAATACTAGTGTTTTTTACTTTAATGGCGTTTTAGGAGCTTCCAAATTCACCTATTACGACAAGGCTATTTTCCCTGTTTTGGGGCTTAAAATTTTAAATGGAGATTTAGATAAATTAACCTTTAAAGCAACGGCTAATAATAATTCTGCAAGTGGTGAAATGACGATGCTTTATCATGACTTAGAGGCTAAGGTTTTTAAACCACATTCCGCAAAAGAAAATAAATTTTTAAGTTGGTCCGTGAATTCTGTATTGCGTGAATCCAACCCAAATAAGCATGGAAAAGTAAAAACCGTAGTTTTAAATTATGACCGATTAACATACACTGGTTTTGGAAGTTACCTTTGGAAAATATTACAAAGTGGTATTACCAATACACTTGCTCCTACCGGAAAAACCGTTAAAAAAAAAGAGGAAAAAAAAAGAAGAAAGCTAAAACGACAGCAACGAAAAATAAATAACTAAACCACTATGGACTGAAAGTCCATAGGTTTTTAAATCTGACTAAAGTCAGGTCTACGGAAACAACCGTGCTTACTCAAGGATAAAATTATCATTATCGTTACTTGATTTTCGATGATGCTCTAAATATTCATTGACCATTTTATCTGTAATATTTCCTGTACTCCAACATCCAAAACCTATTGCCCAAAAATGTCGTCCCCAATACTTTTTACCCAAAACTGGAAACTCCTCTTGAATCTTTCTTGAAGTTCTTCCTTTTAATCTTTTTACAATTGTACTAATATCTTGTGATGGACAATATTCTAAATGCATATGGATATGGTCTTGAGAAACTACTCCTTTCAATATAACGATATCTTCTGTATCACAAATTTGAATTAGTAATTAGCCTACACTTTTTTTAAATATCTCCTCTTAAAACCGCATATCTATACTTTGTACTCCAAACAATGTGAACTGTTAATCTTGAAACTGTATGACCATTAACTCGTTGATGTGACATAAAACAAAGATAAGCTTTTTTAGAAGCTAAAGCGAAATGCACTGAAAGTGCATAGTTTTAACTACTTTTGAGACCAATAAATTTTGTAAGAATTTCTTCTAAAAAATTAAAAGCCCTATTATTTTAAAATAATAGGGCTTTTAATACTCAAAATTAATTCTCTATGGGTTTCTTCTATTCTCTAAATGGATTTCATGTTCTTGTCCGTCAATGGTTATTACTGCTAAATCATCGCAGGTTCCGTCACCATAATTTAAAGTGATTTTCTTATCTGCTTTTTCTATTTCAACAATTCCACTTACCAAATATTTACAAGTTGCTTCTCTTCTTAGTGGCTCTATAATAGTAGTTGTTATAACTTCCCCTTCTTTATTTATAAGCGTTGAGGTACCTGTAATTAAAAATACATTATCGTCTCGTAATCTATTTCCAAAACCAGCAATCCATTCTCTGGTTGTTTCACTATTTACTTTTACAAATAAACCATCTTCCCAAGTAATGGTTATATCTCTAACAATATTAGCTTCTGGATTTCCATTTTCGTTTATTTTCACTTTAAATTTCCCAACTTCTCCTTCTATTTTTTTATCATCAAAATAAAAATTATCAAAAACACGTTGGATATTTATTGTTTCTTCTATTAAGTCAACCGTGATGTTTATTATAATTTTTCCACTTAAAACATGATCGTTTCTTGTTGTACAGCCATCTCCAAAATCTAACGTTATTGT